>Ga0315298_1004847_pt1 | contig 19664 bp, 15 predicted proteins | sample WHS_1_MG_FD_203077 | JGI IMG/M metagenome (GOLD analysis project Ga0315298, IMG submission 203077) | Extremophilic microbial mat communities from Washburn Hot Springs, YNP, Wyoming, USA - WHS_1_MG | ecosystem: Environmental > Aquatic > Thermal springs > Hot (42-90C) | place: USA: Wyoming...
CCTTGATGGACCGGGCACCCTGGCTGGCGATCATCCCCGGCGTTGCCATCTTCCTGCTCGTGCTGGCGTTCAATTTCCTCGGCGACGCCCTGCGAGACGTGCTCGACCCGCGCCTAAAGGGAATCATCACCTAGTGGGTAATCAAAGGTTCTTCGGATGCTAGCGCCCAGTTTCGAGCGGCGAATGGCACCGAAAAGCGCTGTGGACTCTTGTAGTCCTACTTGGAAGAGTATATCAGAGTGAGAAGAAGTCTGATCGGTTGGAGAGGATGCGGATCGGTGGACTGAGACATGAGGCATCGTGGAAAGCGGCAACGTAGCATCCGATCGGCAGGTCATGGCATGACAAGCGGCCAATTCATCTAAGAGAAAGGAGAAAGGCATATGGACTGCAGCAACTACTGGTCAGAAGCGATGCGTTCGCGACTGTCGCGCAGACGGCTGTTTAAGGCGGGCGTAGCGACTGGTGCATGGTGTATCGGTATGGCGTTAGGGTGCAACAACTCCACCACAACCACGCCTAGCGCGACAAGCCAAGCCGGAACCGAGCCGGCTGCAGGAGCATCGGCCAAGACCGTGACACCTCAGGCCACTATTCGGAGGGGTGGGAAGCTCCGTTTCGCTTATACTCTTGATGCATCGAGTTTGGATCCGCACACAGGTACTCATGGAGGCGATCACTGGTACTTTTACGCGATGTTCGACAATCTCATCGCTTATGATCAGAACTTCGAGAGTAGACCTGAGATCTCTTTAGCTGAGAGTTGGGAGTTCCCTGATGACACAACAATGATCTTCAAACTACGTCGGGGGGTCAAGTTCCATGATGGCACGCCTTTCAACGCCGAGGCTGTCAAGATCAATATCGAACGGCAGTTGGATCCCAAGACCAAAGCCACGAACCGTGCAGAAGCCAGCGTGATCGCTCGCGTGGACGTGGTCAATGACTACACTGCCAAATTCATTCTTCAGCGACCCTCATCCTCGCTTATTGCCCTCCTTGGCGACCGGGTGGGAACGATGAATTCTCCCACAGCGTTGGACAAGTATGGCGACCAGTACATGGTGCATCCCGTGGGTACGGGACCATTCCAGTTCGTGGAATGGGTAAAGGGCAGCTATGTGGCGATGAAGCGGTTTCCGGACTATTGGGGGAAGGATCAGTATGGCAACCAACTCCCTTACCTCGACGAAGTGAAGGTTAGCCTCATCACTGATTCCACGGTCAGCTACGCCAATCTCCAAACGGGAGACTTAGACGTGGCCTTGGTCACGCCCAAGGAGCTGGATAGCCTGAAGAGGAACAAGAACCTTGCCACAGAGGATTTCGAAGGCGGCAGCATTCCTTTCATAGTGGACTTCAACATCGCTAAGCCACCAATGGACGACCTCAATCTTCGGCTCGCGGTGTGTTATGCCATAGATCCGGAGGCGATCAACAACGCGGTTTGGTTTGGCGACAATACAGTGGCGAAGGGAGGCATGTATCCCCCGCGCACTTGGGTCTACAACGAATCGGCGCCCCGGCCTTTCTACGATCCCAAGAAGGCCAAGGAGTACTTGGCCAAAGCTGGCAAGCCCAATGGGTTTTCGATGCCGATGCTTACGCCGTCGAGGCCCGAGCAGGTGCAAGGGGCAGAGATGGTGCAGGCGCAACTGAGCGAGGTAGGAATCAAGGTCGAGCTTACGGTAATGGAGAACGCCCAGGCGGCCGTAGCCTTCTTCGAAGAAGGGCGTTTCCCTGCCGGTATAAGCAACTGGCCTCGCCGTCCTGAACCGGACACGATTGCTTCACGCCTTTACAAGAGTGATGCCTACTACAATGCATCCAAGACGAACTACGGCGGCATGCTGGACGCTTTGATCGAGAAAGGGGCATCGGTCTACGACATCGAAGAACGGAAGAGAATTTACAATCAGATAAACGAGTATATCCTCGGCAATGCTATTTGGCTGCCCTTGATCTACGGTCGTGTGCACGCTGGCTATAACGTAAGAGTCCAGAACATGAGGACTTTTTGGGGCGCCGAGGCGGTGGCTCGTTACAAGGAACTGTGGATCAAGGACTGAAACATGGAAGCAAGCTGCTTCGCATGGGTCGGAACGGTCGTCATACTCTCACTGATTTGAGATCGTAATTCGATTATCGACAAGACTCATACAGAGTGCGAGCAGACTGATCCCACTTAGCATAATCTTCGGGATGCCCGCCTTGGATTGAGGTGAGAGATGCCAGAGTCGCGATCACGAAATCATCCGCTGAGCGAATTCCGGGCGCTGGACTTGACAGACGACAGAGGCTATCTTTGCGGCAAGATCCTCGCCGACCTAGGCATGGATGTCATAAAGGTGGAAAGCCCGCAGGGGGATCCAGGTCGTCACAAAGGACCTTTCTACCATGAACAGCCGGGTCCAGAGAATAGCCTTTTCTGGTGGGCCTACAACACCAGCAAGCGAAGCATTACGCTCGATCTGGCGGCTACTGTCGGCCGTGCGCAATTCCTGGAATTAGTAGCCGCATCTGATTTTGTGATTGAGTCATTCGTACCGGGTTATCTGGGAGAGCTGGGGCTGGACTACGAGAACCTGAGGAAAGCCAATCCTAAGATTATTCTGGTTTCTATCAGTGCTTTTGGGCAAAATGGTCCATACGCTCGCTACAAGGCTCCCGATATTGTCTGCATGGCCATGGGAGGCTACATGAACTTGACCGGCACACCAGACAGGGCACCCCTGCGGATCAGTGTACCTCAGGCATACCTGCATGCTGCGTCAGAGGCGGCTACTGCCGCAATGATTGCCCTATGGTACAGGGAAAGGAGCGGCGTTGGACAGTGGATCGACATTTCGGTCCAGGAATGCCTGGTGTGGGAGACTTTCAGCAACCACTTGTGGTGGGAATTCACTGGTCTGAACCCATCGCGGGCCAACGCCCGTGAGGGAAGCGGTCTGCATTTACGGAAACCACCGCCACAAATGATGTTTCCCTGCAAAGACGGGCATGTCCTGTTTCAGATGTTTCTGGGCCAGCATGGCTATCGCACGAATGCCCTGGTAGATAGGCTTGACAAGGAAGGAATGGCCGATGAGTTGTTGAAACAAATGGACTGGCAATCAAATGTCCTGGTCGACCCGACGCGGCCAGAGCGAGACAAAGAAAAGTACCAGACGCAAGTCCTGCAAGCAAGAGAGAGATTTGGGCGCTTCTTCCTAACCAAGACCAAGAGAGAGCTATTCGACCTGGCGCTTTCTACGGCACAGGCATTGGCACCGGTAAATAGCATTGCCGACCTACTGGCCGATCCCCATCTCAAGGCGAGAGGGTTCTGGGTTACTGTCGAACATCCCGAGTTGGCGACTCAGGCAATCTATCCTGGCGCACCATTCGTCGCGTCGGACATGCATTATTGCTTAAGGCGCAAAGCACCCATGATCGGCGAAGACAATGCAGCCGTTCTCGGTCGCAACAGATGGCATGCTAGCCATCAAGCTGCAGTCGAGCGAGGGAGAGGGGAAGACTCGGATGAAGTGTTCAAAGGACTGAGGGTTCTCGAATTCACATGGGTGACGGTAGGCCCAAGGGCAGCCCGCTATTTCGCTGATCACGGCGCTGCGGTGATCAAGGTCGAGGCACCGGAAAGGCCCGATCTTGGCCGAACGGTTGAACCTTTTCGTGACGATGTTCCAGAACCTGATCGTAGCGGTTGGTACTCGCTTTACAACGTTAATAAACTAGGGATTACCATTGACTTGCACAGTTCCCAAGGCAAGGCTCTGGCCATGCGACTTGCTCAATGGGCAGATGTGCTAATAGAGTCTTTTCGGCCTGGCGTGATGCAAAGACTGGGCTTGGACTACGATGCACTCTCGGAAGTGAATCCTCGCCTCATTTATGCCAGCACATCGATGTTGGGGCAAAGTGGCCCCAGTAGCCAGTTCGGAGGCTTTGGGCACCACGCGGCAGCAATGACGGGGTTTACCGATTTAACTGGCTGGCCAGACCGGCAGCCTGCGGGGGTTTTCTGGGCGTACACGGATCATATTGCGCCGCAGTTCTTGGTGACAGCTATCGTCGCGGCACTCCTAAGGCGTGAGGTGACCGGCAAGGGTCAGTATATTGAGCAATCCCAAAATGAGGCAGCGCTCCAATTTCTTGCTCCGTGGCTGCTCGAGTTTGCCGTAAATGGAAAAATTAGGACTCGCGACGGCAACCGCGATCCAGATGCGGCACCACATGGCTGCTACCGCTGCGCTGGCGAGGACAGATGGTGTGTGATCGCAGTCTACACCGATCAGGAATGGCGGTCGCTTTGTCAGGCAATTGGCGATCCGAGCTTGGCGGATGACCCAAAGTTCGCGACTGTTCCGGCTCGCAAACAGCACGAAGATGAATTAGACCACATAATTGAGGCTTGGACCACGCGGCTTGTACCCGAAACTGTAATGCATGCTCTCCAGAGCGCAGGGGTTGCTGCTGGCATTGTGAGCCGGGCAGAGGATTTGGACCACGACCCTCAATTGAGGCTGAGAAGACACTATTTGACGTTCGAACACCCCGCTATAGGTCGCCATCAGGTTGATGCATTGCCGTTCCGGCTTTCCAAGACTCCTGCGAAGCAGTACCGTCATTCGCCCTGCCTCGGTGAGCACAACGTGTACGTCTGCAAGGAAATTCTGGGCTTGTCCGACGAGGAATATATCGAGTTGGTCACGGCTGGAACCTTCGGTTGATTCAGATCAGTAGCGCTGGCGCGGCGCCTGCCGCGTGTTCATGCACGGCCAACAGACACTAGCCCAACGACATCATATCATAGAGATCCGGGCCGGGGAGTGGCCCAACCATATGGGCGGGGAATTGGAAGCCTTCTAAACCAAAGTTCTGGAGCATGACCCTCTGGTCGGCGGCAATCCGAGAAGAACGCTCGCTGTTACAGCGGCTAGTCGCAGAAGTGCAATGCTGCTACCATTGCACGACCCCCTTGCCAACGCAACGATGGTAATAAGATAGGGAAGGATGGAGAAGGACAGAAGGAGGATTCTTGATGGATCAGAGCAGGTACTGGATGGACGTCATGCGCCAGCGGATGTCACGAAGACGGCTTTTCAGGGCGGGTATGGTCGGCGGCGCCAGTTTGTGGCTCGGCTCGACCTTGGGATGCAGCGGCGGCTCGACACTCACAGTGGAGCAGACGCGCACGGTGGGGGGGGGCAGCATCGCAGGCGACGTCCTCGTCAAAGACAGCAGTCCAGAGGGGGGGGAGTCTGCGTGCCTGCGTCACTATGGACGCGGGCACTCTGGATCCCCATATCGGATCCAGCGGCGGCGATGATTGGTTTTGGCGGCAGATGTTCGATCACCTGGTGGCCTACGATCAGAACTTGGTTCCGAGACCAGAACTGTCCCTGGCAGAGACTTGGGAGTTTCCTGATCAGACGACGATGACCTGTAGGTTACGCAAAGGTGTGAAGTTTCACGACGGCACTCTCCTCAATGCCCAAGCAGTAAAATACAGTCTGGATCGCATGAAGGATCCCAAGACCAAGGCTCCGTTGCGCGCTAACCTGGATCCTCTTGAGCGTGTGGACGTGATAGATGACTCTACAGTCAAGTTGATACTCAATCGTCCCTCCGCTTCCATACTCGCAGTCCTAGGGGGTCGCAGTGGAACAGTAGTCTCGCCGGCCGCTGTGGAAAAGTACGGCGATAGCTTCGGCGTCCATCCTGTTGGTACAGGACCCTTCCAGTTTGTGGAATGGGCGAAAGGCAGCTATGTCACCATGAAGCGAAATCCCGAGTACTGGCGCAAAGACGAGTATGGCAACCAGATTCCATTCGTTGATGAATTGAAAATGAATGTTATTCTTGACTCGACGGTGATCGCCGCCAACCTGCAAACGGGCGATATGGATGTCGGCATGATTACGGCTACGCAACTGGATAACGTGCGAAAGAGCAAGAATCTTGCGGTACGGGACAAGGATGGTGCGAGCGTAGCGGTGCATATACGGTTTGACATTGCCAAGCCGCCCTTGGACGATGTCAATCTAAGGCTGGCCATTGCCTACGGCATAAACCCGGAGCCCCTGAACCAGGCTATCTGGTTCGGTGACTGCACGGTCGCTAAGGCGGGAATCTGGCCGCCAGGGAACTGGGTCTATAACGAGTCGGTGCCAAGGCCCTTTTACGATCCGAAGAAGGCCAAGGAGTACTTGGCCAAAGCTGGCAAGCCCAATGGGTTTTCGTTCGACCTCGCGGTGCAGAACCGCCCGGAGCAGATGCAGGCTGGGGAGATGATTCAAGCACAACTGTCTGATATCGGGATTAAGGCCAACGTCACAAACATGGAGAACAACGCGATGGCCGTGGCCTTCAACGAGCAAAACAGCATTCCTGCTGTCCTAGGCACGTGGCCCCTTGGCGCAGATCCAGATCCAACCGCTAGGGTGATCTTCAGAAGCGACGGCTACTACTGCGCAGGTCATGTAAAGAACGACGAACTCGACGGCCTAATCGACAAGGGCGCGACGACCTATGATATCGAAGAATGCAAGAAGATCTACAACCAGATAAACGCGATCGTTTTGAACCAGGTCTACTACCTACCGCTGCTGTATGGTCGCTACCATGCTGGTCATAGCACCAGGGTACAGAACATGGAGCATTTCTTCGGCGGCGATGCCGTAGGTCGATACCACGAGCTTTGGATCAAGCAGTAGAGTAGGATTCCGCCAAGAGTAGCGATGCCCAACGTCTTCCTCAACCAGGTGGCACGTTAAGGGGGACTGGCGCCGGCCGGCGAATGCCAAACACGAGATGGTTGGTTCCGTTCACGACGATGGAGTCGACCATAAGTTGGGATTCTCCAGCGGTCTTGGGTCTAATGGCGTGCTGGTCAGGGCTTCCCTACCGCTGGTCCATGGGACCTTGCTCGAACGGTAGTTCGAGCAAGGTTCCAGGAGGCCACGGGAGAATCCGCCGGTGATCCTGCAAAACGCGATCCCTGCCAGCGTTCTTCCGGCACTAAGACCACTCAGACCAGCACCAATAAGTGAAAGGAGCGGTGCCATTGTAGGGGCATTAGAGACTCGTCATCTTAACGGTCCTCCTATAAGATGGAATAAGATGGAATAAGATGGAAGACCTCTACTGCTCAGGCAAGATCGCCGTTCGCGTCGAGGTTCAGCCCGAAGACCGCATACGTCTGGTTGGACACTTGTTTGAAGGAAGACAACGGGACGAGAACATAGGCAACAACGTATAGTGCTCAGCTTCACAAATGCTGCGTCTCGACTAGGTCCAAGTAGGGCGATCTAGCCCTCAGCATTAGGACAACGGAGACCGGAGGTACGGTATCCTTATACCGGAGGTGGGCAGACAGTTCATGCAAGGTCAAGCTTTGTCCGATCTCAGAGTCGTAGAACTCGGCAGATACATTGCCGCCCCATACTGCAGCAAGCTTCTTGCAGACTTGGGCGCCGAGGTCGTAAAGGTTGAAGACCCACAGGGCGATCCGGCCAGATACGCTGGCCCATTTCCAGGCGATAAACCTCACGCCGAACGGAGCGCTCTCTTTCTCTACCTCAACACTAACAAGAAGAGCATTACACTCGACGTTAGGGCGCCTGGTGGGGCCAGGATTCTCCAGCAACTGCTACGAGACACTGATGTTCTGGTGGAGGACAATGCACCAGGAGAAGCGGCAAGCCTTGGTCTGGACTTTCGTTCCCTTCACAGATCGAACCCCCGATTGATAGTCACTTCGATCACGCCCTTTGGTCAGACCGGCCCTTACCGGGATTTCAAAGCAACTGACCTGATCGCCAATCACATGAGTGGCCTTGCTTTTAGCACCACGTCGAGAATAACGGATGCGTCGCAGGAGCCTCTCCAAGCAGGCGGCAAACAGGGGGATTTCACTGCCGGACTCACCGGGGCAGTAGGTACCATGCTAGCCCTCTTCAGCCGCGATCTTAGTGGAGAGGGGCAGCACGTTGATATCTCTATTCAAGAAAGCTTGGCTGCCTTCGTTAGGTGGGAGGTCGGCTTCTACACTCACGATTTCGATGGCCTCTATAAGCAACTGTGGGCCAAGCGCGCATCAGGGTCAGGGAAAGGCGCGACAGGTCTTTTCCCTTGCAAGGATGGCTATGTGTCAATGGGTACCCGAGAGCAATACCAATGGGAAGCCTTTGTGGACATGCTAGGTAATCAGCAGCTACGCGAGGATCCGCGATTCTCTAGCATACTCTTGCGCATCTTGAATTGGCCGATGATCGAGCCCCTGGTCCTCGATTGGATGTCCAAACACACGAAGGAAGAGATCTTTCGTGAGTCACAGGCTAGGCGCGTCCCAGCCTTCCCATGCAACACCACGGGCGAAGTGTATGAGTCGGCGCAGATCAAGGCGAGAGAATACTTTGTGGAAGTAGAGCACCCTGAATTGGGTCTGGTCACTTGTCCCGGAGCTCCTTACAAGTTGTCCCGAACGCCATGGCGAGTCCGGCAGACGGCACCTCGGCTGGGCGAGCACAATCAGGAAATCCTGTGCGGCTGGCTAGGCTACGGGAAAGAAGATGTGCTCAGACTAGGTGAGACTGGGTTAGGCAAATGTGACTGATAGAGGAGGGCCTTTGGCATGGAGAAGCTCCCCCTAGATGGAGTGCGAGTAGCCGATTTTAGTTGGGTCATCGCGGGACCATACGCCACGATGTGGCTCGCTGTAATGGGCGCCGAGGTCGTCCGCATTGAAACCAACCAACATATCGACGTCAATCGTCGTGGCCAGCCTTTCGCCGGAGGGATTGCCGGTGAAAACCGGAGTGGCCTGTGGAATAGCCTAAATTTCGCTAAACTCTCGTGTAACTTGAATCTAGCCAAACCGAAGGCCGCTGATCTGGCGAGGCAACTCGTGAGTATCAGCGACGTGGTGGTCGAGAACTTTGCCTATGGGCAAATGGCGCGCTTCGGCCTAGGCTATGCCGAGTTGCGCAAGCTCAAGCCTGACCTGATCCTTGTCTCGTCCTCAGGAGTGGGAAGAACAGGTCCAGAAAGAGGTTACGTATCTTACAACGAACAGCTAGTCGCATATAGTGGCTTAGCTTCTCTGACGGGCAACATTGGCGGGGCGCCAACCAACGTCGGTGGCTTCTGGGCCGATCACCTTTCGGCAACGGCGCTGGCTTTCGCAATCTTGGCAGCGCTCCGTCACCGTACCAGAACAGGTGAAGGGCAGGACATCGACATCTCCATGACGGAGGCAGTGATGTCGCAGCTGCCTCAGGGTTTGATGGACTATGCGATGAACAAACGGGTCCCAGTGCCTCTAGGCAATCGTGATGCTGTCATGGTTCCGCACGGCGTCTACCACTGTAAAGGCGAAGACAAATGGGTAGCGATCGCGGTATCAACCGAAGAGGAGTGGCGTTCCTTGTGCCAGGCAATGGGGGATCCGCCTTGGACGAGAGAGAAGAAATTCGCAGACCCTGCCAGTCGCCGGCAGAACCTAAGTGAGCTTGATGACAATATCAATGCCTGGACCAGAGAGCGTTCTCATTACGAGGTAATGGAGATCTTGCAGGGCGTGGGTGTCGCCGCAGGACCTTCGGTAGATATCGAGGAACTGGTTAACGATCCCCATCTAAGAGAACGAGAGTTCTTTGTCTCCCCTAACCATCTCGAAACGGGGAGACTCTCGTTGCCAGGACTGCCTTGCAAGCTCAGCGCTCATCCTACTCTCAACTATGCGCCCTCACCCCTTCTTGGCCAACACAACGAATACGTGTTCTTGGAATTGTTAGGACTGAGCGATCAGGAATTCGCTGAACTGATCGGGGAGGGTGTTATCCTTTAGGAGGATCGCGGGTTCCTGACTGAAGTTCAGTCGGGTTTCACGTCTGAGACGTGACAGTCTAGGATGTAGACCGATGACGAAGTATCGCTTCTGTCAAGGTAGCATCTCTGGGGCTCTCTTCAGTGCGAGGAAGCGTGTCAATTTGTGCCATGTTGACCGCGCGCCCGGGAACAGAGAAGAGCATCGAAGAGGCATAGTATTCAGTTGTCAAAGGAGGGTTTCCGTGAAAACGGTCGTTGATCCAGCGAAGGACGTCCCGGTGGTCTCCGAGGCAGATGTCGTCGTGGTTGGTGGTGGGCCCGGCGGCATCGGTGCAGCTCTAGCTGCGGCTCGCAATGGGGCCAAGACGGTCCTCATTGAGCGGTTTGGTTTCCTGGGTGGGATGCAGACTCAGTGTTTCAACCCAAGCTTCGCGTTTATCGATTCTGCCGTGCAGGGTGGAATCATTCAGGATGTCATTGGCCGGCTGAGAGAAGGCGGGGCAGTCGCCATCGATCAGACCGACGCAAGAGCGCGGAGGCCAAATGGATGGGCCTGCGTTTGGTTCGATCCGGAGTATTACAAGTATCTTCTCGATACTATGATGCAGGAAGCCAGGGTGCAGCTGATGTACCATGCCTTTGGCGTTGGCGCCATAAAGGAAGGAAACCTACTCAAGGGCGTTTTCATCGAGAGCAAAGAGGGCAAACAGGCAGTGCTAGCTAGGGTAGTAATTGACACTACTGGAAGCGCCGACATCGCATGGAAATCTGGAACCCCCTGTACGGCTGAAGGGATTCCCTCAGGACCCAAGAAGGGACGGCATTCTGATTATGGTTACGCGTTCTTTCTTCGAGAGGTAGACTTCGACAGATTCAGATCGTTTAGAAGTGAAAACCCTGAAGACTGGGGAACCATGACTGTTGGCAGAGGCCTCATTGCGAAAGCGAAGGCAGAAAGAAAGCTTTACGGCAACCGCGGTGCCTTCATGATCTCTGCGTATTCTGGCCCCGGAAGGCTTTGGGTTATGGGACCGCAGTACCCCTTACAGATGGGGCATCATGGCTGGACGGTTGAAGACTTAACTGACGGGGAGATAGACCTCCGGAAACAGGCGTGGTCAGCCTACCATTTGCTAAGAGATAACATCCCTGGATTCGAGAATTCGCACATGGACCAGACGCCAACTCATCTCCAACTTAGAGATACACACAGAATAGTGGGCGAATATGTACTGAAATATGATGACATTCTGGCAGGAAAGTCCTTCGATGACTCTATTGCAGCGAATAATATGTCCCCGGACGTCTTCGGCGCAGATGCCGAACACGAACATATGCAGAACGTGCCACTGTTTGACATCCCCTACCGCTGTCTGTTACCGAAGGAAACGGAGAACCTCCTAGCCGCTGGCATGATTATCTCAACCGACTTCATGACGCAAAATGCTATAAGGCAGACAACGCCAAGTATTTGTACTGGGCAAGCCGCCGGCACAGCGGCGGCACTTGCGGTCAAGAACAACGTGATGCCAAGGGAATTGGATGTAGAACTGCTCCAGAAGACTCTCCGTGAGCAGGGCGCTCGCACTAGCATCAGAGAAATCCCACGCGATGTCGTGGAGACGTACTTGAAGAGGGCAGAGAAGGCCGTGAAAATGACCTTGGGGCCCCAGCGATAGGCTTTTCCAATATCCGGAGAACTGGCCTTGGCTCTGGGTCGAATAGTCGCAAAATCGTAGTCGAGGCAGATGTGCGGTCGAGGCATCCAGGCGCTCGGTCAATCAGTCTCACTTTACCGAAGGAGGATCTGTGTGAAGACGATCACCGAACCGCAAAGAGAAACCCCGGTGCTGGCGGAGGCCGATGTTGTCGTTGTCGGTGGCGGACCAGCGGGCATTGGGGCCGCTCTTGCATCAGCACGAAATGGCGCGAAAACGATCCTGGTGGAGCAATTCGGCTCGTTAGGTGGGATGCAGTCACAGGCTCTAAGCTCGTCCTTTTCGCTTGTCGACCCAGAGATCCATGGTGGAATCATCATGGAGATCTTGGATGGTCTTAGAAAAGGTGGAGCGATCCTAAGGGACAACTCGGTGTATACCCGAAGGTCAGGATTTACGGGGGTTGCATTCGACTGCGAGTACTATCGCTATCTTCTTGACGGTATGATGACCGAAGCCGGAGTCAAGTTGCTGTACCACACCTTCGGCGTCGGAGCGGCAACAGAAGAAAACAGGATCAAAGCAGTCTTCATCGAATGCTTGCAGGGTAGATACGCCATTTTGGGAAAGGTCGTCATCGACACGACCGGAAACGCTGACATCGCATGGAAATCTGGGGCACCCTGTTTAGAGGGGGCACACCCAAGAGGGCGGGGCAAAGGACGGCATATGGGATTCGGCTGCCGGTTCTACATTAGCGGCGTCGATGCTGACAAGTATGAGAACTTCAGAAGAGAGAATCCAGAAGAATGGAAGGGGATGCTTGTCGGTGCGCGCCTGATCAGGAAGGCGATGGAGTCTGGTGAATACTATGGGTATCGCAAGACCATCATACTTCGCGTCGTCAAGCCCGGGGTGGCCCTTCTGGAAGGTCTTCACTATCCTTTGCCGCTCGGGCATCACGGCTGGATGATCGAAGACGTGACCGCCGGCGAAATCGACTTGAGGAAGCAGATCTGGTCGGTCTGGAATCTCATTAAGAGCAACGTCCCCGGCTTTGAGCATTCGTCCGTAGAGAAGACCGGGACGATTCCAATCTTGAGAGATACGCACAGGATACTAGGAGAATACGTCCTGACAGAAGAAGACATCTATCAGGGCAAGGCTTTCGACGATTCAATCGCCATAAGCAATATGGGTCCGGATGTCTATGGCCCAGATGGCGAGCACACTTATGATATTGTGTTGCCCCACGATATCCCCTATCGCTGTCTAGTGTCCAAGGAAACGGATAACCTTCTGGCCGCCGGCGCGACGTTCTCAGCTGACTTTTATGCTTGGGCGGCAGACAGGTATTCCTCGCCAAGCATTTGCACCGGCCAGGCAGCCGGCACGGCTGCCGCCATGGCGGTTGATCAGGGGGTCGGCCCCAAGGAAGTAAATGTCAAGCAGTTACAGGAGGTGCTTCGCAACCAAGGTGCCCGTGTCACTGTCAAAGACGTTCCCAACGATGTCCTACGGGCATACGCAGAAAGAAAAGCACAGGTGGCTCCTACTGTTGAAAGCTCGTGATTGAACCGAGCCACTGTTGGAAAGTTCCGGCGATTCCGGGAGATCGTGTTAGCGAAGGAGGATTTCAGTGAAAACGATCGTTGATCCAGCAAAGGAAGTTCCAGTTGCTATCGAGGCGGATGTCATTGTTGTCGGTGGTGGCCCAGCGGGTATCGGTGCCGCTCTCGCCGCAGCGCGAAATGGAGCCAAGACGGTCCTCGTCGAGCGGTTTGGCTTCCTAGGTGGAATGCAGACCCTGTGTCTCAATGCCAACTTTTCCTGGGTTGACCCGGAGATTCAGGGCGGAATCGTCCAAGACATCATCGACGGGCTCAAGACTGGTGGGGCAATAACAAAAGACACGACGAACACCACTCGCACGACCAGGGGAGTGGGAGGTATCTTCTTCGACCTGGAGTACTACAAGCTCCTCCTCGATACCATGATGCAGGATGCCGAGGTCAAGCTGATGCTCCACACCTTCGGTGTTGGCGCCATAAAGGAAGGCAACTCGCTGAGGGGCATCTTCGTGGAGAGCAAAGAGGGGAAGCAGGCTGTCCTGGGGAAGGTAATTGTAGATTCCAGCGGAAGTGCTGACATAATTTGGAAATCCGGTTCTGCTTGTACTGCCGAGGGATTCCCCGACGGACCGAAGAAGGGGCGACATATGGGCTTAACCTATGCTTTCTTCATCCGTGGTGTGGACATCGAGCGGTTTAGGGCGTTCAGAAGAGAGAACGCTGAAGAATGGAACGCGATGTTTGCCGGGAAGCATCTGATCAAGCAGGCCAAGGCGGAGGGGAAGCTGTACGGGAACCGAGGCGGCGTCACTCTCAGTGAGGTTTTCCGCGGCGGCAGAATATGGGTGATGGGCCCGCAGTATCCTCTGCCCATGGGTCACCATGGCTGGACAGTTGAGGACATGACCAATGGAGAGATCGATCTGAGGAAGCAGGCATGGTCTATGTTCCACCTGCTAAAGGACAACGTCCCCGGCTTCGAAAACTCACAAATGGACAGAACACCCACCGCTGCGTTGCTGAGAGATACCCACAGAATGGTCGGGGAATATGTCCTGTCTGAGGACGATATGCGCCAAGGCCGGGCATTTGACGACTCTATTGCTATCAGCAACATGTCTCCAGACGTCTTTGGGCCGGACGATGAACATGCCTATACCGGTAACGTTCCGCCTTACGATGTTCCCTATCGCTGTCTGGTCTCCAAGGATACTGATAACCTTCTCTCTGCCGGCTCGACCATTTCTGCCGACTTCTACACCTGGGCGGCTGTTAGATATTGCACGCCTAGCATTTGCACCGGCCAGGCCGCCGGCACGGCGGCCGCCTTGGCGGTGAAAAACGACGTGACGCCGCGGCAAGTGAACGTGAAGCAGTTGCAGGAGACGCTTCGCCAACAGGGGGCTCGCATTACCGTTAAAGATGTGCCGGCGAGAGTCCTCAAAGAGTATCAGATGAAGATAAGCGCGGCTACACTCGTCTCGGGGGGGCCGATCTAAGGACGAGCCAGGGGGTCTGCAGAGCGGACCGGCCGAATTGAGGGGTGTTCCGTGTAGTGGCGGTCCACTGATGTGTGGAAAGGGGATCTTGTCCCTCTTGTTAATGGCTGTATGTTAATGGCTGTATGGCACAGAGGCCAGCTATATGCCTTAGCCCGGGCGACAGAAGTGAGTGGTATCTTGTAGATATTGAGCAATGATGACGCTGACGTAAAGTGAGGCGTGGCTGGCCTCCTTTGCCACGGAAAGGGTTCTTGAGATGAACAGCACCAGCCGAAGTAAGACGGAAATATTAAAAGGATCTGTTTCTTCCGACTACGATACGATGGACTACCGCAGTCCGGAAATGTACAATCCTTCGATTCCAGATGCGACAAAGGTGATCATAGAATGGTTTGAGGCTTACAGTCGGCGGAATGTGGAGCGGATGAGAGACTTGACGCATTTCCCATTCGTCCACGTTGAGGAGAATGCTCGTACCAGGATTGAGAGCCCTGACGACCTGCTACGACAGCCTCCCCGCTTTATGGATGTTCGGTCTATTGCTCTGAAGGACTATGACACGTTGGAAGGGTTGACAATACCACTCTTCCGACCTGCTCAAGTGGGTTTCTTCTTGACCTTTGGCCGTTATCACGCAAACGGTGAGAGATTCCTCCAAGGCGAAGCCTTCTTCTCCGTGCAAAAGAATGCCGAGGCAAAGTGGGAGTTGCGGCAGAGTTCGACCATTCTGAAACCAGCTGATCAGCAAGATGTTTTTCCCCACGAGACGATAGAATCAGCCCGGAGGCTCCTCCATCTATACAATTACAGCTACGGCGTTAAGAATCAAGCACTGCTGGACGAGCTAGGCTGGCCATACGAAAAAGTGGATTTCGAACGGTTCGCTAGGATGGCTGGGTCAAGACTGGGTAGCTACGATCATACTATCGCCGCGAAGATCGACATTCCCCAGTGCTCTACCAACAAAGCACACTGCCTGGTGACGTTCATCCGACGTCAATGCGATGGTTCACCGATCTCCGTTGGCCGTGGCCTGTATGTGGTGGGAAAGCAGGATTGGCGTTGGCGTATGCTTCTGGTTGCGTGTGACGCTACCGAGCACGATTTCAGCAACGACAGCCGCGCGTCGTCTGAAACTGCGACCCGGTAGAGATCCCTAGGGGCATCCTCGGCAATCCGCCGAGGATGCCGAATACGATATGCTGAGTCCACGAATCGCAGAGAAACCAGGCGCCCGGCTGTGCCTAACAAGTCTACTGCGGCGGTTGTTCTGGACAGTGTTCTTGAGGAGATGCCATGCGATTACGCGGAACGGGGATTCCCGAGACCAACTCCCCTCTCGGTCCTTACCGTGTCTTGGACCTGACGGAGGGCGGCTACCTAATCGGTGGGAAGATCCTGGCCGATCTTGGAGCCGATGTCATCAAGATCGAACCACCGGGGGGCAGTCCTTCCCGAGATATTGGCCCCTTTTACAAAGACATAGCCAATCGTGAGAAGAGTCTCTTTTGGTTTGCGTATAACGTGAACAAGCGCTCCATCACATTGGACGTAGGAAAGGAGGATGGCCGCGAGGTCTTCCTCTCCTTAGTCGCCAACGCGGACATTGTCTTGGAATCCTTCGCCCCCGGTTACCTTGAGAAGCTAGGTCTAGGCTATGCTGTCTTGTCGACAGTGAAACCAGATATCATTGTAACCTCAATTACGCCTTTTGGTCAGACAGGACCTCACGCCTCGTATAGCAGTTGCGATCTCACGGCCTGGGCCTCTGGAGGTATGATGTGCCTCTCCGGCGACCCGGATCGCGCACCGGTTGCGCCCAGTGTTCCCCAAGCCACATTGCACGGGGGGGCCGAGGCTGCTGCTGCGTCAGTGATAGCCTTGTGGCACCGCAATGTCTCGGGTAAAGGCCATCATGTTGACATTTCCACTCAGCAGTGCGTCATCTGGACAACTCTTAATGCGACAGGCAAGTGGGATGTCAACCACTTCGAGCCAAGGCGCTGTAGCGGCGCAATCATTCTGCCGAGGGTTAACGTCCGTACGATCTTTCCTTGCAAAGATGGCGCTGTCACTCTCTATATCGCTGGTGGGGCGATGGCGTCCCTCGTCGACAATATGAAACGGTTCGTCGACTGGATGGATGAGGAGGGCATGGCACCAGAGTGGCTTCGGACCTTGGACTGGGTCCATGCCTATGACATGTCATCAACAAGCCAAGAGGTGATAGACCGGGTGGAAAAGCCTTTTGCCGATTTCTTCCTTACCAAGACGAAGGCGGAACTCTATGGTGAGGCATTGAAGCGTCGATTGCTTCTCGCCCCGGTCAATGACGTTCGAGATACAGTGGACGATGTCCAGTTGCAAGCCCGAGGTTTCTGGATCGAAGTAGATCATCCCGAATTGGATGATTCTTTAGTATATTGCGGCCCATTCATCAAATTCAGCGAGACCCCATGGCAAGTTCGGCTTCGACCGCCATTGATCGGCGAGCACAACGACGAGATCTACCGGGGAGAGCTAGGCTTCTCCAAAGAGCGAATCTCGCTCCTTAAGCAGGCTAGAGTTATCTGACAAGAACAAGGAGATGTTCAGCATGTTTGATCTGCCTTTCGAAGGTGTCAAGATAGCCGAATTCGCGTGGGTGGTCGTGGGCCCCTTGACGACCAAGTACCTTGCTGATTGGGGAGCAACTGTGGTCCGCGTGGAATCGCACACTAGGCCGTGTATCCTTCGCCTCAGCGCTCCTTTCAAGGACGGCGTGCCGGGGATAGATCGCAGTCAATACTTCGCAGAACACAATTCCAGCAAGCTCAGTGTTAGTGTCGATCTCAACAAACCAAAGGGGCGCGAGCTTGCATGGAAGCTTATCATGTGGGCTGACATTTTGAGCGAGAGCTACACGCCGAAGGCAATGAAGGCCTGGGGACTCGATTACGACACTGTACACGAGAAGAGGCCAGATATTGTGTACTACAGCACATGCCAACAAGGGCACGATGGACCTCACGCCCACTATCCAGGATACGGACAGCTTGCCGCCTCGATAGCTGGCTTCTACCATGTGAGTGGTTGGCCAGACCGAAGCCCAGCACCGCCTTATGGGGCCTATACGGATGTCATAAGCCCTCGTTTCTCCTGTGCAGCGCTGGTGGCAGCGCTTGATTACGCAAGAAGGACCGGCAAAGGTCAGCACCTCGACCAGTCGCAGTTGGAGACATCACTCCACTTTCTTGCTCCCGCGCTGATGGACTACCGAGTAAATGGCCGGGTGGCATCACGACATGGGAATCGCTTGCCCTATGCAGCACCCCATGGGGCCTTCCGCTGCAAAGGGAATGACCGATGGGTAGCCATCGCCGTCTTCGATGACCGTGAGTGGCAATCTCTGTGCGAGGCTATGGGCGATCCGGAGTGGGCGCAAGGCAAACGCTTTGCTACGCTCACGGGCCGCAAGCAGAACGAGGACGAGTTGGAGCAACTAGTGGAAGGTTGGACCAAGGAACAAAGTGCGGAACAGGTGATTGCACTGCTTCAGGAAAGGGGTGTGGCTGCTCATGTTGTAGAGAGCATCGAGGATCTTTTTGCAGACCCGCAACTGCTGCACCGGGGACATTTCCGTCGTTTGCAGCACCCAGAGATAGGCGAGGCAGCTTACGACGGGCCGGCCTTTCGCCTATCGGGAACTCATGACCGGCAGTTTGCTGCACCAACGCTTGGCCAGCACAACTTCGAAGTGCTCACGAAGATTCTTGATCTATCTGACGATGAAGTCGGCGATCTTCTGGCGCAAGGTGTATTGACCACACCCGAAGACTTTGTACTGCCGTCCTAACTCTAGTTTTCGACAAAGCAATCATGGTCAGAGACGATCTCTCTCATGACGTAATCAGGAGAGGGAGCGGCGAATGATGGCTGCCTTTCTGCTTTGAGAGCAGGAGGGCAAGCGGCAACTTGGCAGGAGGCCAGAGGGACGTAAGGCGTGTAGTCTGATGGAAGGTAAGGTTGAGCTAAAGGTCAGCACGTTAACAAGCGAAGACCGGAACGGGCTCTTGCCGTGGATTGGCATAGGTGCCTAGCTTGGTGCTATCGCCGGTGAGGTAGAGGTTGTGCAGGTCGATGAGACCCAGTTCACAGAGCGGGGCACGAAGAGGGTGTAGAAGATCTCCTTGAGGACGATCTCGGCCCGCCGGAAGCGGGCTGACCTGTCGAAGGCCCAGTCGGTGTGCTTGAGGGCTTTGCTGGCTTTGACAAGACGACGCGCGAGCTTGCGTGTTGAATCAAATATAGCTGTTACCGAAGATGGGATCGTTGAATCATCAATACTGTTGCCTTCGGTAACAGTAGTCATCGTCGAGCCGGTGGATAAGTGGGCAGCCCGCAGGCTGTCGACTTATCCATCGGCGGCGACTCGCTTTTTCAATTGCTTTGCCGGTTGCTGTTGACGCCTTTCTCGCCCTGCTAGCTTCCAAAGCTTTTCTAAGGCTTGGTCGGTCTCCTGGCGCATCGGATCAAGCAGTCCATCGTGGCATTGCTCATGGCGCAGAGTTGCCTCTGTACCGCCGGGGCTAAGACCAGTTCCGCATGACGATGCAAAGCCTCCCAGAGCTTGGGCATCAAGGGCTTTAGGCGCCGACTACAGACCCAGTCCGCACTCTCCCAAGCGCTACGGAGGGCAGGGACCACCTCCCTCTGATACCGGTGATTAGGTCCTCGTCTGCCACCGCTGGTCGCTTTCCTCTGACCGCATGGCGCACTCTTCAAGAGACGAATAGCCGATCTGCGATGGTAACCGGTAGCCATTACGAATTCATCCAGAATCCTCGTCCGCTCCTTTCGGTTACCTCTCTCGTAGCGGTCCCGTATCGCCGCTGCATACACGAGTATGCAGCCGCGTGACATTTCTCCCACCCAGTCTCCTCGGGCAACAGCATTTGTCAGGCAACGATACACTACTCGGTAACACCTATGATGATGCAATTCGACCACTGTCGTTGTCCAGTGAAAATGTCACGTTAACGGTTCAGTGAATTTGACACCACGTGCGGTCGACGCCAAGGATGATCGGCTGCTGGTCGATGCGACTTGCGGTTGCCGTCGTT
>Ga0315298_1004853_pt1 | contig 19638 bp, 20 predicted proteins | sample WHS_1_MG_FD_203077 | JGI IMG/M metagenome (GOLD analysis project Ga0315298, IMG submission 203077) | Extremophilic microbial mat communities from Washburn Hot Springs, YNP, Wyoming, USA - WHS_1_MG | ecosystem: Environmental > Aquatic > Thermal springs > Hot (42-90C) | place: USA: Wyoming...
TCCACTGTTACTTCGGCAGAAGCTGGATTGCAGATTACCAGGAGCCACATCATAATTAATCTAATTGGCAGTGTTTTCATGTTAGAATTTTGTTTTACGTAATACCCACCATGGTGCCATGGCAGAATCATAATGAGTACCAATAAATATTTCTTGGATGATTGCAAATGCACTGTTGACTCTGGTAATGAATGCAAAAAATGGATATAATAATAAAAATGGTAAGTATTTTATATCTTGACTAATGCGTTCTGATATCCCAATGATGTAAAAAATGAATAGTATTAATAGTGCAATAAGGTATACGCAGTATATAAACATGAGAAGGCCTACTATTACCCCTGTATCAAATAATATGAAAAGTGCTACAGTATAAAAAGTGATTATGAAGGGCATTAATATCTGCTGGATTAATCCGGAGTATAAGATAAAAAAGAAATTCTTCCAGCCTAATAGTTTTGGACGAATATTGTAACGATATTTTCGTATAAAAATATAAAAAAGATCACCGTCCCATCGCCATCGCTGTTTGATGAAATCTTTAAAAGTCACTGGTACATCCGTGTGGCCTATAGCCATCGGATCGAAAACTATTCTTAAACGGCTATGCCGACCAAAGTGCTGCTTAATTCGCAGCGTCATATCCAGATCTTCCGCGGTACCAGCATCCCAACCTCCAGTTATTCGAATAAAAGATGTGCGAAAAACTCCAAAAGCGCCAGATATATTATTGACTACATTGAATTCGGAAAGTCCAGTTTTTCCCGCTGCGATGGAAAGCATGTATTCGATATTTTGAAATATGGTTGTCAGTGATTTATCTCTGTTGCGTACACGTAAACAACCAGCTACACCAATCACATTCGGATCGTCAAAATGCTGCGTAGCATTTTGTATCATATCATTATCAAAAGAGGTATCGCCGTCTAAAGCCATTATTATTTCCCCGGTGGCAAACATCAGGCCTGTATTCAGAGACGATACGCGTCCACCTCGTTGCCACTTCGGTATCACCTGTAGGCGTCTATTTGGTAATTTGTTTACCTCTTGTATGCAACTAAGGGCTGCGCTTAGAGTGTTAGCATTTTGCAGTGCGCCATCAATAACAGAAATTATTTGAATGAATCCAGGATATTCTTGATATGCGAGAGAAAGAATGGTTTTTATAACATCTCTTCCTTCTGAGTAGCAAGTGATTGTGCATGATACAGAAGGATATTTTTCACGCCATAATACTGGGCGAGTCTTAGCCAGAGTGTAACGAATTATTCCAATTAATACAAGTAGGTACAGTGGAAGTTCAAGTATGATTGCGAACGGAAAAAACTTTTATGCGAGATTCAGTCCGGAACCGTGCTTCGTTGTATCCATCAATCGCATAAATGTCCATACCGCTTCAGCCCACATGCTTTTGTACTTTTTTGCTGAGTTTTGCCATAACATCATTTACCGTAGTCTTAGGTATGATATCTTGTGGACATTGTAGTGAATGTATTTCCGCCTGAATATTTGATTGTTGGGGTATATTTAACGTAGATAATATGCCTTTAAGCCTATTCGCAAAGCCTTCTGCTGATGAGATAGGTAAAAATATCCATAATCCATATTCACCAAACCGAGTTGCCAGGTCAGAATCTCGTTGCAATTCACTAATTCTCAATGATATTTCATCAAATAATGCATATGCACGCAATGCTCCAATCTGTTCGATGATTTCTTGAGCGTTTTGAATGTTAAAAAGTACAAGCCCAAAGCCTATATCTGGATGGCGTTCTTGGATGCTGAGTGACCATGCGATTGTTTGGCGAAAATAAGCACCTACTACATAGTTTGAAGTCTTCACATTGGTGAAGCTTTCGTTGGAGGCTCCTGAGCGAAGTAGCATCCGGCCTTGTACTGATAGTACTAGGGTCGATATATCATGGGGAATCAGTTGTTCAGGAAGATTTTCTGATCCACAATCCAAGCAATTCGCTCTGATCTTAGGCTCGATAAATATATGATGGCAACTTTGACACGCGTATTGAGTCAGTGGCCGATCATAGTCTACACCGATGTGTCGGAGTCTGGTGTTACATTGAGGACAAAGCATTCCACTGGGTGACTGAAAGTCTGTTTCCGGACCGACATGCCCGCAAGTAAAGCAGTGTAGAGCTGCTGTTTTGTGAATTTCTATACTTTCGCATTGTGGGCAAACATCAATAAAGTGCGGGTGTGCGCTTCCGCAATGCGGGCATTCTCTGGTTCGATCCAGCAATGTTCTTGGAATTAGCGTTTGCCTTTTAAGTAGATCGATTAGTACGATGTCTGCTAATTCTTCTGTTTTTGAAAGAACGTCTATCACAGGATATCGGTACAGTCGCTTGCTGTTTCGATCGAGTACCGGTCGAAGCTCAGACTGCTCACGAATATATTGGTAGAGCATTATTTTTTCATCAGTCTGCAGGGCTTGCGGGTCAAGCTTGAGGCTTATAAGTAATTCTTGCATTTGCTGTGCAGAACTCATCGCTTCAACAAGTGTTTTATGACCATCTAACAGAGGATTCTTGTTGTTGGTGTTATCTGTATATACAGGATGGACCCAGTACTGAGACTGACGGATATGCGAAACGGCCTTGTTTTGTTCAGCTTCAGAAAGCCCCTGTAACAAGAAGCCGAATAGATTGATATTCCCTTCAACTACAGCGGTCTGGTCTGTGACATGAATTACGTTTTCTGGAAGCTGGCCCGGCTTGTCGGGGCTGATCAGTACCAAAAAAAAGCGTTTTGAAGTTGGAAAGGAAGTCATACTCGAAACTGACTCATCTGAAGCTGTCATTTTGGTTTCAGGGGATTTCATAGGCTAATATCCATTGGACACAGCGAATAAAAATTCGAAGCATGGAAGCAACATCTAGTTTTCTCTTGAAAACTATACACGATTTTCATGGTAATTTCTATGGGTTATATAACTAGCAACTCAGTGGATAACGCCCATAAAATCAAAAGGATGATTACAGTAAAATGTAACAAGATAAGAAAAAAGCTCAGACCGAGGTCTAAGCCTTTGTAATATTTGGTGGCGCTTCAGGGATTCGAACCCCGGACACGCGGATTATGATTGCGCTGTAGCCCGTTTTTGGATCAACAACATACCAGATAAAAAATAATAAAAACAGTTAGATAAGCGTTATGTTATTCCCTGGTATCCCCTGCGATTCCCGTTTTTGGTGTGGTGCAATTACGGTGCAAAAATGACCTGCTGAGTACCGGCCCGCGATGGACCACCCGCCATTCTGCTGCTGTCATTGTCATGGTGAATCCTCTTCTGCCGTTACACGGTAACGAGATATTGCAATCTTACAGCGTAATGCGCAAGTCACCGTTACAGTCACCACCGTGCCGGATCGGGGCTGGGATGCTGCAGGACCACCATAACGCAGGGGTGATGCCCATAACGCATCCGCCATGATTAAAAATCTACATCTTTTGAACCCATCCTTTATCTGGCGTTCCTTTTAATTATTCAAAACAAAATAATAGAGATATAACTTTATTGGTAGGATAGTTTTAGTAAGAGGGATCGTGCTTGTGGGGATAACGCATCGGCGCGGGTGAAGGATCGTTCGAGTGTCGCTCATGGTGTAGTGCCGCAAACAATGCCGTGTAAAGACCCTAAATCTGCCCTGTGGGGCAATTTCTCGGCATTGGTGCTGCTATCCTGCCACCACCAGATTTGGCACCGTCTTATGCAGGCGGCTTGGGCGGCAGGCCTTTGTGTATTTTTCCAACCCTCACTGTCCGTTATAGAAGTTTTTTGGTTAAAAAAGTTCGTGAACGGTGTTTCTTGCCGTTGATGATTTGTTCTAAGCTGCTGATTTATAAGGGCGTAACCGGTGTAACCGGTTGTAACCAGCCTTGGTTACACTTTTTGGTCTCGCAAGGTACTGATTACATCTGAAAAAATAGTCACGAGTTCGAGTGTAACCAGTGTAACCAGAATACAATACCCATATACTATCATTTCACAGGATAAAATAGAGAATGAGAAACAATAGCAAATGAGAATTATTCTCTATCTTTTTTCCTCGCGTACGTATATATATTTCTGGTTACACTGGTTACACGGATATAGAGAGAAGAAAAGGCTAACAAAATCAACGAGTCAGAGAAATAAAAAGTGTAACCAAGGCTGGTTACAACCGGTTACACTGGTTACAGCCCAATAAAACAACAACTTACGGACACTCAATTTTCATAATTGCCGTTCACGAAATTTTTTTGGTGGTAAAAACTTCGATAAAGAAAAATTAGGATTGAAACCGAACCCGATATGCTGAACCGAAGCAAGCACTGGAACATACCCGATAAGGCCCTAAATTTGCCCTGTAGCGCAATTTCTCGGCAAGGGTGCTGATTACACCACCTTACCACTACCAGATTTGGCACCGTCTTATGCAAGCGGTTTTTGCAGGGCCTTGACGCATCGCAGAGGTGCAAGTTTGGTGAGCACCCCGTACTTCTTTGATGGCGTAACGAAATCGGCTGCGGCCTTGTTGCTTGTGCGGGTTTGTGCGGATTGTGCGGAACACCCGCACAGTATTTATATTGAATTATCAATGATGTGCGGATTGTGCGAATGTGCGGGCAGATATACGGATATATATACTGAAACAGAAGATAGAGAATGATAACCATTATCAATCTTATCGAAACGCGTAACTTGTGTATTTTTCGCCGCACATCCGCACAACTATACTAAAAATGGAAAACATATAATAAAATCATATGGTTTTAAGGCAAAAAAGTGTGCAAAACAATCCGCACAATTCCGCACAATCCGCACACCAATAAAATCAGTCGGTTACAGATAAAGTATGCTGCAACTATGTGTTTTCAGGATAGAGTGTGCCATAACCATTTCTATCCAATGTCAGGATATCGTTACGGTAACAGAACGTTTTGCGGGATCGTTCAAGCGCCGCTCATGGCGTAATGCCACCAACCTACCGTAAAGGCTCTATATTTGCCCTCTGGCGCATTTTCTGACGCAGGTTATTATCAAGCCACCCGAATAAATGAGGTGCCCTAGAAAGCGGCGCTGCCTTGCTGCCATCATGGGACAGTTCCCAACGGTATGCGGACATAAAAAGGCCGCCTCTTCAATCGGCGGCCATATAAACCAAAGGACGTTCAGCTAGTTGATGGTATGTGCCGTGTCAAAGCTGTTCGGACGCATGGGCATCGTGGCTTTGTTATCAGGCTGTAGGGCAAGGTGCCTCGCGGGGACCATAACACAGTGGGTGGACATCCCGTTGATACGCACGGTCTTGTCCCAGGTGGAACCCGGAACGTCCTTCAAACCGCCAGCCCACGCACCATTTTTGTTATACCGTGACCCCTTGAGCAAGTCGGTCAATCCGCTGTGCTTATGGGCGATGGCAAGACATAAATTTCCATCATTTTCCCATACCCTCAGCCCCACCAGCCCCAAGGCGCGGATTTCATCGCTGTTTGTGCCGCCATTCACCAGATTGCTTACCAGTCCACCAATGGAATGGGTTTCACGGTTAATATGTTCTCTGCCATTTTCATCGCATTCGTGATATTCGACCGGAATGTTTTTGGTGAGCAGGGTGTTCAATATGATCTCGTGTTCCGCCGTGCCCTGACGCATTTCGTCCAGTTGCGGCTGCAAACAGATAATCATGACTTTCAGAACCGTCAGTATCTGTTCATCCGTCTGTATTTTCGGGTTGGAAATCATGCTGGCGGCAATGACAGTACCAAAGGTTTCCGCTTCACGAGAATCCCCATTACCGGCATACGTGTTCCAGTTCTTCAGCACCAAGTCATAGATGTGCTGAAACCTGCCCCAACGCTGAATCGTGCCCCAGAAAAAGATGGCGGATTCCTCTGGTGTCAGGTTTTCCGGTGGCTGACCGGTTGCACCCACGCGCGGGGATAGCTTGACCATTACGATCCGGCTGCGGTCGGCGGGTTCCAGTGCGGGTTCTGCGATACTCGCAGCCATCACTGAAGTCATGATGCGGAACTCGATGCCCTTTTGGTCTGCCGTTCCCTTGAAAACGGTGCTGGAAGCCGAATAAGCTGCACGCATGAGCTTCAGCACTTGTTCGATGGCCGAAAGAAGCTTCTGCCCGTTTTCCGTATTTTCTTTTTCCAGCTCGTCGATGATGAATGCGAAACAGGAATTTTGCAGAAATTGGCGCATACCCGCTTCGGTCATACTTGAACCCATGTCCGTATGCTTCAGGTAACCGATGAGCATATGTGCCAAGTACGACAGTAGTCGGGATTTGCCGCTGCCTCGCGGACCTACGACCCACATGTGCGGACGACGTTCCAGCAAGCCCAGATATACCACCATGGTCATCCAACCCATGACTAAGGATGGACCCATAGGGAAATTCTTGAGTCTGTCGTCCATGACTACCGGCTTTTCAAACGACCACGTACCTAAATCCCGATAAATCTTGGCGCAAACACGGGCGTACTCATCATCCGTGACGATGTGTTCCGGCGGCGGTGGCGGGGTGGCGGCACCGCCATTCACATATAATTCCCTGCGGTTTTCATCAATGCGGTCAATGGTGGAACCATCCTGCAAATACACCGCGTTATGCGTATTGATGACAATTTCACGTTTATCCGGCGACCAGACACCTGTACCGAAAATCCGATCACCACCGTGGAACGCGCCCTTGTTGGCACAAATGGACGCAATTTCCATAGACGCCTTTTTAACGTCAAATTCAACGGTGTCATGGACCATCTTGGTGAATTTCTGTTCCAGCCAGGACCTGCCGCAGATACCCGCCAGTGTCGCTGCATTGTTGAGGCTGGCTAAACTGGTTTTAATCAGACAGTTCTGCGGAATAGACCAGAGAGCCACCGTCAGACCGTCATTCGACATGCCCAAGGGGATGTAACCGCCTTCGCCATCCCCTGCAGTCGCCCGTTCACAGACCGTTTCAATCTGCTTAATCAGGTCATCTGTCTGACCATTCTGGATGGCGTCATCCAGACCTTGCTTTTCAACCACAACGAGCTTACCGCCTTTGGGTCCGGTCGTCGTGGAAAAGGCAGGATAACACCATGTATAAGCTACCCGCAGACCCGCTATGGATTGCTTGATTAAATTGGCAAACCGGAAAGCTTGATTGAATACGTCCCTATTGCGGACTTTCTTACCCCGATTAAGTGGTTCGTACTTGGCCGCTTCTTCTTCGTCAGAAGGCATTTGCTTGGTACTCACGGGGTAACCGTCAGAGTCAAACATGACCACGACATAGAAAATCTGCATGGAATCGTTCAGAGGCACCAGAAAATTGCGAATTTCCTTGGACAGCTTATCGCGATCTTCCGAGTCCCGATACATCGTAATGCCGGGGATGGCTACGCAAGGGATACCCGCTTTGCAGGCTGCTGCTGCTTTCTTTTCGCCTTCCGTGATGACCACCACTTTGGTGTCCAGACGTGAATTCATCAAAGCCATGTGGAACCGTTCTGGGATATACAAGTGCGCTTTGGAACCTGCCGGTGAGAGATATTTCCCAATTTCGCTGCCCGGTTCAATATCCAGTAACCGGAAGCGCTCGTAGGGGATACCGGAATCAATGAGCGGACTGCCATCGTAGTTGAAATACGGTATGGAATAACCACCACGACAAGGCAAGGCGTTTTCCAAGCCTATGCGCTGCTTCAATGCAGGCATACCCAATGGTTCTGCTTTCAATTCCTCTGCGGTCAAACCGGAATGGGCTAAATCGTCGTGCATAAAACTTTGCAATGCTTCATCTACCATGTCACACCCCCTTACCGCGAACAGCGGCTATCTGGGCGGATGTGGCAATCCTTGGACGGCCCCTCTTGCCGGTGGGCTTTCTTGGGGGTTTCATGCCACCGACAGGGAAGCTATTCAGCCATGCGATGACATCCCGAAGATGGTAGCGGGGACCGCGACAACCGGGGATGAAGACGGCGGGGGGTAGTGCAGACTGGGGCTTGTTCTGAAGCGTTTTAGGGCTAACCTGTAGCAGTACAGCCAGATCATGGACCGTGCAGAGTAAAGGCAGAGACGCAGGCGGTTCACCACCAGCACTATCGTCGGAACTACTGCTGGCTGACTTTTTATGACCACCAGCTTTGCGACCAGACTGACGACCGGCGGATTGCTGTTTGTGAGCATGGGTGACCAAATCTATGCCAATGGCACCCATTTCATGTAGACAATTGGGGCGTTTACCAAAGTGTCGGAATGCTTTTGCATAGGATAGCTTGGTTTCGTGCCACGCGTTGTCATACAGGGATTGCTTGGCTTTGTTACCCGTAAAGGAAGCCCACATTTCACCCATAATGCAGGCAGTGAAAACCAATATACCAAATGCGGCAACCATATCCGCAAGAAAGGATATGTCATGACCGGCGGTGCCGAGGATGCTGTTTGCCACACAAGCCAATAAACCCATGGTGAGCGTAACTACAGCCGATGGAACGATTATTTTTGCGCAAATTTTAGCCCATGCGCCGGGCATGTTTGTGTCTTTCATGTTCGTTGTCCCATTTAACAAGGTCAGCTACTTAATGGATGCCTCGGATGTGCTCACCCTTACAGGTGAACCCATCCGTGTCTGGCCCGTGGGACAACTCGCTTGGGCAGCGAAGAATCCGGGGACCAGCCGGGGCGGACCAGAGCACATCCGAGGCATCCGCCGTGTGGATGTTTTTCGCACCCACGTGTGGGTATAGGATGACGGGAAAGGGGATAGCACATTTCTAACCCGTTTTGGTTCAAAAACATCCTACATCAACACCTTTGACATGAATTAATTTCATAGGTTCCACTCATTTTATCCCTGATGAAAAATGTAACTATATGTTTTATTTAGATGACAAAACTTTTTACAGGATATTTTTTCATGTATAGCCATTTTTGCCAGAAAAACGCTTTTCGGCGTTTTTTGGTCCCTATCAGTGGGTACAGACTGGCTGCCAACTGGCACCAGTTTATGCCCAGTCACAAAGACGCGTCTTGATGGATACATACTGACACCACCCTATATCCAGATCATATCCAGCGATGGAACAATGCAAATCACAAGTGATTCAGGCGACGCTTCAGTTCCTTGATGAGCGGCGCGCTGTTCATCCGTAGTTCCAGATTGTCGGGTTGGCCCAGTACCCTCGACACGGCAAGGCATAAATCCCTATGGCCCATCAATGCCACATCAACAGGTAGCAAAGAACCATCCAGCGCACTCTGTGCCATCGTTTTCCGCTTCTGCCGATACCGCCTTGCTTTTTCGGTAGGGGTCAGTACATGGTCGGCATACAGCCTTGGACGGCCCGCTTTACGTTTTGGGGTGGGGGTATCAACAACAGGCTGGACCAAAGAGGGCCGTTCCATAACAGGTGCAGGCAGGTATGTGGGTTCCGGCTGACCTACAGGTTCCGGTGGCCTTATTGGCTGGCCACGTTCCGGTCGGGTTGATACCGGCTGTTCCGGCTTGCGCAGGGGTTCCCGCGTTACAGGTTTTAAGTTGAGTTCATCCAAACCCAGTCCTGCCAATAGGGATTTTTTCATGGCATTCATCCTCACAAATCTCATCACGGCTTATTCCGTCATGATTGGTATAGCCGAACCATATGGGGTATAGCTTTATTGGGTGATGGCCGACTATTTTGAGGTGACTTGATTGGGTAGCGGCAGACTATTCAGAGTTAACATTATTAGGTGGCGGCCTACTATTCAGGGTTGGCCTTATTAGGTGATCGTTTACCATTCAGGCGCAGACTTATTAAGTGATGGCCACTATTCATGTACGGCTTTAATTGGGTGGTGGCCGACTATTTATTAAGGATGGCGTAACCAAATGAATTGGTTCCGGTAGATGAAAAATGGTTGGTTAGCGTCGCTATATATTTAGTGATTATTGTTTTAATGGGATAAGGTGAACGCCAGATAAAGTAACGCATCAAAAGCTGTAGCTTTTTTATTGGTGCGAATGGCCAGCAGGGACAGCAGGAACCACCAAAATGGTTTATCCCGCGACAGGGTTGCTATCACGTTCCTTGACCTTCCGGCTGGCTTTAAATAGCACCACCCGCCTAGCCGCAATCTCGAAAGGTTCACCGGTCTTGGGGTTTCGGCCCTCTCTGGCAACCTTATCCCGTAACGTGAAATTCCCAAAGCCAGACAACTTCACGTCTTCACCAGAGGCCAGCATTTCCCGTATCGTATCAAACAAACTATTCACCAGTTCCAAGCTGGTTAGACGGGTCAGCCCCATTTCATCCATTAAAGAATAAGCTATTTCTGCTTTTGTAACGGTCATAGTTCTTTCATCACCTTATTCATTGCGCGTTGTGCCGAGGCCAGTTCTTTCAACAGATAGTCGTGGGCGTTTATGTGTATCTGGCAATCCTGAATCACTTCCCGATATACATCCACAAAGTCCATCATCATGTCTTTGCGCCGATCTTTCTTGGTCCGAATGAACTGCGCATCATAGTAACCCAGCAGTGATATGGCAAAACGACTCACCATGAGCATGGCGGCATTGGTAGCATATTCTGCCATGAATTCCGGTCCAAAGCTGTTTGGAGAAAGAATAAATTCATCCGTTGGAAGCATTGCATCCAGTTTTTGAATCAGCTTGTGCGTGGTCTTAGCTTGTTGATCTAGCCCATCTACGGATTCCTGATCCATGCGTTCTGGGTGTCTCTGCGCTTCATAGATCAGTACATTGGCCGCATCTATCAGGGTATCCAGCCCCTGGACGGTCCACAGGAACTGGGCGCTGGGTGCGGCTTCCAGATTCACATCAGACCGTGCATCCGAAGGCGCGAGGTACAGGCCACCCGCTTGAATAATCTTTTCAAGCACGTCTACGGGTCGGCCATCAATGTCTTGTATCAGCAGCGCCTCACCAATGGCGGCATGATGACCATTGGCGCGACCGCCTTTCTTGCGGGCTGATTTGGCGGACTTACCGCCTGCGGGGAATGGGTGGACATTGCTCATTGCGGGAATCTATCACGATGCAGCTTCCCAGAAAATCCTGATGATCAAAATCATGTACCATAATTTAACTAAACCGCATTTCTGAGGTGCCTATGTGTGGCCGTTATGCTTTGGAACCCCGCAAACTGAACCACATCATCAGGGAATTGGCTCTACCTCTACCTGGCTTCGATGCGCACTTTAATATCAGCCCCGGCCAGAATGTGCCGATTATCCGGGATGTCGGTGCTGGCCCTGAATGGATTACAGCGCGATGGGGACTGATTCCGCATTGGGCCAAAGAAGCCAAGGCCACCTACAGCACTTTCAACGCCAGAGTCGAAACCGCCAGCCAGAAGCCCACTTTTCGGGATTCATGGAAGCATCGACGCTGCATCATACCCGCCACGGGTTTTTATGAATGGCAAACCGGTGAATCCGGCAAAAAACAGCCGTGGTATCTGGGTAGCGTAGATGGTCAAGCGCTGGCTTTTGCCGGTTTATGGGACCACTGGACCGATGGGGATTCTACGCTGGATAGTTGCAGCATTCTGGTAGGCCCACCAGAACCTGCCGTTTCCGGTATCCATGACCGCAGTCCTGTCCTGTTGGGGGATGCGGCATTGTCTTTATGGATCAGTCCTGCCTTGAAGGTGGCTGACATTCCCAAGGTGTTTGCCTTGCCGCATGCTGAATTGAAAGCGCAGCGGGTGGAAAGGGTGTCAGATGATGGGTTGCATCTGCTGATGAACTGACGCTAAGGGGCTTCTGTGATATAACCACCCAACAAACAACAAGCATCAGATACCTGCTCAACAATATCCTCAATGAGAACGAACAGATGAGAACAAAAGAAAACACTTTGGTTAGCGTCGTACTTCCAACTTTTAACAGGGGGCACATAATTGAATTATCAATTAGAAGTGTTTTGGCGCAAACATACAATAATCTTGAGGTAATTGTAATTGACGATGCCTCTACAGATGATACAGAAAAGAAAATAGAGGAACTAAACGATTCCAGAATAAAATATCTCAAATTGAAAGAAAATGTGGGTGCTTCTGCTGCAAGAAATAAAGGAATTAGTTTGGCTAGGGGAATTTTTGTTGCATTTCAGGATAGTGATGACATTTGGTTTCCCAAAAAAATTGAAAGACAAATTGACTCATATAACGATATGTATAACCGGTATAAAACTGTAGCTGGCTGTTTTTGTAGATACATCAAAATTTCAGGTAATAACGGAACAAATGTTGTACCATTAAGTAGCGATCTATTGGCAAACGATGGGAATTATCACGAGAAATTACTAAATCGCAACTTAATTGGAACCCCGACACTTTTAGCAAAAAAAGAAGCTCTTGATAAAGTGGGTGGATTTGATTCATCACTATCAACAGATGAAGATTGGGATTTGGCATTGAAGCTTACAAAATTATACCGCTTTGCTTTAACTGATGAAATCCTAGTCTGCTCTTTAACGTCAAGCGATGGCGTGAACACCAAACCCAGATCAGAGAGCATTTTAAAGATAATTCAAAACAATATAGACTCTTTTGATAAAAATAAAAAATGTTATTCTCTACAAATAAGAACTGCAGCTATAGATTGTTTGATGAGAAACAACATATCAGAAGCTATAAAGCTGGCGAAGAGATCATTAATGATCAGGCCATCGGTGAAATCACTACTGATTTTTCTTGTGCCCAATATTTATATTAAAATTAAGAAATTTAAATAATAAACATACCAATACCGTACTTTTTATTGATATACACTGCTAAAGCAATATTTACAATAACCATACTAATTCCAGTGGAAAAAGCAGCACCAACGTATCCATAATCAGGGATCAGCATCAGATTTAGGAAAACATTAACTACAGATTCTATCATCAATCCTATGAATAAAACTTTACTTTTCTGGGTCATGCTTAGAAATGGACCTACTGCGCCTACAGAGGCATTGAAGAGCCGAGCCACAACCAGAATAACCATGACTTGGCCCGCTTCTATATATGAAGTACCAAAAGTAATTTGTAGTATAAGGCTTCTCATTGGGATCAATATGATAGAAATAGATAAAGCCAAAACAAATGCAATTCGACTTATAGACTTGCATTTTATTTTTAAATCATCCGTGTTTCCTGAAAAATAAGCTTTCGACAACAATGGCTGATAAACAACAGCGAGAGAACCTAAGCCAATTACAAGCACCGAAGCCATCTTCACGCCAACCTGATAAATGGCGGTATAATCAGACCCCTTAATTATACCCAAGAGTACCATATCAATTTGCGAATTTATTGAAAATGCAAGACCAGCCCCTAACAATGGGAAAGCTTCAGAAAGCCAAAACTTCCATGGCATTTCAAAAACATTAGCACTGGATTTCAAATTAATTATAGATCGCAACTGAATCGACTGAATAACAATAGACAATATTGTGGTCACCATTAAAATAATCAATACAATTGAGGTGTCTAGCTTTATATTGATTATCAAAATAACAAAAATTGATAAAAGAAACAGTAAAGAACTAATTAAAACAACTTTTGCAGAGCGTAAAGACTCTGATATGCCGTTTTGGACCGATATCAATAAATTATTTATTTGCACCACAAAAAGAAGAAAAATTGATATTAAAATTAGACCGCTTGAAGCTTTGATCTTAATTATAGAAAAAGAACCATCCATCAGAACAAAGAAAGCACATCCAACTAAAACTGTGCCTATTGTCAGCATAATAAAAGCTGCTATGATAATTTTTTTTACTTCTGAATTTAATTTATTACTATAAAATCTTGCAATCTCTCTGATTAGCAAAGTAGGCATTCCAAAAGAAGCTATAACGCTCGTTAGGCCAACTAACGATAGAATATATACATACAGACCATATGCAGGGGCGTTTAAATTACGTGCTAAAATTACCAACGAAAAAAGGTTTGTTGCTGTGGTGCCAATGGAAAATAAAAATTGGTATGAAATCTTTTTTGTTTCATCTTTTAAGAGACCTTTTATTGACATAATCCTAGAAACCTATATGCTTCAAAAGCATTCTAAATGAATTTTAACTATAAGGTTTACTTATGAGGCCAAAAGTATTTACTATAATTCTTAACTGGAACGGACATCATGATACCATGACCTGTCTCAATTCAATAAAAAAATCTACATACACTGACAATCAGGTAGTTGTAATTGATAATGGTTCCTCAGATGAGTCCATCAAAGCTATTGAGCATTTTGATGATTTCTATATTTTGATTAAAACTGGGGTTAATCTCGGTTTCTCTGGTGGGTGTAACGTTGGCATTAAATATGCCCTAGAACAACATGCTGAATATATCTGGCTGCTAAACAATGATACGGAAGTAGATTCTAATGCATTGCATGAGATGGTCAGTAAAGCAGAGTCTGATACTAGAATAGGGGTTGTCGGCAGCGTCATTCATGACATGGGCACAATCAATCACATACAGGCTTGGGGTGGTGGTTGGGTGAGCAAACTAACGGGACGAGCTGGACATTATTTTACTGTAAATGATGAACCTCACATTGATTATATTACGGGGACCAGCATGCTTTTAAGGGCCTCTGCAGTGAATGATGTCGGGTTATTTGATGAAAAGTCCTTTTTTATGTATTGGGAAGATGTCGATTTATGCTGTCGCCTTCGTAAAGCAGGATGGAAACTGGCTGTTGCGAATAATTCTAAAATATTTCATAAAAAGTCAGCATCTGTAGGCAACAACAGTCCACTTCTGGATTATTATTACAATACATCTGCCATTAGATTTTATCTTAAAAATTATAAAAATCCATTTATTCCGATTTTAGTTGGAACTTCAGGAAGGCTGCTCAAACGTGTATTGAGTCGAGATAAAAAACGGATTGTAAGTACCTTGAAAGGAAGTTGGGTAGGACTTACCAAGCGTTAATTCTCGTACTCGAAAGAAAGAGCTCATAAGGCGATTGATGATTCACTGTTCATACCATATTGAAGTAAAATCGTTTCTGAAATATCAGGCACTTTCCCAGTCGAGAATCCATCGTAGAAATGATCACGATACTTTCTGTGAGTGGTGTGGAAAATTTTACCAAAAAAGTCCTCAAACTCTACATAAATAACCAGAGAACTAGATCTTACAACATCTGTCGCCCGTAAATTACTGGTATTGCCTAGTAAGGGTAACGGGACAGAGTAACCATACTTGCTAGTAACAAAAAAGCTTCCATGCGCGTCAATAGGTCCGTAATTACAACGAAACTCATCTTTTTCTGGAAATCGCCTCAGAATCACAGACACATTCTTTGCGGGACCAAGTCCAACATTTTCTAAAGTACCATTTATAGATAATACCGGACCTACTGAGGCATTCAGGTAAGGCTCAAGATCGCCAAAAATATCATCACAAATATGGCCCATCCTAAGACTAGTCGGTTTTATATAACACAAAGGACGTAGATTTTCTTGATGGTGGCGCTCTTCGCTTTCAACAAGCGTTTTATTACTCTCGACTAATTCATGTGTTTCCGCCACGAGTTGCGCGTTTTGTTTAAGTGCATTCTCGGTAGATTTTGCCATCCTATAGGTGAAGTAAGCCAACACGCCTGTGAAAATTGCCAGCAATACCGTCACCCCCGGTAATAACCACGTCTGCAATAAATTTGTATGGTTGCTCACAGCACTTCCACCACCACCGCCGTCCCATAGGCCGTGACCTCATCCATGGCCTGCCCCTGTCCCGCGTCAAACTCACCAGAATCGAAGCGCATCCCCAGTACGGCATTGGCCCCAAGAGAACGGGCATGTTCGGCCAGCTGTTCAAGGGCATCATCACGGGTTTGGGCAATCATTTTGAGATAACCACCCTGTTTTCGGCCAAAGACGGCACGGATACCACCCAGAAGATTACCAACGATATTGCGGGACCGGACACCCGTACCGTAGACCGGCCCGATGACCCGAACCACGCGCATACCGGGGCAGTCGTTGATGGTGAGGATGAGGACATTATTTTCCACCATCATTTCCTTCATCGTTCATCACACGTCCAGCACCACCCCGCACTTGAGTCAATTTGTTAAAGCGTTCCCTTTTGGCAGCACATCTTACGCAGCGAACAGCCTGTACCGCCTGTATCCGTTCGGGGGGAATGATATCGGCACAATCCAGACAGTAGCGATTCCCCTGAGCGTCTTCGTCAGGTTCTTCGTGGGGCACCAAGGCTTTACGTTGTCTCGCCAAGGCGTCCATTAGGTGTTCTTCCGTATTCTTTGCGCCTACATCTGCTTCATCAGCCAAACGTTCACCCAGATTCATAATCGACCATGCTTGATTGAGAATAGGCGATTTTGCCTATAATCGTGCTTACCCAACTTTGGATCGTCGACCCCGTCTGGCTTTTCCGTGCTCTTCCAGCAAGGCTTCACCACGCACCGAGAGGTCGGCTGCATCAGCGGAATCCGCCAGCACCTTCTCAATGGCCGCAATGTAGTGCCGATGATCCCATTCTGGGGCAACGACCTTCGCAGCCCGTCCAAAGCGTTTTTCAAGCTCAAGGTTTCTTTTCTGCACGGCAGGGGTTTGCATGATCTTTTTCTTGGCGGACTCAATCTTGGCGAGCGCAGCCCGCTGACGTTCAAGAATTTCCGTCTGTTTCTTTTCCAAATCTGCCAGCCGTTCCTCTGCGGTACGACGAATACGTTTTTTCACTTCTGTCATGGCCTATTCCTCTAACTGTTCACTTTGTCTGCAAATTCTTTACCTGCCTTAAACTTTACACTCTTTTTGGCGGGAATATCGATTTCCTGTCCAGTCGCCGGATTGCGACCTTTACGGGCGGGTTTTTCCACGACCTCAAAGGTACAGAAACCCCGAAAGACAATCTTTCCGGCTGACGGCAATTCCGCTTCCAGCGTATGCCGAAAAGCCTGAAAAAACTTCTCGGCATCTGTTTTGGACATTTCACCGTGACGTGCCAGTGCGGATATAAATTCGGATTTGTTCATGGATGTCATCCTTTGGATGTAATAATTAGAAACAACTTAGACGGTAAAAGCCTAGTCTGCAATTCATGGTTTTTACACAGGCCCAAGACTTTTTCAAGAGGATAAACTACAAACCCCTCACAGCATCCACCAATACCTTACCCGAAATATGCGTGTACCGCTTCATCATTTGGGTGGATTTATGCCCCATAATCGCCTTCATAGTCATGATGGCTTATCCGTCACCCCAACAGCTTAACCAAATCTTCCGGTTTCAGGTGAGTGTACCTTTTCAGCATTTGCATGTCTTTGTGGCCGGTAATGGCCGACACTTGCATGAGGCCAAGTCCTTTCTCAAAAAAGCGGCTGGTACCCTCATGGCGCAGGTCATGGAAAGTCAGGCCTTCAATGCCTGCCTTTTTGACGGCTTTAATGTAGCTGGCGCGTAAGCCTTCCTGTGTGTAGGTCCATACCTTGCCGTCCAAGTTGCGTGGCAAGTCACGTAATATCTGAGTGGCTTTAGTGGTCAGCGGAACAATACGCTTCTCACCATTTTTGGTGTCTTCCAAGGTAACGGTCTGGCGCTTCAGGTCCACCTTGTCCCAAGTCATGCCCATGATTTCCCCTTGGCGCATAGCGGTTTCTGTGGCGACAACCACAATGGATGCCAATTCGGGGTTCATGGCTTGGCAAGTGTCCAGCAATCGGGTTTCTTCATCGCCCACAAGCCGCCGGTCGCGCCCTTGGGGCAGTCTGGGCTTGCGCACCAATTCCACCGGATTGGTGAGGGCTTCCATGCCCCATTCCTTGCGGGCGATGGTGAACAGATGGGATAGTTAGGGCCAGATACAGTCGGATAGTGTTGGGGGCCTTTCCTTCGGCTTCCATATCCCGTATGACCGCAGCAACATCCTTACCACGGATAGACGCCAGAAACATCTTAGCGATAGGTTTGGCCTGCCATTGGCGTAGTCGAACCAGTTCTTGTCGAGGGGTTTCTTGGACGGGACTATTTCTTCCGCATAACGGTCAAGGGCTTCCATTAGGGTCGTGCTTTCGCTTTCCGAGCGGTCGCGCCAGACGCCCCGCAGCATCTCACTTTCCGCCACCGTCGCCCAAGCATCTGCTTCCTTCCTTGTCCGAAAGGTCTTGTACTGTGCAGGGAATCCTTTTTTGCGAATGGCAACCTGCCAGCCGATATGCTCGCCTTCCCGGTTATAACTCGGTGTGATGGATGCCATACAGCCCCCCGCAATGAACACCTGACGAGAGGGTAAACCAGATCAGACTGTGGTGCAAATACGGTGCAAATTCAAGCAGGCAAAGAAAAAAGATGCTAGACGTAAGCCTAACATCTTGATTTTATTGGTGGCGCTTCAGGGATTCGAACCCCGGACACGCGGATTATGATTCCGCTGCTCTAACCGACTGAGCTAAAGCGCCAATAGCAGCAAATTAAAGCGTTTGCAGTCGCTGTTGTCAAGTTAACAATAGCGAACGAAGCAGGAAAATTCTCCATCCCGATGACCCGGTGCAGTCTTTTTATAATTCGCAATTAATTGATTTTAAATTGTTTAAAATATATTTACTGGTGGGTTGGATCAGGATCCCCGGCTTGTAACTGTTTTGCGAGCGCATCCAGTTTTTGCAGGGCAGGTATGACCGGTTTCTGTAGTTGCTGCAGGTTCGCTTCAGGAAGTTTTACCGGGCAAGTTGCTGATATCCAGCGACCTTGTTGAGTGAAGTGATCGCCGAGTTCAGGAGAGGAGGAAAAAGTCAGTCTGCCGGAACCCGACATGATGGCGCGGTGCAGGACACTACGATTGTCACTGAAAATCATGGTGATATTTTGTGTTGCCGTACCGTTGGGGAGATTTTGAAAACTGTGGAGATGCACCGTGGTACGGTGTGGAGAGTTGATGACGGCATTGTCGGTCTCCAGATTCCGGCTATTTCCAATGCTTGGGAGAAAGGCCTGCAGGCTGCCTGTTTGGGCGTTCCAACATTCATATTGAGTCATCTTACTCTGCTGCTGCCAAGGCCCCTGGATGATCGATACTATCCGCCACAGTCCCGATGCAATCATGGGCTGGGTATCGGGGCTAGCCGCAGCCGGCGACAATGACAGTGTGATAGCCAGGCCTAAAAATGAGAGTACCCATAGCCTGAGGGCTTTATTCATATACGCTCAATGGTAAGAATATTCTAATTGATTCAAAGTATAAACAGGCATACCAAAAAACGCAAAAAACCTTCCCGCGTTTAAAATCGGGAAGGTCTGCGAAATTCCGGCCTAGGTACTCAAGCCATGGCAGGCTTTTGAAAGTGTCGCCGCAAATACGGGGTGAGAGACATTCCCATTATCATAGTCAGGAAAAATAAGATGCCACTGATTCCGTTCAGGCCCAATCCAGCTACGGCCGGTCCGGGACAAAGACCGACAAGTGCCCATCCGGCACCAAATAAGGCAGCGCCGAAAAATAGCTCCCAATCAATACGAACCGAGGCTGGTACAGGCAGGACGTTGCCCAGCAGGGCTTTGCCTCGACGGGCGCTTAAGGGCCATGCGAGGAGCATGGGCAGAATGGCACCACCGAGAACAAAGGCGAGGGTCGGATCCCAATTACCCAGAACATCCAG
>Ga0315298_1004855_pt1 | contig 19628 bp, 22 predicted proteins | sample WHS_1_MG_FD_203077 | JGI IMG/M metagenome (GOLD analysis project Ga0315298, IMG submission 203077) | Extremophilic microbial mat communities from Washburn Hot Springs, YNP, Wyoming, USA - WHS_1_MG | ecosystem: Environmental > Aquatic > Thermal springs > Hot (42-90C) | place: USA: Wyoming...
GGCACCGGGACGGCCGCGACGGTGTTCATCGTCAGCCGCACGCGGCCGGCCGCACCCTACGTGCAGGCACAGATCCATCTCGCGGTGCACATTTACACCGACAAGCAGCTTTATCACGGCAACCTCGAGTTCTCGGGCAACAGCGCGGTGCTCGTGAAACACGTCGGCGCCGACCAGTACGGCACCGCGGTACGCAACGGCCAGGTCTATCGGGTGATCACGCGCCACTTCGTGCTCTTTGCGCTGCACAGCGGACGCATCAGTCTGGCGGGCCCCGTGCTCGATGCCGAAGTCGCCGCACGCGCGCAGTCCTCGCCGTGGTCGAGCAATCCGTTCGGCGGGTTCTTCGGCGGCCTGATGCAGAGCCTGCGTCCGATCGAGGTGCACGGCGATCCGATCGTCCTGTCGGTGCGGCCGCGACCGCCGCTCGCGCGTGGCCGCGATTGGCTGCCGGCGCAGTCCCTGACACTCAGCGCGCACTGGAGCCCGCGCACGCTCAGCGTGCCGGCCGGCGATCCGCTCACTCTCGAGCTCGATCTGAAGGCCGCCGGACTCACCGCCGCGCAGTTGCCGGATCTCGCTCACCGCCTGCGCCCGCCGGCCGGGGTCAGCCGCTATCCCGATCAGGCGCGACTGCAGGACACCCCCTCGGGCACGGGCATCCTCGGCAGCCGCAAGCAGACCATTGCCTTCATCGCGGACCGGCCCGGGCACTACGTGTTGCCCGCCGTGACGGTCCACTGGTGGAATACCCGCACCCAGCACGTGCAGACCGTGACGCTGCCGGCGCAGACGTTCTCCGTGACGCCCGCCGTGGGAGCTCCACCGTCGGCAGCTCCGCCCACCGCCGCAGCGATGCCTGTAACCGCCCCGCCCCCCAAGCGCCCCGTTCCCGCCTCGATGCCGAACGGGCACTGGCGGTGGCTGGCGGCGGCGCTGGCGCTACTGTGGGCCGGGACCGTGGCCGCCTGGCTCTGGTCCCGCCGTCGCCGCTCACCCCCGGCGCCCCCGCCGCGCGAATCCCGTCCGGATGCCGCAGCCGAACGGACCGCGTTTCATGCTGCGTGCGCGCGCAACGACGCGCCCGCCGCGCGCCGCCATCTGCTGGGGTGGATGAGCGGCGCTTGGCATGTGCCGGCCACCAGCCTCAACCCGCTGCTCGCCGCGAGTCGCGAGCCGCAACTGCACAGGCTGCTGCAAGAGTTGGAGCGCGCCTGTTACGGCGGCGGCCACTGGACGGGCCTCGCGCTGGCCCAGGCGCTGCGCGAGCTGCCGGCCCGCCGTGAAAGCGCCCCAGCCGGACGCGACACGCTGCCGCCGCTGTATCCGTGACCGGCCGCTCAGGCCACGCCGTAGCGCTGCCGGTAGGCCTTGAGCGCCGCGAGCTGCTCGGCGCTGATCGCCGCGGCACCCGGACTCGAGAGCGCCTCAATCAGATCGGCGAGCGTCAGCACACTGAGGCACTTCAGCCCGTGCTCGCGTTCGATCTCCTGCGTGGCGCTCAGTTCGCCGCGGCCGCGCTCCTGACGATCGAGCGCGAACACGCACCCGACGGGCTCGGCCCCGGCGGCGCGGATCAGATCGATCGATTCGCGCACCGCGGTGCCCGCGGTCACCACGTCATCAATGACCAGCACCCGTCCAGCGAGCGGCGCGCCGATCAGGTTGCCGCCCTCGCCGTGGCTCTTCGCCTCCTTGCGATTGAACGCGTACGGCACGTTGCGCCCGTGATGGTCGAACAGCGCCGCGGCCGTACTGGTCGCGAGCGCGATGCCCTTGTAGGCCGGTCCGAACAGCATGTCGAACGCGAGGCCGGAGCGGGCGATGGTCGCGGCGTAACAACGCCCGAGCACGGCAATCGCCTCGCCGTCGCTGAACAGTCCGGCATTGAAGAAGTAGGGACTCTCGCGCCCGGACTTCAGGGTGAACTGCCCGAAGCGCAGCGCGCGGCGCGCGAGCGCCAGGTCGATGAATTTAAGCTGATGGTCTTGCATAGCGCATATGATTGTCTGATGTCCCGCCGTATCGTCAACTGCAACGTCGAGCGCCGCGCAGCGCCGGGGCGAGACGCGTGAGCGCCGCCGGGAACGATGCGCGCAGGCCCGGCAGACTCGCCCGCAGCTGGCACGCGCTTGCCGTGTACCGCCAGCCGGCGGTGGTATCGATGCTGTTTCTGGGCTTCTCGAGCGGACTGCCGTTCCTGCTGGTGTTCTCCACGCTGACCGTGTGGCTGCGCCAGGCGGGAGTCGAGCGCGCCACCATCGGGATGTTCGCCTGGGTGGGCTTCGCGTACACCTTCGAGTTCGTCTGGTCGCCGGTGGTCGACCGGGTGCGCCTGCCGGTGCTGCACCGGCTGCTCGGCCAGCGCCGCTCATGGATGCTGCTCGCCCAGATCACCATCGCGATCGGCCTGCTGCGGCTCGCCGCGGGCGACCCGGCCCGCAGCGTCGGTTCGATGGCCGCTGCGGCGCTCTTCGTGGCGTTCTGTTCCGCCACGCAGGACGTCGCCATGAACGCCTGGCGCATCGAGTCAGTGCCCCAGGCGCTGCAGGGGGCCATGGTGGCCACCTACTCGGTGGGTTACCGCGTTGCGATGATCGCCAGCGGCGCCGGCGCGATCGCCGTCGCGGCCGGGTACGGCTGGCCGCTGAGCTACGGCGCCATGGCGGCGCTGATGGGCGTTGGCGTCGTGACGACGCTGCTGGTCAAGGAGCCTCAGGTCGCGGTGTCGCGCGCCGAGTCGCAGCGCGAGGCCCAGGTCGTCGAATGGCTCGAACGGCGTGCGCACTGGCCGCGGGCGCTGCGTGACATCGGCGAGTGGTTCATCGGCGCGGTGATCTGCCCGCTGACGGAGTTCTTCGGACGCTTCGGCATGCGCGTTGCGATCACGGCGCTGGCGTTCATCGGTACGTACCAGCTCGCCGAGTTCACCATCGGTGCGATGGTGAACCCGTTCTACATCGATCATCACTACACACTCGAGCAGATCGCGCTGGTCGGGAAGGTGTGCGGATATACCGTGGGCATCGCCGGGGTGTTTCTGGGCGGAGTGCTCGTGGCGCGCATCGGCCTGGCGCGCACGCTGGCCGCGGGACTTGCCGTCTCGTTGCTCTCGAACCTCGGCTATGCGGCGCTCGCCACCACGCATGGCCCGACGTTGCTCGGACTCGGCCTGGTGAACGGCACGGACAACCTCGCCCTGTCGCTCGAGGGCGTAGCGCTGATCGCGTACATGTCGAGCCTCACCAGCGCGAAATACACCGCCACCCAATACGCGCTGTTTGCGTCCTTGTACGCGCTGCCGGGCAAGATCCTGGACGGCACTTCGGGTTTCGTCGCTGCACGGATCGGCTATCCGCATTTCTTCCTGTACACGGCGAGTCTGTGTCTGCCGGCCGCGGTGTTGCTGGTCACCCTCTGGCGCCGGCTCGAGACGCGTGCGGCACCGGCCGATGCGCTCGTCACGGGTCCTTCGGCGGAGCGGATCGATGCCGGCGGCGGATGAGATCGATCTGGAGCGGGTGATCTGCCGTCTGGCGGATCTGCAGGAGACCGGCGCGCGCGGCTTTCGCGCCGGCGGTGGAGACTGGCCGCTGCGCGGCTTCGTAGTGCAGTGCGGGACCGAGGTCCGCGCCTACGTCAATCACTGTCCGCATGCCGGCCACCCGCTCGATCTGCGGCCGAACCGTTTTCTCACGCCCGACGGCTCGCTGATCGTGTGTGCGTCCCACGGCGCATTGTTCGAGAAGGAGGGCGGACAGTGCATCGCCGGGCCCTGCGCCGGTCAGTCGCTGCGCGCCATTGCGGTGGAAGTCCGCGACGGGCTCGTGTTGCTCGGACCCCAGGTGGATATCGAGACGCTCGGCTCGCCCTGATCACTCGAACAGGTCGAGCCCCTCGAGCGAGCTGGCCCGCAGCGTCGTGTCGTCAGTCGCCGACTCCCCGCCGGCGGAGGGCTCGTCTTCGGCATCGACGTCGACCGAACCGCTCCAGTCCTCGGGCGCCTCGGCGGCCTCGAGTGCCCCCTCCTCCCATTGCGACTCCCAATCTTCGCGGTCCATCTCCTCGACGGTCCCATCGAAATGCTGAATGTCGATGGTCGCATCGTCGTCGTCGATGGCGACGACCTCGAACAGTTCGCCGCCGCTGACGCGGTACCAGTCACCGATTTTCGGCTGAGGAGCGACCATGGGCAGACCTCCGGGACGCGCCGTCCCCGCAGCGCCGCGTAGCTTCGGTCCGCCTTGGCGGACCGCTCCAGGCGCCCGACGCGCCGCGAAGCTGGTATCCTGCGGCCGCCGGGCGAGGGACGCTCCACATGTTGCGCCTCGCTCGACCCCCTTTCAAGGACGGGAAAACCGTAATCCGCCGCCGATGTTCCAGGAACCGCTGAAGTTTTTCGTGGTGTTCTTCGCCGTGGTGGAACCGATCTCGCTGCTGCCGATCTTCAGCGGCCTGACGCAGGGGGCGACACGCGAGTACCGACATCGCATGGCGATCAAGGCCACCGTGGTCGCAGCGCTGATCCTGGCGTTCTTCGCGCTGGTCGGCGCGCCGTTCCTCGCCCTGATGGGCATCAGCCTCGGCGCGTTCCGTATCTTCGGCGGCGTGCTGCTGTTCCTGCTGGCGCTGGAGATGGTGTTCGCGCGCGAATCCGGCAGCCGCACCAGTACCGATGAGCAGGCCGAGAGCCAGCGGCGTGCGGACATCTCCGTGGTCCCGCTCGCGTTCCCGTTCATTTCCGGGCCCGGCGCACTCGCCACCGTGCTGCTGTGGTTCGGCCCGGTGCCGCTCTTCCGCCACCCGCTGGTGTTCCTCAGCCTGTTTCTGGCCGTGCTGGTGGTGCTGGCGATTTCGCTGGTCATCATGTGGCTCGCCGAACCGCTGATGAGCGTGATCGGCGTGACGGGCGTCAACGTCGCCGGACGGCTGTTCGGCGTGGTGCTCGGGGCGCTCGCCGTGCAGTTCGTGGTCGACGGCCTGCGCACGGTGTTCCTGCTGCACACAGGCTGATTCGCCGCACCAGCGGCGCCCCGGCGCGCGCTCAGATCCGCGCGAAGGTCAGGTCCCACACCCCATGCCCGAGCCGCTCGCCGCGGCGCTCGAAGCGTGTCGCGGCCCGCTCCTCGGGACGGGCCACGAACGTGCCCGTCGGCGACAGGTTGCGCAGCCGCGCCTCGGTGCTGAGCACGGCGAGCATCTCCTCGGCGTAGGCCGACCAGTCGGTGGCCAGATGAACCCGGCCACCGGGCGTGAGGCGCTCGGCGAGCAGCGCGACGAACGGGGGCTGGATCAGGCGCCGCTTGTGGTGCCGCTTCTTCGGCCAGGGGTCCGGAAAGAGCACCAGAATTTCATCGAGGCACGCCGGCGGCAAGTGCCGTTCGAGCACTTCGACCGCATCGTGACAGATCACCCGCACGTTACCGAGTGAGCGTTCCTCGAGCGCCAGCAGCACCCGGCCGACGCCGGGCCGGTGCACTTCGATGCCCAGATAGTCACGTTCCGGATGCGCCGCCGCGAGCGCCAGCAGGTTCTCCCCGTTGCCGAACCCGACTTCGGCCGTGCGCGATGCGGAGCGACCGAACACGGCATCCAGATCGAGCAGCCCATGCGGCTCCAACCCGTACTTCGGCCACAGTGTCTCGAGCGCACGCTCCTGCGCGGGCGTGATGCGCCCGGCGCGGGTCACGAAAGAACGGATGGCGCGCGGGTGGTCGCTGGCGTTCAACCGCAGCGCCGTCAGCTGACGGTGGGCAGGCCGAGCGCCTTCCACGCCGCGATGCCGCCGGCCATGTGCGCAGCCGGCTGACCGGTCGCCTTGCGCAGCCGCGCGGCGGTGAGCGAACGGCCACCCGCCGCACAGTGAAACACCACTGCGCGTGCGCCATCGGCCGGCAGGTGCGCCGCATCAAAGGTCGAAAGCGGATACAGCAGCGCGCCAGGGATACGCTCCTGGGCGTACTCTTCCGGTTCGCGCACGTCGATCAACAGGATCCGGCCCTCATCGAGCAGGCCCTGCACGTCCTGGGGTACATACTCGATGACCCCGTCTGTCGTCATTCGGTTCATGGGGCGCGATTCTAGCCGGTCCGCGCGCCCGGGTCTCGGCCGCCGAGCGGCGGCAGCTGCTCGTACACGAGCGCCTCGGCCAGTGCCGCATCGGTCGCGCCTTCGGCGGTGCGCTCACGCTCGAGCCGCTCGAGAATCCCCGCCTGGACTTCTCCACGGCGCAGAGCTTCCAGATACGAGATTTCCGGATGGAACATGACCATCGAGTAGCGCGGAATGAAGCGCTGCGGAAAACGCTGCTCGAGCTCGAAGGCGAGGCGCTTGAGGCGCTGGAATTTCACATCGCGCACCTGGTCACGCATCTCCATGTAGTTCTCGAGCGCCATGCGCGCGATCGCCTCGGTGCTCGGACGGCGGATCTGCTCGAAGCGGGCATACGTCTGCGCCCAGTCCCCGCCGGCCTCGAGCAGCTCATCGAGCAGCGCGCAATCCTCGAAACCGGCGTTCATGCCCTGGCCATGGAACGGCACGATGGCATGCGCGGCATCCCCGAGCAGCAGCACCTGCCCGCCGAGGTGCCAGCCGCGCGCATGCACGGTGGCGATCTGTCCCTGGGGATTGCGGCGAAAATCCGCGCACAGGCCGGCGTGATGGGCGGCGAGATCGGGAAACTGCTCGGCAAAGAATCGCGCGAGCGCCGCCTCCTCGCGCAGCGCCGCAAAACTCGACGCACCGGTGCGCGGCAGAAACAGCGTCAGCGTGAAGGTGCCCTCGGGGTTCGGCAGCGCGATCAGCATGAACCCGCCGCGCGGCCAGATGTGCAGCGCCCCGGGGTCGAGCGCATGGACGCCGCCGGGCAGCGCCGGCAGCGTCATTTCCTTGTAGTCGTGCCCGAGCGGCTCGATCTGCACGCGGCAGGTCCCGGTGCGCTCGAGACTCTGACGCACCGGTGAGCCGGCCCCGTCGGCCGCAATCGCCGTCTCGCATTCCAGGTCGAACTCGCGGCCCGAGCGTTCGTCCACGCAGCGCAGCGCCCGTCCTTGCAGACCGAGACAGCGATGCTCGAAACGCACACTCACGCCGGCCTGCTCGGCGGCCTCGATGAGGACTCGATTCAGGGCGGCACGCCCCACCGAATAGATGACTTCCTGCGGTCGCCGGCCATACCGCTGCAGGACCGGTGCGGCCAACAACTCATGCACCATGCGCCCACGCATCGGCAGCAGGAGCGGCTCGACCTGCGCCAGCACTCCGGCGCGCTCCAGCGGGCGCATGCCGCGCGCGGCCAGCGCCAGATTGATCGAGCGGCCGCCGTCAGCGGCACTGCGGCGCGGATCGGGCCGGCGCTCGAGCAGCGTAACGGCAAACCCTCGCCGCGCCAGCAGCAGCCCCAGCAGCGGGCCCGTCAGGCCCGCGCCGATGACGGCGACGGCACGTCCCCCCGCAGCGCTCATGCCGCGCGCAGCGCCTCGGCGAGGCGCATCACGAACGTGAACACATCGGCGAAGCTGTTGTAGAGGGGCGCGGGTGCAGCGCGGATGATGTCCGGCTCACGCCAGTCGCAGATCGCTCCGTGTGCCGTGAGCCACCGGAAGATGCGCTTGGCCCGCGCCGGATCGGTGCCGATGCGCAAGGACAGCTGGGCACCGTGCGCGGCCGGTTCGCCGGGCGTGATGATGCGCACCTGCGGGGCGTGCTCGGCGAGAAGCTCGGTGAAAAACCGGCTCAGGGCGAGCGACTTCTCGCGCAGGCGTTCACTGCCGGCCTCGTGGAACAGGCCGAGCGAGGCGATGAGCGGCGCCGCCCCGAATACCGACTGGTTGCTCAGCTGGAACCCGGCGGCGCCGTGCGCGGCCCGGAATGCCTGCGGCATCTGGAAGCGGGTCTGCAGCTCGTGACCCCACCAGCCGGCGAGCCGCGGCCGGTCCGTCTCGAAGTGCCGCCGGTGCACGAAGCAGCCGGCGACCGCGCCCGGACCGGCATTGAGATATTTGTAGCTGCACCAGACCGCGAAGTCCGCGTCGAGCTCGCGCAGCGGCAGCGGCAGGTTGCCGACCGAATGCGCCAGGTCGACGCCGAACAGCGCTCCGGCGGCGCGCGCCGCGCGCGCCACCCGTCTGAGGTCGAAGGCCTGACCCGTGAGGTATTGCACGCCCGGCCAGAGCACGAGAGCGATCTCCTCGCCGCGCCGCGCGAGCAGCGCCTCGATGTCTTCCTCGCGCACGCACTCCTGCCCATCCTGCGAGCCAATCTCGATGAGCGTGTCGGCCGGGTCCAGTCCATGCCACTGCAGGTGCGTTGCGGCCGCGTAGCGATCCGATGGAAAGGCGCCCGCTTCGATCACTATGCAGCGACGGCGTCCCGCGGGGCGATAGAAGCTCGCCAGCATCAACTGCAGGTTGACGCTGAGGGAGTTCATGATCGCGACTTCCTCGGTGCGGCAGCCGAGCAGCTGCGCGGTCGGCGCGGCAAGCGCATCGTGATAGGTGATCCACGGCCGCTCGCCCTGCTCGTGGCCGAGCACCGCGAGGCGCGCCCAGTCATCCAGGGCGGCCGCCATGTCGGCGCGCGCCGCGAGCGGCATCAATCCTAGGGAGTGCCCGCAGAGGTAAATTGCCGGGGCGCCGTCGGGGAGTCGCGGCAGCGCGAACCGCGCGCGCAGTGAACCCAGAGGATCAGCCTCATCACGCTGCAGCGCATCTTGCAGAGTCAGAGTCATCAGCCGATCGCTTCGCCCATCGCCGCCGCACCGCTTTGATGCTTGGCCGGCGCAGCCTTCAGCAGCAGCAGCACGGGTGAAATGATCAGCACGAACAGCATCAGAGCATGAAAGACGTCCGCAAAGGACATCATCAGCGCCTGACGGTGCATCAGCGCGAAGATCTCCCCGGTAGCCATGCGCCCGGCCGCACTGGGCGCTGCACCGCGGTTGACGAAGGCGTGCGAAAGGGCGTGGACTGCGTGGTTGTAGATCGGATTGAGCGGCTGCAGTCTGCTCACCATGCGCGCCTGATGAAACTGTTGGCGCCGAGCGAACAGAGCCTGCACCATGCCAATCCCGACGCTTCCGCCGAGGTTGCGCGCAACGTTGATGATCGCGGTCGCGTTGCCGGTGCGCTGCGGCGGCACACCGATGTAGGCGGCGCTCATCAGCGGCACGAACAGGAACGGAATGGCACCGGATTGCCATGCACGAGCGATCGCGATGCTGGCAAAGGTCTCATTGACCGTGAAATGCGACATCATCCACAGAGAAAATGCGACCACGGGAAATGCAATTCCCATGAGCACGCGCGGCTGCACGTGTCCGCTGAGTATCCCGGCAAGGGGCATGGTGACGACGGTGATCATGCCACCGAAGGTGAGCACCAGGCCGGCATCGGTTGCCGTGTATCCAAGCACTTGCTGAACGAGTTGCGGCACAAACTGCGTCGTGCCGAATAGAATCACGCCGATCACCATGACAATGAGCGAGCCGGCCGCAAAGTTACGGTGTTTAAACAGCCGCATATCGAGCAGCGGCCGCGGGGTCCACAGCTCCCAGAGGACGAACGCACCGATGCAGACGACGGCGGTCAGAGCTGAAATTCGGATCAGCGAACTACCGAACCAGTCGTCCTGAACCCCCCGGTCGGTGATGATTTCGATGAAGCCCAGACCGAGCGCAATCAGCAAGGCGCCCGGGAAATCGAAGTGAATCCCGCGCCGCCAGCGCTCCAGGCGTTCCTTGACGAGCAGCAGGGGTTCATCGACAAAGGCGCTGACCAGGGCAAGCGACAGCAGCCCAATCGGCACGTTGATCAGGAAGATCCAGTGCCAGGAGAAGCGATCGGTGATCAGCCCCCCGAGCAATGGCCCGAGCATGGGAGCGAGGATCACCGTAAATCCGTAGACGGCCATCGCTTTGCCCCGAGATGCGGGCGGAAATGAATCGACCAACATCGCCTGGGTATTGGGCTGTAGACCGCCCCCACCCAATCCTTGTGCAATCCGCGACACGATCAGAAAGGGAAGCGATTGCGCCAGTCCGCAGCACAGCGAGGAGATCGTAAAGAGCGCAACGCTGAACATGTAATAGCGTTTGCGCCCGAATACGTCGCTCAGCCAGCTGCTCATGGGTATGACCACGGCGTTGGCCACCAGATAGGTGGTCAGCACCCAGGTGGCCTGATCGTAGCTCACCGCCAGGGAGCCTGCGATGTGCCCCAGAGAGACGTTGGCGATCGCGGTATCCAGCACTTCCATGAACGCGGAAATGGAAATGATGATCGCGATCAACCATGGGCTGCGGCGCCCCGCAGCGGAGCGTGCGGGCGTCCAGGCGTGCGCATCGGCACTCGCAGCCGGCATATTAGTTGAGCCTGATTTCCGGCTCGACCGACATGCCAGGGCCGAGCACGCAGTGCGGCGGCAGCGCATCGAAATCGATCCGCACCGGCACCCGCTGCACGATCTTGACGTAGTTGCCCGTAGCGTTTTGCGGCGGCAGCAGGTCAAACGCCTCGCCCGATCCGCGCTGGATCGAGGCGACGTGTCCGCGCGCCTTGGCATTCGGACAGGCGTCGATCGTGATGCTCACGCGCTGGCCGGGGTGAATCAGATCGAGATCCGTCTCTTTGAAGTTCGCCGTCACCCACAGCTGCTGCGGCACGATTGCCATCAGCTCCTGGCCCGGTCCGACGTAGTTGCCCACCGCGACGGACTTCTGGGTGACATGACCGGCCTGCGCGGCCGTCACGGTCGCATAGCTGAGGTTAAGGCGGGCTGATTTCACCCCGGCGCGCGCGCTGGCCACCCGGGCCACAGCGCCGGCGAGCGCTGCGCGCGCCGCCAGGATTTGCGCTTTGGCGCCGCTCACGCGTTTCAGGGCGGCCCGCGCCACGGCGCTCGCGCTGCGCGCGGCGGTGAGCACCTGGTCCATCTGGGTCCGGGCCACCGCTCTGGCGTTGCGCCGATGCAGGAAGCGGTAGCGCTTGAGGTCGGCACGGGCGTTGTCCGCCTGGGCCGCTGCGCTGACGTACGCGGCCTGCGCCTGCTGCACGGCGGCCTGCGCCACCACGATATTGGCTCGCGCCTGGGCAAGTCCGGTCTTGGCGAGCTGTTCGGCCGCGAGCGACTGCTGCAGCGCAACCTGATAGGGCGTCGGGTCGATTTGCGCCACCACCTCGCCGGCGGCGACCCGCTCGTTGTCGGTCACGGGCACCGCGATGATCTGTCCGGCCACGCGGGGGGCAACGGCCACGACGCGGGTATCGATGAACGCATCATCGGTGGTGAGGAAGTGACTCTCGTACCACCAGGCGAAGATTGCGACGAACACGATGGCCGCGAGCACCACGATGCCGGCGATCATAAAGGTCGCGCGACGGCCCTGGCGCGGCGGCGCAGAAGGCTGTGCGGGGGTTCCCGAACTGCCCGTGTGCGCACTTGGCGCCGCCGGTGCAGTCGAGTCTTCGGGCCGTCCATCGCGGCCGGAGGAGGTGTTCGTCGAATCCATGGCGATGGAGCATATCTTACGTTCATTGCCGCTCGTTTGTCCTGCCGCTGCCGCGGGCTGGACATTTCTTGACTTTGTGACGCAGAGTACTTGACGAATGCGGGACCGCCCACTAGAGTTCTGCTTCCATCCGCTTTGGCCAGACCCTCCCCCCGATGCGATCGAACTCCCCGGTGGCCATGGACAGCCACGCGCTCGGAACGCTGAACTACATCCGCGCGTCGATCGAAGCGGCCGGCGCCTTTGCCGTGCCCGGCACGGCGGGCGTCGCCATGGGGCTGGTGGGGCTCGCCGCGGCGGGACTCGCCTCGCTGCCGCGACTCGCCCCGCACTGGCTGCCGATTTGGCTGCTGGCGAGCGTGCTTGGCGCGGGCCTCGGGGTCGTCCTGATCGCACGTCACCGCTCCGGCACGGGGCTGCCGCTGTACCGCGGGCCGGCGCGACGTTTCTTGCTGTGCCTGGCGCCGGCGCTGCTCACCGGCGGAGTGCTGACCGCGGTGCTGTACCGTGCGGGCGAAGCCCGACTGATTCCCGGCACCTGGCTGCTGCTCTACGGCAGCGCGGTCCTGTCGGCCACACTGGTCACCGCGTCGACGATGATGCGCCTGATCGGCACCATGGGCGCTCTGTTCGTCCTGCTCGGCGTGCTCGCCTATGCGCTGCCCCCGGGATGGCACAACGTGGTGCTCGGCGGCGGCTTCGGGCTGCTGCACCTGGTGTTCGGACTGCTGATCGGCCGCCTGGATGCGCGCGCGGAGGCCGCCGCGTGAAGTCGAACACACGCCGCAGCGAGGCGCCCCTGAGCGTGACGGCCCCGGAAAAGAGCACACCGCACGCGGCCACCACTGCGGCCGACACGAAATTCGACCGCCTCGTGTATGAGCGCGTCCGGCTCGGGATCATGAGCGCACTGGCGGTCAACGAGCAGCTGACCTTCAATGAACTGAAGGCGCTGTTCGACGTGAGCGACGGCAATTTGAGTGCGCACGCGCGCAAGCTCGAGGAAGCCGGCTACATCGAGTGTGAGAAGTCGTTCGCGGGTCGGCGGCCGAAATCCGAGTATCGGCTCACGCCGGCAGGCCGCCACGCGCTGTACCGTTATCTCGATCACATCGAAGCGGTGATCAAGGCCACGAGACGCTCATGAGCGCTACGGGGAAATTTCACGTCGCCATCATCATGGACGGCAACGGCCGCTGGGCTCAGCGGCGCGGTCTGCCGCGCAGCGCCGGACACGTGCAGGGCGCGAAAATGGTGCGCCGCATCGTCGAGGCAAGCGCCCGCGCCGGCATCCGCACCCTGACGCTGTACGCGTTCTCCTCGGACAACTGGGGCCGGCCGAGCCCCGAAGTCGAGTCACTGCTGCGGCTGCTGCAGTGTTATCTGGCGAGCGAAACCCGCCGCTGCCTGCGCAACTCGGTGCGCATCAATGTGATCGGCCGCCGTGACCGGCTGCCCTGCGGCCTGGTGCGGGCCATCGAAACCAGCGAGCAGCTGACCGCGCACTGCACGCGCATGCGGCTGCGCATCGCGGTCGACTATTCGTCCCGGCACAGTATTGTCGAAGCGGCGCGGCGCGCCGCCACCGGCGGACTCAGCACCGAGGCATTTGAAGCGCTGCTCGCTGAGGTCGATCACTCCGCAGGGGACGCCGGCCCGGTGGATCTGCTGATCCGCACCGGCGGCGATCAGCGGCTGTCGGACTTCCTGCTCTGGGATTGCGCGTATGCGGAGCTCTATTTCACCGACGCGCTCTGGCCAGAGTTCGGTGAAGCCGGATTGCACGCGGCGCTCGAGGATTTCGGCGGCCGTCAACGACGCTTTGGCAAGGTCCTCGCCGAATCAGCTTGAGCGAAAGCTAGACCGCTGCGAATTCGCGCGCCGCGGGCGACCAGTCCGGGGCACTGGCCAGCGCTTCGGGGACCTCTTCGGCGCTCGGCACGATCTGCCACATGGCGAGGTGCCGTTCGTCCATGAAGCGCTCCCGTACCGCCGCCTCGAGCAATATACGCAGCGGCTCGAAGTAGTTCCGGGTATTGACCAGCACGATCGGCCCGAGAAAGAGGCCAAGTCGCTTCAGCGTCAGCGCCTCAAGCAGCTCCTCGAATGTGCCGCTGCCACCCGGCAGTGCGATCGCCGCGTGGGCGCCGGACAGCATCAGGTGCTTGCGGGTGCGCATATCCTCGACCAGCTTCAGCTCGCTCAGGCCGCGATGGCCCCACTCCAGGTCCGCCATGAATCGGGGCAGGATGCCCACCACGCGGCCGCCGCGTCCGAGTGCGCCGTCTGCAAGGGATCCCATCGAGCCGCGCGCACCCCCTCCGTAGACGATGGCAATGCCCTGCTCGGCCAGCACTTCTCCCAGCCGAAATGCGGCCTGACGGTATTCGGGATCGGCACTGCGGCTCGAGGCACAGTAGACGCACACGGTCCGCTCGAATGAACGCTCAGCTGTGACGCTCACGGCCGCCCCTGAAACGGGTCACGATGGATGGGGGTCATACGCGGACCCTAGCAGAATGATGGGGAATCTTCTGCACCGCCCGGGTCCGCCACGCACAGCGGTCGCACTTCGCCCCGCCCTCACCCGCGAGCGCGCCGATCGCCATCCAAGGGCGACACCGCGCTTCCCCACCCACGATTGCCAGAGAGCCCCGCCATTCCGTAAGATCACGTCCCCTGCGCGGGTGTAGTTCAATGGTAGAACTGCAGCTTCCCAAGCTGCTAACGTGGGTTCGATTCCCATCACCCGCTCCATTCCTTAAGCAACGTCAGGCAAGCTGCGGCAACAGCAGCGACGTCAATTATCTGATCGCTTGGGAAAATTCGTGGAATCTGGACGGCGAGCCCGCCAGGGGTACTTGCCATTGCCTGCCCCTCGTTGCCCCGGCATTCGCACGTCGCTTTGCACTCGCCCCCCCACTCAATCTCCAAGTGCGAATCAGAGGCATCGAGTCAAATGGCTCAATTCGTAAGCAACCGTTCACTCGTCCCTGAACCAGAACTTCCCCAATCGGCCAGGACTGTCCTTGGTGACCGTCAGCTTTCGAGGCGTAAAGAATCCTGACCGTTCGGGCCAGCTTCGGCGACCGAGGTAGCAGAATCATTGTTTGGCTGCAGAATCCGGACTGCTAGGATGCCCCGCAATGAATGCACCTCGTTCCGTCAAGGGCACCCGTTACACCGATCTACCACAGGACGGCACTGACCGTGAAACGCCTTCGATACCTGACGCTTGCCTTTCTGATGGTCACCACGGGAGCCAAAGCCATTGTCATCCGCAGCGACGTTCCCGACGCCAAGTACCTGATTCCGTCAAGCGCCTTCCCTGCGCTGGTGGACCTTCCCGGCGAAGGACAAGGCACCCTGATTGCGCAGCGCTGGGTGGTGACGGCGGGACACGCCATCCAGGGCTACAAGCTGATGAAGGTGCGCATCGACGGGAAATGGCGGAAAGTCGGGCACGTCTTTCTTTATCCCGGTTTCAAGAAGGAGTACGAGACCGTTAAGTACGCAGCACATCATCCGGGCCTGAAGAATTGGCCAGAGATCAAGTCAGCACTCAGATCCATGCACGACCTCGCTCTCATCGAATTGGAGCGACCCGTCCGGGATGCCGCTCCGGTGCGCCTGTACACAAAGTCAGATGAACTCGGCAAGGTGGTAGAAATCTTCGGCAAAGGCGCAACCGGCAACGGCAAAGCCGGTCAATACCCCCATTCCCCGCATCGCGGCAAGCTCCGGATGGCGTACAACCGCATCACGCGCGCACAGGGGCAATGGTTGGATTACCGTTTCGATTGCGGCCCGAACGCGTTGCCCCTTGAAGGCGTGCTCGGTGACGGCGACAGTGGCGGTCCAGTCCTCATCAAGTCCGGTGGAAAGTGGCAGCTTGCTGGGTTATCAGACTGGAAACACTGACCCAAAGGTCGCACCAAGTTTGCAGAAGGAGTTTGCGGGCAAGAGTTCTCCAATTCTCGCATCTCGTATTACGCGGCGTGGATCGAACATACCATCAAGACTCAGTGATCCTCCGGCAACAGCGGCACAATTGCTGGAGAACCATTTGCTTGGTCGGCTACGGACATCGTTCAAACCAGTGATCGTCGGGCTTCGACGTCGGTTAGCGGACTGCCCGCTTTGGATCGACTCCTGCAGATCGATCATGACCGGGCGCTGCCGAGGCAGCAGCTAGGATGGGCCAGAAGCCGCATATCTTTGGCGCGCCCAGCCAACAACTGGACCCAAAGCCGGACAGAGATACCCAACCTTGGAGCAGCCGCTTCGGGTCGTCAGGGAACTCTCTGGTCGGTGGCTGCACATTTGTTCCACGATCAGTAGGTTCAGACGGTGTGGCGGCTCTATCCGAGCCGATGACGCTCGCAATCCTGACGGCCATACTTGCGCAATCATCATTACCCTGGTAATGTGCCTGAATGGCTATCGCGCACTCAAAAGTGACCGCTCAGGGTCAAATCTCGGTGCCCGCTGAGGTTCGCAAGAAACTCGGCGTGGGTCCTGGTTCCGTTCTCGAATGGGACGAAGAAGGCAACCAAGTCATCGTCCGGAGGGCTGGACGATATACGTCCCAGGACATAAACGCCGCGCTCTTTCCGGAAGGAGGCTCAAGCGCGAGACCCGTGGAGGTGAGGGACGCGATCCGCAAATACATCCGAAAGCGACATGCGCGCAGTTGACACAAACGTATTGGTACGTCTCGTTGTGCGCGACGACGCGGACCAAGTTCGCGTAGCCGAAGAATTCGTCGCAAGCGGCGCATGGGTATCGCACCTAGTACTGGCCGAGACGATGTGGGTGCTCGATGCAGTATATGAGCGCACGCCGGAGCAGATCGCGACGGCCGCCGACATGTTACTCAACCACGAACAGATTTCGGTACAGGACGCCGATGTGGTGTCGGCCGCCATCGAGAGCTTCCGCAAGCGGCCTTCGCTCGGTTTTTCAGACTGCCTCGTGCTGGAGATCGCACGAAAGGTCGGGCATTTGCCACTGGGGACGTTCGATCGGGAGCTCGCGAAGCTGGATGACGCCCTGCGTTTGCAGTAGCAGATAGTTCTGGTCGATCGGCGAACTCAAATCATTCTGCGCAGCGCTCGTCAATTGCCATGGATTGCCTGACGGCGCCCCACGTACCCCGAAATCTCGCACTTGAATCGCACTTGCCCCTCTGATTGGAGCCAAGATAGTGATTTGTCGGGATTCGCTTATGGGTTCGATTCCCATCACCCGCTCCAATCCCTAGGCAACGCGCGGCAAGCTGCGGCAACAGCAGCGCCGGCAATTATCTGATCGCTTGGGAAAATTCGTGCGTTCTGCGCGGCGAGCCCGCCCAGGGGTAATTGCCCTCGCTTGCCCCTCGTTGCCCCGGCATTGGCACGCAGCGTCGCACTTGGCCTTCGTCTCAAACCTCAAGTGCGAATCAGAGGCAACAAGGCAAATGCCTCAATTCGTGAGCAACCGATCACTCGTCACTGAACCAGAACTTCCCCAGTCGGCCAAGACCGGAAGCCTATTTAAACGGAATGACTTCTCCAAAGCTGTCGTTCAATTCAGAGCTCGCCAGTTTCGCCACGCACTGTAATGATTCTTCACTGTCGGACGGGTGGCGTTCAGCGCGCCCAGGATTCGCTGGCATAAGCAATGCGCCACTCGTTGCGCTGCCGGCGCCAGACGGTGCTTACAGCAAACGTGTTCTTCTGCGTCTTTCCGCCCGGTCCCGTTCGCTGCGATTTCATTTCCTGCGTGGTGACCACCACCCCGGGTGCCAAATCCATGAAGCTGGTGGGGCCGACCTGAGTGTACCGCGCATCAGACGCGCCGTTCCGCCACCATCTCAACTGCGCAGCGTGCAGGGCGTTCCAGCCTCGAATGACCTGTCCATTGATCACGAACACCAGTCGTGGTCCGTGCGTGAAGGGTTTTAGGAATTCGTCCGCATTGTGGGCATTGGCCGCAGCTGCCATTGCATCGATTTTCGCCTGGATCTGCACATGGGGCGACGCGGCCATTGCAATCCTCGTGCTGGCGATGGTAAGTAAACAGGCCGTCGCGACAATGGCTCGTGCATTAGTCATCATGCATCTCCCCACTCCAGGCGATTCAGCGTCGTTGAACAGCGTTCCATACGACAATCACTGGTCCGACAACATGATCTGTGTGCCTCGCAGATGCGTCACGATATCACAGAGGCACGCTACCACCGCTCTGCCGCTCCATGTCAACGCCGTTTGCGCACATCGGTTCGCTCTCAGCCAAAAGTCCGCCTTGAAGCAAGTTGCTATCACACCCGCGAGGCGTCGCTTTGGCGCTTTCACACACCCTCGGCCAACTCCCGACACTGGTCCGTGCCTTGTACGTTCCACAAAGCGGACGCCACGGTGAGCGAGAATCCAGTGGGCTGCCGAATGAGCCGCGAGGGGACTATTTTAGGAGTTCGACGCTCGGTAGCCGAGCTGCCGCTTCGTCGAAAGTGATCATCGGAACGCGGCCGGCCGAACCGCACTGCCCAGCATGTAGACAATCAGCAAAGTCGACCGAGTTCTGTCGATAGAATGCAAGTGCTCGTTCCAATGCGGGCTCATCCTGGAACTCGAGTTCCTGAGTTTCGAGCAACGCGTTGAACGCGCCTAGAACGGTGGACTTGTCGAATTTGTAGCGCGAGCGCAGCACCCATTCGAGCTCGAGCATAACGGTGCTGGGAACGAACAGCGGCGCCCCTTGCCCATGCGCATCCTCGAACAAACGCTGCACTCGCACCGCTTGCCGCGGATCGTCGTCCACGATCCACCGGACGAGCACGTTTGTGTCGAGGCCGGCCATTGGTCAGCGGCGACCAATGTTCATGTCCCGGACCGAGACGGGATGTTTCCCAGCTCGTGCAGGCTTCAGAAACCCCCTGAGTTCCAGAATGGAGCGTCGCTTCGCTCGGAACACGATCGTGCCGTCGTCAAGCTGCGTGAAGACCACACGCTCACCCGCCGAGAGTCCCATAGCTCTTCGGATATCAGCAGGAATCGTGACCTGTCCCTTGCTGGTGATAGTGGCTTCGGACATGTGCGGACTCCTTACTTGCGCTTACATTGTAAGGCATGATGCGTATCGGCGCAATTCCGCTGCATCCTAGGCCAGCGTGGACAGAGGGATGTCCGCTCCGGCTATTGTTGTACCGCTGGACGACGGGTCAGTGAATGTCCCTTCGGGGTTGATCTGAGACTTCCCCGTCATGCATGGGATTCCTGGGAACTACCGCAACGGAGCGAAGGGCTCCATCTCAGGCGCGATCCGCGGGTGCGTCGACGGCGTTAGAGCCGAAGTCGAAATGGAGGAATTGGCGTAACTTGTTCAGCGAACTGCGATCTTCACGATGACCTTTCAGGCTGGCCGCCGTCCTCCCAATCCATGCAGGCTACGGAATGCCCAACGTAGTACCAGGCGACGTCCTCGACGACCCGACGGCCATCGATCATCCCAGGGATCATGGTAGGACGGTACGGGTTGCTTCTCTGTTTGGGTGAACATACCCTCGCCTAAAGGCGAGGGCTTCCGGGAGACGGCTCAAGCCGGGTATGGGTCGGCCAAGGGCCGACTGCAGAGTCACACGATTTTAAAGTTGTCATCGGGCTCCTCAGGCGTTTGATTCTCAATGTACTTCTGCCATACCTCATCGGTCACGTTCCCGCTCGATGCCACCCAGTAACCCCGTGCCCACAGATGCTGGCCCCAATACCGCTTTCTCAGCGCCGCAAATTCACTCAGCAGTCTATGCGAGCTCTTCCCCTTCAGAAACTGTACGGCTCGGGACACCGACACCTGCGGCGGTATCGATACGAGCACATGCACGTGGTCCCGGTTGATCGCCCCTGCGTAAATCGTCATCTCCAGACTCCGGGCAATCTCCCGCAAGAGCTCTCTGGTCCGCAGCCCGACATCCCCTACCAAGACTGGGTACCGGTACTTCGTAATCCACACCAGATGGTATTTGCAGTCCCATACCGCGTGGCTGCTGCTCTTGTAGTCTTTCATACCCCGGATGCTATATCCGACCGACCGGCCCGTCGCCTAAAGGCGAGGGGTTTACGGATCCCCGATGGGGGACTCTAAA
>Ga0315298_1004857_pt1 | contig 19625 bp, 14 predicted proteins | sample WHS_1_MG_FD_203077 | JGI IMG/M metagenome (GOLD analysis project Ga0315298, IMG submission 203077) | Extremophilic microbial mat communities from Washburn Hot Springs, YNP, Wyoming, USA - WHS_1_MG | ecosystem: Environmental > Aquatic > Thermal springs > Hot (42-90C) | place: USA: Wyoming...
CTACCTGGGGGAATTTTGCTACCGGTTCAACCGCCGCTTCTGGGAACCGCAAATGTTCAACCGGATGCTTCATGCTTGCGTCAACTCGGCAGCCATTACCTTTTCAGAGCTAAAGGCATAATCGTATCTTAGATTTTGAATACCATAAAATATAATCATTAATTGCTTCTAAAAGCCTTCCTTCATGTGATGGCGTCTTCTTTAAAATAATCTCTACTATAAAATTTTCCCCCCCAAATACCTCATCCATCAAATTCCTAATCAAATGCACATTCTCATCCCCAATCTGCACAAAAATACTCCCCGTATCCGTCAATAATTCTCTGGCCACCACCAGGCGGTCCCTGAGATAGCTCAGGTAGGAATGGATGCCCAGCTTCCAGGTGTCCCGGTAAGCCCGGATCTGCTCGGGCTGGCGGGTGAGGTCTTCTATCTTCCCGTCCTTCACCTCCCGCCGCCGGGTGGAGACCTGCCAGTTGGAGCCAAACTTGATGCCATAGGGCGGGTCGATGTAGATCATCTGCACCTGGCCCTTGAGGCCCTCCTTTTCGGCCAGGGAGGTCATCACCAGCAGGGAATCCCCCAGGATCAAGCGGTTGCTCCAGTTCTGCTCATGGCGGTAGAAATCCACCATCTCCTCGAAGTCAAGGCCGTTGAAATCGGCAAAGAGGGAAAGCTGGCCCTCGGGCCGCTCGCCTTTGGCCTGGGCCCGCACCTCCTCGATGATGGCCTTGGGGAGAATCTTTTCCTGGATATAGATGGGCACCGCCGGCACTTCCAGGGGCCGGGCGTCCTGCTCGTCCTTCCCCTTCCACACCAGTTGCGGGTCCAGAGACGGGTCCCGGGGATACAGGACGGTCTTGGGCTTTTTCTCCTCCTCGGCCACAAAATCCCGCAACTCATGGGTGGGGATATTCTTCCGTTTTTCCTGATACTTGAAGTCGAAGATGGGGGTGGGGGTGTCGCCTTTCTTGCGGCCCATGGCAGGTCCCTTCCTTTAAGCTCAGGCAAGTCAACCGGTGGGCGGTTGTCTTACATTTTCATTGGTGATGGAGCCCAGGGCGCACCCTGCGGGCTAGAGGCTTTGTAACACTTTTGGAAACCGGTCCGGCGACAGCTCATTTTCCCGTAAGATTTCCCGGGGCAGCGGCCGGGCCAGGTTCCGGCCCGGATGGTGCGGCACGGTGGTGGTGCGGCCATCCGGGTGGCGGTAAAAGACATGGCTGCCCTTTGCCGGACCGGTTTAAAGCCTAAACTCAGCAGAACCTTGTCCATGGTGTGGCAATCCACGATGGGCAGCCGGGTCACGCGTTCACCTCAATCTGCTGCAAACCCACAAATCTGGGCAGCTCCTCCGGAGGCCGGGGGTATTCTTCCAGGCACAACTCCAGGACTTCTTTAAGATTGAGGTGCAGTTCATCCAGGGTCGCCGCCTGGGTGTGCGCGCCGGGGATGCCGGGCACAAAACCCACATAAAGCCCAGTATCCGGGTCCCATTCCACATAAGCGGTGAAAATTCTCATATAACCTCATATAAAGGCTGCTTTCGCCGCCTCACCGGATGACCTGGTAAATCACCGGTCGATAGCGGGGCGGCGGAATGGGCTTGCCGGCCTGCTCCGCCGCGGCCAGCCAGGCCTTTTTGGCCCGCTCCACTTCGGCCAGGGCCTGCTCCGGGGTTTCTCCAAAGGCGGAACAGGACTCCAGGTCGGGGATATCGGCAATATAGCCGCCATCCTCTTCGCTATAGAAGATATTAATGTGATAATCGCCCATCATTTTCCCTCCAAGTTTATATTATATTTTTCTACCAGACGGAGGAACTGGCGGATCTGATAGGGCTTGACCTGGCCCCCCACCTCCTGGAGGTTGACCAGCTCCGGGATCTCCGGGTGACCGAAGATGTGATGGCTGCCGCTGGTGCGCAAGAGTTTAAAACCGAAGCCTTCCACCAGGTTGACGAACTCGCCGAAAGCCACATTTTGCAGGTGTCCCTGGGCCAGCTTTTGGAGCAGTTTTTTCCGACTCATGCAAGACCCTCGGACAGGGGCAGGGTGGCCAAAAAACGCCGGATGAGGTTCTGGGCATCCCAGGGATCGGCAATCTCCAGGAAGGCCCAGCGGCCGAAGGCGCCGTGGTTGTTGACCGCGGGCAGCCACAGCCTCCGGGCCGCAGCCACTTTGACGGCCTTCTCCTTTTTCTTCTCGCCGGTGACCTCGATAATAAGGTTCAGGGGGTCTTTCCAGCCAGCAACCTTCAGACGCACCAGGAAATCAGGATAATAGTTTTTTTCCTGGCCGTCGAGAGTGTAAGGGATGGCGAAGCCCAGGTTGTGGTTTTTGGCGTAGCAGATGACCTCCTCCATCTCCTCCAGGGTCTGAGCCATTTTCTGCTCCCAGGAGCCGGTGTCGGCCACCACATGGGAGATGTGGCACTTATCCGGGCGGGTCTCATACACGGGCCGGATGGTGTCGAAGTCCACATAGCGGGTGGAGCCGACAGTATCATAGGGCCGCAGAATAGGTTTGAGGGTCTTCTGGTCGGAGGTGGAGGAGACGATGGCCTGATAGATGCGATCGGCAGCATTGTGGGCGAATTCAATGAGGAGCAGCATCTGGGGGAAGGTGTTATCCTGACAGATGACGCATTCCTTAAGCCAAAGCCGGGTAATCTGCAATATCTGAGGAAAGAGCCAAGCTTGGACTTCGGCATCGAACTTGTGCTCTGCCGGGCGCTCCCTGATCTGAGAACCATCCTGGCGAAAATATTTTTCCAGGACCAGCTTGGCCAACAGAAAGGCCACTTCCTGCATCCGGCGGTGCTTCAAATCTTCCAGCCGGTGAATACTGGACTCTCCGATAATGGGAGCGTTCTCCGTCCAGGTAGGTAGGTCGGCAGTGGAAAGGATATATTTGGTGTCCTCGGTGAAGGACGCGGTCAAAATTGGGCCGAACAGGTCATAGCGATAGCCCATGAGCCGGGGGAAGGTGATCTCGCATTCCTGTCTCTCCGGCAGGGCCCGTACCCGGGTGGGGATGGGACCGGGCCTGGGAGGTCCGCCTGACCCGGCGCAGGGAATGAAGGAAAACGGCACCCCATAAACCTCAGCGTATTCCACCGGGAAGGACTCAAAAGTGACTTCCTGGCCGTTGACCATCAGACGCCGGGTTTCAGTGACGAAGCTGCGGCGGCGCAACCCCCGACCTACCACCTGCTCGCAGAGCAGCTGGGTGCCAAAGGCCCGTACTCCCAAAATGTGCGTCACGGTATTGGCGTCCCAGCCCTCAGTGAGCATGGAGACTGAGACTACACATTTAACCTGCTCCCCTAGCTTGCCAGGCTTGCCGATGGTATTCATCACCTCCCGGAGCAGGTCTTCATCGGTGATCTGCTCCACATTGCGGCCAGGAAAGCGCAAACGATACTCAGCTTTAAAGTCCTCAATTTCCCGGGCCGCCAGCTTCTTGAACTCGTCACTCATGGCCTCACCGGATTCCAACTGCTCGCTGTCGATGAGAATGGTGTTGGGACGCCCTACCCAGTAGCCGTCTTTGACATTGCTGAAGATGGGAAGGGCTCCGGGCACGAGGACCGTGGAGCCATCAGGGAGAACTTTTTCGTACCCTGCAATAAAATCGAACACCAATTTGGAGACATTGGTGTTGTTGCATACCACGATGAAGACGGGAGGAGTCTGGCCCTTGGCCTGAGCCTCGGCGTTCTGCTCCCATTCTTGGTAGTACTTTTGATAGTTATTATAAAGGCTGAGTATTGCTCCCTGGAGTTCGACCGGGAGCTTGGGATCGCCACTTACGGCTTCAGTTTTGCGGCCTTTGCGGGGTAAATCTTCCTTGATAAGGGGCCACAAGTGTCGATAAATCGGCTGTTCCCCCACCATGGAATCGTCCGCTACAGGTACTCGGGGCACCTTGACAATGCCACTTTCGATGGCGTCAATGAGGGAGAAGTCGGAGACCACCCAGGGGAACAGGGTGCCTTCGGGATAACCGGAGCCCCGCAGAAAAAAAGGCGTGGCTGAGAGGTCATAGACCGCCTTGATCCCCAGCTTGGTCTGGATAGCTTCCAGGCCGGAAATCCAGACCCGGGCGGCTTCTTCCCGTTTTTGGGCTTCTTGTCGCTCTTCGCCAGTGAGCTTTTCCTCCAGGCCATCGGGCTTGCGCCGATAACAATGGTGGGCCTCGTCATTGATGACGATGATATTCTTTTTGGCCCCCAACCCCCGGCACACCCGGCGCACCATCTCATCTGGGGTCTCGGTGAAGGGGCTTGTCTTTCCCTCGGCCAGGATGGTCTTGGTGAGCTTACCGGCGGCTACTTTTTCTCGGAGCAGGAAGGCATGATAATTAGTGATAAGAATCTTGGCCTTGAGTAATTCCGGCCTCTGGAAAGGGGGCACCAAATCCCATTTGTGGTAGTAATTGTCAGGAATTTGGGGGAGTAGCACCCGAAGGCGGTCCCGAATAGTTATGCCCGGTGTAACTACTAAAAAGGTATCGCTAAAACGGGCATCCCGGGGATTGGCCAGCTTATTCAGAGTATGCCAAGCGATGAGCATGGCCATAACTACGGTCTTGCCGGCGCCGGTGGCCATCTTAAAGGCGATGCGGTAAAGGAGGGGGTTGGCTGCCTGATTGGCCTGGCGAATTTCATTCTCAATCCAGGCATCACCATACTTTTTGGCCACTTCGGTGAGGTAGATGGCCGTCTCCAGAGCTTCGATCTGACAGAAAAAGAGTTTTTTTTCCCGGTCGGGTCGTTGCCAGTATTCCAGCAAACGGGCCGTGGTTTTGGTGGTTCCCAGGTAGCCGCCCTGTCGCCACATGGCGACTTGGGAGCGCACCCGGTTGATGAATTTGTTTTCCTCGATGCGCTCCTTAGTCCATTCTGTGTCGAAATAAAGCTGTTTCCCCTTTTTCTTGGGCTTGGCGATGGGAATGAAGTATGAACTTACCCGGCGCTCGGGGACGATCTCGTTGGTGATCCCCTCATTGGTAAAGCGGAAATGGCGGCGAGGTTCCTCGAAGGGGGAGTTTATGACGGGATTTTCGATGACGATCTGTCGCATCAATATCCACCGCTGCCTCTAGGTTTAAGGATTAGATTTTATAAGCATTATAGGATGAAACACAATAAAAGGTCAATTTTGGGAAAGGGGCATCGCGTTTAAACGAGTTGTTCATCTCTCTTTGTTAAGGGCTAAGCTTCGATAAATACGCAGGTTACATTCTGGCCGGTGTGAAGTTCGTCCTGGTCCTGTTTTGTTGATAAGGAAAAGAAATGGGGCCAGGTTTCCCCGACCCCTCCAGGCCTTCTTGCGGTTTTGGCCAAGGCCACTCTGGGGTTTCGGCCCCGGGTGACCCGGCCTGGTTCAGGCCGCCGCCAGGGCGCCCTGCCAATCGCTGCCGGCATGGTGGCGCCAGGTATCCTCATAACCCGGGTCTTCGCCGTTAACATGGGAAACGGTGAAACCGCGCAGGCTGCTCTGGCTCTTGATGTAAGTGGCCATGAAACCGTAGGCTTTGAAGAACATAAACTTGCGTTCCTGGTACTTGGGATGCCCTGAAAGCTCCAGCAGCCGCAGGACGCCTTCCTGGATCAGGTCCTCGGCCTCAATGTACCAGGGCAGCCGATCCTTGAATTTGCGGTGATAGATAAAGCGCACCATCCGGTAGGCCGCCTCTGGATCGAAATCGCTCAAAGACGGGCAGACGGTCCGTTTGTTGTAGTTTACGATGAAGTAGCCGCGGGCCAGGCTTGCCTTGGCAACTTTCTGGTTACAGTTGAAATGGACCATCACGCCTTCGATGGTGTTGATGTCCTCGGGAATGGGGACGGTTTCCCGCTCCCGGTCCAGGTTCACCGGCCCGTCCACATGGCCCCGCTTAGGAGGGACGCCCTTTTTCAGGTAATCAATGATGTAATAGCCGCGCTTTTTGGCAGTTACCGCAGTCATGTAAGGGCAACCAGTAAGCTGCATAATTTCCTTGCTGGTCATTCCATCAACTGGAATTACTTCGCACTCACGTTTGGGCCAGCCTACCATCCTTATTTCTGTTTTCATTGCTTGCATCCTCCTAGTAATAAGGATTTATTACTTAGAAAAGATGCAATCAGTATGCCTAATTAGTTGAAAACATAAAAATTAGAGCTCCGCAAAAATATTGTGCGAATAATAAGATACTTATGTTGTTAATACATCTTTGTTTACCTTTTATGCCGTAACATGACAGCGGTACAGTATTTTTGACCAAGCGATACTTCGCCTCTCCAAAAAACCTTTTGTATAATACGTGATGTAAGTTACACGGTTAAAATTATTTGACCGCTACTGGGGATAAAGTCAAATTATTGCAATGAGTTAGCCCGCTTTGTTCACGTAGGAGATGAGCAGATCCTTTGCCAGGCCTTTTAGGGAGGCGGAGGAGCCAACCTGGAGGGCTGAGAAAAGGCTGAAAGAGCTTCGAAGGGTCAGGTTTCTAGAAAAAAATGTGGCAGAGACCGCTTGTGGGCTGATTTGGGACGCACCTCTCCCCCCTGGTTCACGCACCACGGCTGGGGAAGGGGGGATTAAGCCGGACTGGCCCGCAGGTTGTGCACCAGGCCAGCCAGGAGCTCCCGGTGTGGATAGCCCGAGGCCAAATGCACCCAGATGCGCCGGCTGGTCTCCCGGATGCAGGCCCCGATCTTCAGAAGCTTAAGGCGCAGGGTGTTGACCTGGGCCGTGGCCAGGAAGCGATGGCAGCTAAGGCGGTCTGTGAAGGCTGAGCTGCTGGCCTGGCTCCCGTTGCAGGGGTCGATAGACCGGGCAGGTTGAACATTTCGGCGGTCATTCAGGTCTCCTCTTGAGGAGTGCTGGGCCGGCCCCCCTTATTTCCCCACCGGAGTTTTGGTGCACCTAACTCTCCCGCTTTTGGCCCTGATTGCCTTGCCATGGCCAGCTCTTTCTATATCCCCGTCAGCCCTTATCGGCGCCCACCCCTGCCCTTGCACCTGCCAGGAGAGGAACGCAATCTAAGGCTCGCCGCCCTCGGCGCCCTGCCGCGACGTTTTCCCTCTCTTCCGGCCGGCCCTCCAGGAGTAGACCGCCCCTTCACCCCAGCTCGGCCCAGAGCCCCCTGCGCTGTCCCCCTCTTCCCGGCCCAAGACCGAAACCCGGAGACGGGACTCCTACCCCCCCTGGTCAATATGCTGGCCACGGAAATTTTTTTCCAAAACATTCGGGGGTGACCGGGGGGCAACCCAGGTTTGTTCGTCGTTGCCCCAGAGAAAGGCGGGCCAGGGGGATGGTAAAGCTCATGAAATCGAAATGTCACGACTGTGCCTCAAGGACTGTGCCCCCTGGGGACGAGGTTAATTACTGGAAGAAGAAGTGCTGTCACCTCTGCCTTTCTCGTTTAGGGACCAACCCCCGAAGACAGATCGACCCGGCACCCTGATTGCTCATCGCCAATCTCAGGCCGAAATCTCCCCCTCAAGAGCATGATTTTTATCAAATTGAAGCGGCGCGGGGTAACCATAGGGAGGCGATATACGGCACCGAAAGTCTCTTTTGGGGGGTTAATTTGGTTTGATCTTGGTCTGGTCTACAATTCCTTTGGACACCGATTTGGGCAAAATGAAATATAATCGTCTTGCGTCTGTTGCGAGGTGAGGACCTGGAGTTGCTCTCCCGGGAGCTGGGCATCAATGCGGCCCGGCTCTCGAAATGGCGGAAACAATTCCTGACCGCTGGCCAGGCGGTGCTGAAGAAACGCCCCCAGGACCTGGAGATCGCCCGGCTGCAACAAAAGCTGGGAGAAGCCACCATGGATAACGAGCTCCTCCAGAAGAAAATCGAGCACCTGGAGGACGGCCGCCCTTTACCGCGGCGGAGGTCAAGGAGATGAGCCGGACCACCTCGCCCTCCACGCAGAAACCTTATTCCTTGGTCCGGGTTTGCCGTGTTTGGCGCCTGGGACGCTCCACGGTGTATTGGCAGCGTCTCCTCAAAGCGGAACCAGCCGGCGCCACCACGCGACCAGGACCGAGAGGGCCATGTGCTGATCATGACCTGGTGCAGTACCTCAAAGCCATCCTGGCTGAGACCCCCTTTCATGGCGAAGGATACCGCCAGGTGTGGGCCCGGCTGCGTTATGCCGGGCTCAGAACCTCGAAAAGGCGGATCTTGCGTCTGCTGCGGGAACACCAGCTCCTGGCGCCCCACCGTCGGGGAGGCTCCCCCGGCCCCCGGGTCCATGATGGCAGCATCATCACCAGCAGGGTCAACGACATGTGGGGCACGGATATGACCACGGCTTTTACCACTCAGGAGGGGCAGGCGGGCATCTTCTTTGCTGTGGATCACTGCTCCCTGGAGTGCGTGGGCATTCATGCCGCCCCACGCGGCACCCGCTTTGAGGCCCTGGAGCCCATCAGGCAAGGGGTCAGAGAATACCTCGGCAACTTTGCGCCGGGGGCCGCCCAAGGCTTGACCCTGCGGCATGACCATGGCAGCCAGTATATGTCTCACGACTTCCAGGAGGAAATCGCCTTTCTGGGCCTCACCAGTTCTCCGGCCTTTGTCCGGGCCCCGGAAGGCAACGGCTGCGCCGCGCGCTTTGTCCGCATCCTCAAGGAAAACCTCCTCTGGGTCCAGAACTTCGCCACCGTCGAGGACCTGCGTCAGGCCCTCCTGGACTTTCAGCGGACCTACAATGAAAACTGGATCATCCAACGTCACGGCTATCAAACCCCGGCCCAGGTGCGCCGGCAACAACTTCAGGCATTGCCTCTGGCCGCCTGATTTAAACCCTATCTGTGTCCAAAAAACTGTGGACCGCTACATTTATCACCAATAACCGGGGCTTGGAACAAGCTGCTCCCCTTCTGGAGAAAGCCCAACGGCAATACCAGGAGACGGGAGAAAAACCGCACCTCTTTACCTCCTTCAGCTACCAGGCGGACTCCTGGGACCGGCCCCGCCGGCTCATCGCCAAGGTGGAGTATGGCCCCCTGGGCGCCAACGTCCTTTTTGTGGTCACCAACCTTGGGCGCCGCCCCCAGTTGGTCTATGACGAGATCTACGTCCTGTGGGGGAAGGTGGAAAACCGCATCAAGGAGCGCAAACTGGAGCTCAAGGCCGATCGCTTGAGTTACCACCGCTTCCTGGCCAACCAGTTCCGGCTGCTGCTGCCCACCGCCGCCTATTGCCTGTTTTTGCTGTGGCGCCATCATCTCCAGGGAACGGAGCTGGCCACGGCTTAGGTCAACACCTTGCGGCTCAAACTCCTTAAAATCGGGGCCAGCATCCGGGAGACCAGCCGTCGGATCTGGGTCCACCTGGCCTCAGGTTACCCTTACCGGGACCTCCTGGCCGGGTTGGTGCAAAACCTTCGGGCCAGCCCCACATAATCGCGCTCCCGAACTTCCTGGATACCTGCACTGGATGGCAGGAGAGGTGCGCCTAAAATCCGCCCTGAAGCTGCCTCTAGCAGCATTTGTATTGGAAAATGACCCTTCGAGGCTCTTTCCACCTTCTCTCAGCCTCCCGCGTTGCCTTCTCCGCCTAAAAAATGCCTGGCAAAAGGGCCTCTCCGTCCCTTCATGAATAAAGAGGGTGAGGTGGATCTTGCGAGGGAGGCTGAGAGCAGTTGCCGGAATAGCGATTGAGCCTGGCCTCCAACTCGTTGATACGTTGCTCCAGTGGGGCAATTCTATCCAGAGATTGGCGCAGGGCATTCTCCAAAACCAGGAGTTAAACCTGAACCTCTGGCGGGAGCTTGTTCCCACAAGACCTTGAATACACTATTCTTCAAAAAAATCGAGCCCTTTTCAATTTTTCTAAAATTTTTCCTCAGCTAAAGAGAGGACTGAACGGTTACTGGTTTTTAAATTTTAGCCATGATTTCCCCGGACATTAATATCAGGCATGTTAATTGAGTATTCTGCATCCAAAATATTTAGTTGTTTACGGATAATTTGCCGCATGTGGAAGGCGGGGTTGAAACAATACTGTTGAAAGTCTTGATTTGTAAGGGCATTTGGTGATGTGGCATGAGGAAAGAGGAGTTTTATATAGCCTGTAGAAAGCCGCTTGATCGCTTCGGTGTCTCGAGTATCAGCACCCTTTGGGATGTCCAATAACTCATCCACAATAGCACGATAACGTATATCCTTTCTCAGTTCATGCATTATTTCAGAAAAATATTCAGCATTTAAGCCCCATCCTTGAGCTTTCATATTTTCTTTCATGCGTGGCAATTTCCAACCCAGAATAAAGCCATGAAAGCGATCCAACAAGGCTGATTCATGAAAAATACGGGGGAGTTCCTGAAACATGTTTTTTTCTTCGCTCATCATTCTCTGTTTGATATTACCTAATAAGACAAAACCTGCTTCGCCAATACCTTTATAATCACCGACACGGAACTCCCCGCTTTCCAAATACCCTTTCAAAGCCCCTCGTATTTCGTCTTCATCGGGGAAGGTGATGCTTTGTATTTCATCGAGGGCTAAATAATCATGTCGTGTGATCAGACCGGGCAATCTTTTAGCTACGTCATAAAAAAGTCTGGCCCTGGTCACATTACCGCCACTGATGAGCCAACCATATTTACTGATTTGTGAAAAGAGATAAGATTTGCCTGTACCCTTAGGTGCCAGTTCAATGATGTTTAACCGCGGTTCTACAAAAGGTAAAAGGCGGCTAATCAGGGTCAGCTTTTGCTTGTTATTGAGAAAACCTTGGGGACTGTAGTCCACCGCCATTAGCAGGGTGTCTAGCCATTCATCCAGACTGAAGTGAGCGCGTGCTTCTTGAAAGAAGGACAGATCAACTTTATAAGGTTTGAACGGTTGAAAATCAGTTAAAACAATGGCACCATGATTTTTAAAACCAGGAATTGCTCCCAGACGCCATTCTAACTGGAGAACACCCCAACTCTCGACATCTTCAAATAATACCTGTTTTTTTTCTAGAAGGACTTTATCCAAAATGATGGCTTCATATTTACGAGAAGGGAAGCCAAAATCAGGCAAAGTAAAAAGTCCTTCACCTGTCTTGACATCCATCTCCACCCTGATCTTAGCCAAAAATTTTATCCTGGCTCCTTCCTTTACCATTGAGGTCTTTAGCCTTTCCCATTGCTCCCGCCGTGGGATAAATTGTTCAATATAAGTTTGAAGGCTAGCTGTATCGATCCTACCAGTCTCATCCGAGAAACGCATGACCAACCAGTCTCGCAAGAAAGAGGGAATACCCATAGAGGAGATAAACTTATTCCTGGCCGCATCCTTATAAACCACCATGCCAGTAAAAATGGATTTTAATTTTTCCACATATTCGGTGTGGACCGATGAGTTTGCCATTTTTAGATGCCCATTTCCTCTTCTTCTAAACCAGCGGAACGGACTTTAATAGTAGCTGCGCCGATAATTCTGCCCTCAGCCTCGAACCTGACCTGAAAATCTCCCGGCCGCAGATTGGTCAGGGCAAATTCATAGCGGCCCGGGCCAACTCGCTGGCCGACGACAACCCGGTAATCCCAAGTGTGGAGCTGCAGCGTCCCAGGATCCGGATCGATCCAAACCTCTCTTAACACCCCTCTCCTATTGATATCAAACCGCACTGTGGGAACCATTAATTGAATAGTGTATTCTAAACGGTCATCCCCAGCAAAGCGACGCAGCACCAGGACCGGCACCAGGGCCTCTTCCAAATTGGCGCCGCCGTGGACTTCGCCCACGGCTCCTGACCCCCCTTGAAAGCGGCCGTAACCTGTTAGACAGAGATAACCTCCGGCCATCCGCCAATCCGTCCGGGCAGCTATTTCAGGGGTTACTCCTCTTATCCGGGCACACCGGCCCCATTTATCCACTTCCGCCCCCTCGGGCGGCGTTAAACCTTTTGACCTATGAAAGGTATAGCGGGACAGGCCGTGATCCGATGTAAGAATAACCTGTGGGAACCTTTCAAGTAGCCCAATGGTGTTTCGCAGATGCTTTTCGATGATCTCTAACTCTTCGACTAGTGATTGGGGGTATTGATAATCTTTTCTATGGGCATAGTTGTCGAGATCCCTTATTATCGTGCCATGTTCACGCCAGTCTTTGTTGGTGGACGTTATGGACGGCAAATTGGCCTGGGAAATTGTTATTTCAACCTGTACTTGGTGCTCCCGGCAATAGTGCTCGATAAAACCTAGCCATTCCACGCCCATACCATCTATCCATACTTCTGGGATGCCCTCGCGCCTAATTTTTTCCAGGGCAGCATGCCTGGTGGAAAATTGATAAAGATAGCCCTGATGGGCCAGTTCCTGGGCTAGGTCACGCAACTTAGCGGTCGGCTCATCCAAAATCCGGGATGTCTTATATTCCCGGAAATATTGGTCCAATTTAGGCTCATTTATTGACAGCGGCGCCAGATACCAGGCCAATTCTGGGTAGACAAGGTCCAATGCAGCAACGATAATCTCCCAAGGTTGCTGCTCTTTGAGCAGCCTGGCCGTAAGGCGTATCGCCTCCTGTTTTTCACGCTGAGTCAGATCCGTCAAGGCCTTTAGTTTTTTTAATGAATCTGGTAAGGTCTCATATTGCCGCCAAAATGCTGCGGGCGGGTCAGTGAGCTGGAAGTGCTTTAAGAGGCGACGACGCTCCCGCAGAATGTCGTCCTCCCAGGGTATATCGTTCCTTAAGATGCCGGTCCAGCAATCCTCCGGAAAGTCCTGGTAGGACTTGCTTCGCTCCAGAACGGCCTTGGCATACTCCCCGGGCAAAATAAGCTTGCTCCAGAGCCATAAAAGCCATTTTTTTTCTTCTGGCCAAGCCAGCCAGTCTTGAAAGATCTCGGGATACTTATAAGTCTGGACATTCAGGAGACGGCCCGCGGTAGCGCTGAAGCTCTCTCCCAGAACGGCAACGCTGGCCAGCCACTGCCAATGGTGCTCGGAGCCGCATTCCTTTTGCCACTGTTCTGCTCCCGGCAGCTTCCGGCTTACGATCTCATAACCATCCCGGTAGACCTGAAGTGTTACTCCTCCTTTAAAACTGCTCTGGGCCACGGCTGCCAAGCCACTGGCTAGGGCAATATGGGGCGTTGATGGTCCTCCCTTTTCCCACATCTGCAAATAGGCGCGCAGACCTTGGACCTTCTGATAATCCGCAGGCACCTGTACTTCCCAAGGGGTCAGCATAACCAGAATCTCATCCCGACCTCCGGCTATCAACCAGGGAGCTGGAAGAGTCTCGTCCTGCCAGCGGCTCACCGTTTGCATGAGGCGGTAGAAAAGGTCCTGAGCTTGCCAAAGGGGGATATAGCACCGGCTTCTGCCGACGCTTTCTAAGATAGCCAACTCCCGGAGTATGCGGCCTCCATGGTCTTCGTGCAGCCGCACAACTTCAGCCAGCGGCAGAATAACGGTTCTGTGCTCCTGATTCTTAAAAATACTGGCCTTTAGTACTTCCGACGGCAAGCGAGGCAGCGTGTCTGCCCCTTGGCAGAACGCCGCCAGGGAGATAGTCTCCTGTACTTGCAACTTCAGGAAATTTATCAGCTCCCGCCAGTTCGCCAAGCCCTCAACCAAAATAAACCTACTGATAAAGCGATCCAGCTGCCCCGCATCCTGGTTCAGATGCCTCTGGAACTCATCTAAACTCCGAAAAATCAAGGGATCAATGCTCATGGCGTGCTGTTGCTCGGGTCAAAAGACGGAGGCCTACCAAGGGTTCTTGGGACAACTCCTGCAAAATGCTTTTGGCCTCCCGATCATCCATGCTTCTAATAGAGGCCTGAACGGCCGGGAAAAAAATGCTAGCGTACTGATCCTGCAGCCATTGCCGGGCGGCTTCCTGTATGTCCTGCAAACGGTCTGGCCAACCGGCCACCTCAGGAGTAACGTGATTTTTTAAATATACCCGCAGCTGGTCCAGTTTCTCCTCATCTCTTAGAATATGAATATCCTGATATTCTGGCAAAATCATGTTTACAAATTTCTGGCGCGCCCCGTGGATATCCTCTAAGGCAGCCAATTCTCCCACTCTATCACAAATAAGGTCACGATATTTCCGTAAAATATGGTCCGATAATTCCTCCAGTCTCTCAAAATCTCTGCCCAATTCCTGCCAATGGGCTCCGGTCAGCACCCAACCGATAGGCAGGCTCTGTTGGCGGCTCCAGGCAGCCGGTGAATCGGTATTGGTAGCGTTCTGCCATAATTCCTTAATTTCCTGAATGAGTTGCCTATGTCGGAGGCGTTCCCAGCGCGTCAAGACCTCTTGCTGGATTTTAAAATCATCCGTCTCCAGCGCCAGATTGGGAAACTCAGCCAAGATTCTCTGAGCCTCTGCAACGCTTAAGGACTGGCCCCCCTGGTGGTTCATCCAGCGGGCGAGGACCTGCGCCTGTTCAGCCAGGTCTTCTCGCACCCTGAGGTATGATTGCTCCAAGGCTCGACCCAAGCGCGCCCTTTCATCAAGAGACAGACGCTGTCCGGTCATGACAACATCGAGAAATTGATAAATCTCGCCCTCTTCTTGTTTGCCTACTGCTTCCTTCCAATGGCGAAAGAAACGCAGAGGTATTTTAGTTTTTTGGGAGAGCCAATCTCGCTTGCATTTGTCCAGGGCCGCTTGCAAATCCTGGTCCGCCAACCCGCAGAGGCGGTTCACTCCCGCCAACAGCAGCAGATCGGCATACACCTCCGGCAGTTTGCTTCTGACCACTTCCTCCTCCCAGAGCCAGACCTCCTCCTGCAGCAGCGCCCGCAAATTTTGCACCACCCAGGCCGCCGACAGGTTCTGGGCCGCCAACGCCTGGGCCAACTCTGGGTGGTGGGCGGCCAGAAATTCCTCCATACCCCGGGCGAGGTTTTCAGGGGTAATGGTTTGCCGCACCGCTTCCCGCACCGACTCGATTTCTGACAGATAGTTGATGACTGCTAATATTTCTTCGAAAGTATAAGTATATCTTTGACCTTCTTTCCATTTCTTAATGGCTTGCCGGGCCTTGGCTTCTAATTCCGCCCCGTTTAAGGTAATGCCCTGGGAGGCTTTCTCGGAATCTTTTAAAAAGCACTGCAATAAATGTAGATAGAGGGAATATTCGCTTTTGTTCCTGAGATAGGCAAGGCCCCAGAGGGGATAGCCCAGCGCCTGGATTCTGTCCCGCAGGACCCTCTTCAACTCTTCGGGATAATTCCCCTCAGACTGAGGCAGATTAAAGACCGCTTTAACAAAGCGGCAGAATTTTTCGGCCACCGGCGTGATCTTTCGGATGACGATATCTCCGTGGCCTCGCTGCTCCCGCACCACTTTTAGGAGCAAATTCGCCATCTTATCAGGATTCAGAGGGTAATAACCGGTGCCTTCAGACCAATAATGGCCCTCACAAATATCCTTGGTCAGAAAGCCTAATAGTACCGCAGTAATGGGAGCCGGAAACAGGCCATAGGGCGGCTCTTGCAATGCCAGCCAAAGATCCGCTAATCTCTTTTCCCGCCCGTCCTGGAAGAAATGGGTTACCTCTGCTTTTAACTGTTCTAACGGTGGCACACTTTCAGGATTATTTTCAAATCTCCTCAAGGTCTCCTCTAATCCTTGAAATTGACGAGTGATATTGGGATTAACCCCCAAACCGATCTTAAAGGTGCCAACTCCATAGGCCGCAGTGTATAAAGTGCCCAAAGTGGAAATTTTCTCCGGGCCAGCCGAATAGACCTGACCGATGAGCTTTTCAATCTGCCGTTTAAAACCCTCCGTTCCGTGACAGGATATTGGCTCACCAGCAAAAAAGAGTTTATGTCTGTTAATCCTTAGATTTTCCAGCCATTCTCTATAGTCACTCTCCCTTCTCTGCCGATAAATTTGGGCGTTCTGTTGGTCACCGATTTCCTCACAATACCTCTGGTAAGCCAACTGCTCCTTCCAGATCTCCCACCGGCGTTCCTGAAAGGGAGGGTTCAACACCAGATAAGCTACCCGTTCGGACTGCCGGGCACACTGCGCCGCGAGTCTCTCGGCTTCCTGCAATTGGCCCTCTGTTAGACCAGCGACGGCGACAATACCTATCTGATAGGGCTTTAGGGCTGGTTGGACATTTTCCCGGCGCCGGCGCAGCTCCTCAGCCCCTACCACCACCATAACCACCCGTTTGGAGGCTACCTCACTTACCTGCAACCGCTCTCGGACAGCTCGGCCCAACTCCTCGCTCTCTCTAATCCTCTGTTCAAACCGTTCGCTGCTCTCCAGATTTTGCTTAATCTCTTGAAGTCGACGCTGGTTAATATTTATCAAAGGAATGGTATAATATACATTTCTTTCAGTACTCTCCACCTGGTCTTCGCCAAGGACATGGATATACTCTTTGTCCTTTAATACCTGCTCCAATTCAATCAATCGTTGTTCCTGCAGCGGGGACCCCTGAAAGGCTAAAGCCAGATTCCGCCGCTGGGCTCGTAGTCTCGGATCTTCTCCCATCATTTCGTGGGAGAGGGCAAGAAAAAGCATGATCCCTTTGAACAGGCGTGACGCCTCTGGATCATCCTCGAGCTGAGGTAACCGGGATCGACAGAAATTCACCGCCGTCCTGACCCGCTCCGTTAATTCACTCTCCCCAGCCTCTTCCCCGAAAAAATAATCCCAGAGCAGATCTGGGGTGAGCCAGTACCAGGTATCGCCTTGGGGATATTCGCGGAGAAACCGGGCAAACCCCCCGGGTGAGTCGCTTTTCAGAAAACGGAACAAGGTCCGTTGACTGGAGCTGAAACTGCCAGCAATGGTAGAGAGGAGAAACGCACTATAGGGATGCAAGGGCACTAAAGCGGCAAAATCCTGCAGGTGCGATTCCTGATCAAAAAGGTGGGCCGCCATCATCCGCACCTGCTCCCACAGGGTTTCCTTTTTCCTCTCCCACTCTTCCCGCCGCTCCGGGCGCACCTCCAAGGCATTTCCGGCCAGGCGATAAGCTGTGACCGGTTGCAGGCGGAAATGGATTGCATGAAATCTCTCCAGAAGGCGGGTCATGGTCTCCTGGTCCCCATAAACCCGTCCCGGAGATTTATGGGTTACCAGCAATAGATAGAAGGGCATCTCGAAGGTGGCGTGGGCCAACTCCTGGAGGCCCGACAGGGTAGGATTATGAATGAAGAAGTCAGTGAATTCATCCCAGATAAAAACGATTCCTTGGAGATTATTCCTGCTGATAATCTCCTGCAACCCCCTTTTCAGGCTGGCCGGATCGTCCAACAAAATGGCCCGCTCCTGCTGCAAAACCTCGGCAACCGCCAGCAACGCCGCTGTATCCCTTTGACTTATAGCGTTAATGACTTCCTGAGGATGGTCAAAATGGGGGAAGAACTGCCACCGGTACTTCTGAAAAGCCTTTTCCCAATCAAAGGTGGAGTTAGGGTCGGTAAGATATCCTAAAACCACATCCCGACAGGCCCCTGGAAACTCGTGGCTATAGCCCTGAGCATTCAAGCCCTCTTTGACGCCCTCCTGAATGGCCGTTATTAATCTCAAGGCACTGTCAATATTCGCCGTCGATGACCGGGTGATGATAAGGAACGGCCCTCGCTCCCTCAAAGCCAGCAGACGTGGCCACATGGCCCTGGTGAGATCGTGACGGGTTAGATACCTTTCCACCTCCTCCAGGGGATCCTCCAGCAGATGTTTCAGAACAAAAGTGGCAAAGGTTTTGCCGGTGCCATAGGCGCCGTGCAGCCACAGGGACTTCTGCTGATCCGGCCCCCGGCGTTCCAGGCTGTCCATGAGTTTGGTCAGCAAGGTATGGAAATCCTGATGGGGAATGAAGGCCTGCCAACGGTGCGGCGAACTTTTGTCCACCTCCTGACTATAGACATCCACCAAATCCGTCCGGACTCTAAGATAATCGGCATAAATCCAGGACATAAAACCCTCTAACCCTCTAATTAATTTCTCTGCCTGGCTGTGGCCGCTATCCAGGCAAGTTGCTGCTGCTCCAGAAGAAATTGCTCTCCCCCCATGAGCAACAGCTGGCTGAGAATTACCTGACGGGGGCAACCGAAAATGATCCACGGCCAGAGCAACCCTTCTTCCAGCCCCAGCTCAGCCCGGCCTTCTTCTCGGAACAAGCGCTGCAGTGCAAAAGCCACCGCTTCCCGGGACGGGGAGGGATGGCCGACCCGCTGCACCGTCCGCGGTTGCCCCAGACTGACCACCCCCTGACCCAGTTCCCGCCCCACGGGGGTCCTTCCCAACAGCCCCACCAATTCCAGCATGGCATTGTATATGGTCCGGAAGGCCAGGTTGGGCATGACCTGCTGCAGGAGGGAGGCGAGTTCGCGGACTGTCCAGGAATCCAGTCCCAATTCGGTCACATACCAGCGGGCCGTGGGAAAATTGAAGACCACGTTGACCCAGAGCATCTCCCAGGCCTTCTAAGAATCAACCCTTTCTCGGTCAAACAGTTCCCACAGAAAGGTCTTTTGGCCCTGGCGATCAAGCAGGCCCGCAGTTTTCAGCCAAACCTCTAAAGGATCCACCTGCCGGTTGCCCAAGGCTTTGGTGTCAGGCCAGGTTTCCGGTTCCACCAACGCCAATTCCAACCATTCCCGGCGCAGACCAAAATGCTGATGTTTACTCCATCCTTTAATATCTTTATATTTCATTTTTTCATATTAATCTTAATAATTCATATGATTTTATATTCTTAAAAACATATATGTTATCCAAATCTTTTACGAATTCCACGGCAATTAAGTCCTGGTGAGATGTTGATAGGCCCAAAAGATGTTTTTTAAGGTCTTCTTTATCAATCCCAAATAAATAATAAGGTCCTTCAGTCGTATTTTTATAAAATTCATCCAAAAAGAGGTCATATCTACCAACCAATTCTGCATATCTATAAATACTATATAAAATGGCAATCTTATCAGTGTCTTTTCTCGAACCAATTTTATGGATATATCTAACACCTTTTATTTTGGTAATTTTGCCAAATAATAATTGTTCTCCTAGTGGGGTTTTTTCCAATAGGTTGAACAGTGCATTTATTGCATTTTCCTTCGTCCTCATTGCCAAATTAGTCCCAAGCCGATCCATTAATTGTTTTTTTGAAATACATTCACCCCATTTTATATTAGATAAATACCATTTTATAAGTATGGAATTCCTAGCTAAATTAACCCATAATATCTGCCATAATTTATTATCATCTACGTCCATAGACAAAATGGTTCCGCCGAATGGCGACAATTCATAATTTTCTATTATTTCGCATTCTTTTAACCATACCTTCATTGCTTCAAACTGCCTGTTCCCAAGACGGTTTTCTACCCACCATTTTTTGTTGTTCTTAAGATACTCTTCTAGCCAATCTTTTCTCATACCAAAACCTTTATATCGATCTATGCCTCTCACTTTTCGGCTCTCCATGTTTATTTGTAAGGATTTAGAAGCAAGGCAGCCTTTTGCTGTAAATTCTAAACATTTGAAGCAATGTTTACATTTTTGGGAATTCACCTTCAAAGAGTTATCAATCGTAAGAGCACCAGTAGGGCATTCAATCTCGCAAGTTTTACAATGTACACAATAGGCTGCTTTTTGGGCTATGGCGCGGAGGTGGCTCAGCATAAAACGGTCGGCAT
>Ga0315298_1004860_pt1 | contig 19605 bp, 14 predicted proteins | sample WHS_1_MG_FD_203077 | JGI IMG/M metagenome (GOLD analysis project Ga0315298, IMG submission 203077) | Extremophilic microbial mat communities from Washburn Hot Springs, YNP, Wyoming, USA - WHS_1_MG | ecosystem: Environmental > Aquatic > Thermal springs > Hot (42-90C) | place: USA: Wyoming...
CGCGCGGTCAGTCGGCGGGCCAGCCGATCCCGATGGCCGGGGTGCCGGTCCACAGCGTGGAGTCCTACCTGCAGCGGCTCGTGCGCAAGGGCGAGAGCGTGGCCATCTGCGAGCAGATGGGCGACCCGTCGAAGTCCAAGGGCCCCGTCGAGCGCGAAGTGGTCCGTATCATCACCCCCGGAACGGTCACCGATACAGCGCTGCTCGATGAGCGCCAGGACACCCTGGTCGCGGCGGTGGCGCGCGACGGGGATCGTTTCGGACTCGCCTGGCTCGATTTGGCGGCCGGCCGCTTCACCGTGCTGCAGTCAAGCGGCGCCGGGGTGCTCGAAGCGGAACTCGAGCGCCTCAAGCCGGCCGAATTGCTGGTGGCCGAGGATCAGCGAGAGGCGCTGCGTACCACTGCTGCGCTGCGCGCCCGACCGCCCTGGCACTTCGAACTCGCCAGCGCCTCGCGGCTGCTCACCGACCAGCTCGGCACGCTCGATCTGAAGGGTTTCGGGGCCGATGAGCTGCCGCTGGCGATTGCCGCCGCGGGCGCGCTGCTGCAGTACGTGCGCGACACCCAGAAGAGCGCGCTGCCGCACATCCGGGGGCTGAGTGTCGAGGAGCGCGGCGAGGGACTCATGATCGATGCGGCCACGCGCCGCAACCTCGAGCTCGATGCCAGTCTCACCGGCCGCGAGGACGCGACGCTGTTCGCGGTGCTCGACGTGTGCGCCACGACCATGGGCTCCCGGCAGCTGCGCCGGTGGCTGAACCGGCCGATCACCGATTCCGAGGCCCTGCGCCAGCGCTACCAGGCCGTCGGCGCGCTGCTCGAGGGCCGCCGCTTCGAGGCGCTGCGCGAGCGGCTGCGCACCATCGGCGACGTCGAACGCATCCTCGCGCGCGTCGCCCTGCGTTCGGCCCGCCCGCGCGATCTGACGCAGCTGCGCGCCTCGCTCGCCGCACTGCCCGCCGTCCACGCCGCACTGGAACCGATCGACTCCCCGCTCATCGCCCTCACCCGGACGCGGATCGGCACGCACGAGACCGAGACCGGACTGCTCGGCCGGGCGATCGCCGAGGAGCCGGCCACGTTCCTGCGCGACGGGGACGTCATTGCCGCCGGCTACGACCCCGAGCTCGATGAACTGCGGCGCATCGCCACCCACACCGATGAGTTCCTGCTCGAGCTCGAGCGGCGCGAGCGCGAGCGCACCGGGATCGCCTCGCTGAAGCTCGGCTACAACCGGGTCCAGGGGTATTTCATCGAAATCCCGCGCAAGGATGCCGAGCGCGCGCCCCAGGAGTACCGACGGCGCCAGACGGTCAAATCCGCCGAGCGCTTCATCACCCCGGAGCTCAAGGGCTTCGAGGACAAGGTGCTCGGGGCGCGCGACCGCGCACTGGCACGCGAGAAGGCGCTCTACGAGGCGGTGCTCACGGAGCTGATCGAGCGGCTCGCGCCGCTGCAGGCGACCGCCGGCGCGCTCGCGGAAATCGACGCGCTCGGGGCCCTCGCCGAGCGCGCCGGCGCACTCGAATGGAGCGCCCCGGAGCTCACCGACACCCCGGCGATCCGTATCCGCGCCGGCCGTCACCCGGTGGTGGAGCGTTTCGCGGCGGGCGCCTTCGTCCCGAACGACCTGGCGCTCGAGGATGCGCGGCGGATGCTGGTCATCACCGGGCCGAACATGGGCGGCAAATCCACCTACATGCGCCAGACCGCGATCATCGTGATCCTGGCGCACATCGGCAGCTACGTGCCGGCCGCCGAGGCGGTGCTCGGTCCGGTGGACCGCATCTTCACGCGCATCGGTGCGGCGGACGATCTGGCCGGCGGCCGCTCGACGTTCATGGTGGAGATGACCGAGGCGGCCAATATCCTCAACAACGCCGGACCGCGCAGCCTGATCCTGATGGACGAGATCGGCCGCGGCACCAGCACGTTCGATGGCCTCTCGCTCGCCTGGGCGATGGCGCGGCACATCGGCACCCGCCTGAAATCCTTCACATTGTTTGCGACCCATTACTTCGAGCTCACGGGTCTGGCGAGCGAGATCGACGGGTGCGCCAACGTGCACCTCGACGCCACCGAGCACGGCGAGGGCATCGTGTTCCTGCACGCGGTCAAGGAAGGCCCGGCCAACCGCAGCTACGGACTGCAGGTCGCGCAGCTCGCCGGCGTGCCGCGCGAGGTGATCGCACAGGCGCGCGACTATCTGCGCGCGCTCGAATCGCAGCGCGACGCACACGATTCGGCACTGCAACCGCAGCGTGAGTTGCCCCTGTTCGCCGCGCAACCGAATCCGCCGCCCGATCCGCTGCGCACGGCGCTGCAAGCTCTCGACCCGGACTCACTCACCCCGCGGGCGGCGCTCGAGGCACTCTATCGCCTGCGCCAGCTGCTCGCGGACGCAACGGACGCGACGTGATGAAGCCGCTGATCCGGGCCGCGACGGCGAGTGACCTCGAAGCCGTTGGCGCGCTGCTCGAGGCCGCCCACTTGCCCACGGCGGACTTGCGCAGCGCGCGGCCTGCGTTTCTGGTCGCAACAGCGGGAGCTGAACTGGCCGGCGCCGGTGCGCTGGAGATATACGCCGGGGCCGCGCTGCTGCGCTCTCTCGTGATCGCACCTCAATGGCGCGGACGCGGTCTGGGGCACCAGCTGGTGAAGTCCCTGGAACGTCAGGCACGCGCCGCACACGTGTATCAGATCGTGCTGCTGACGCAGACCGCCCGGGAATTTTTCACCCGACTCGACTACCGGGTGATCGAGCGGGCTGAGGCGCCCGCCGCCGTGCAGGCAAGTCAGGAGTTTGCGGCACTCTGCCCGGCGAGCGCGGTGTGCCTGAGTAAATCGCTGTAGCAATCGAACCGGCGGAGCGAAGGTCGACTCTGTGCATGAGCCGTACGCGGCGCAGAGTGCCCTCGCGATTCGCGGGGTCCACCGACGCCCTCGCTGTCTGCGGCATCTCCCGCCCCGGCGTCCCGGACCGTCGCCGCGACTGCCAGGAGACGCGCCGCGCGGCCCGAGCCAGCGATGGGGGTCGAGCGCGAATCGGGCGGCCTTGTGCAGCGTCGAATGGGTCACAGAAACAAACTGTGTCCTAGACATTCGGTCATGCTTTTATCGATCGCACACCCCCCACTCTGCGTTGGGCTAGACTGCTTCGTATCATGAGCGCTCCGTCACGCTCCCTGCTCACCAGAGCGGCGGCCCGATCCGAGGGGCCGTCGCGGGCGCACAGGCGCGACAGGGCAACGTGCGCGGCGCGACCGGCAGGCTCAACTTGCGGACCGCACCTGCACCCCCAGGATGCGCGCACAGCGCAGGGCCGGTCAGGAGATGACGAGTACCGGAACTGATCGGGATGTGCGCACACATTCACCCCACCCGGGAGCGAAAGAGGCCCACTTGACCCACGACACGAGCACGGGGGCGCCTCTCGGCCGTCGCCTGGCAAATCTGGTCGCCGAACACACGACCAATGGGGTGATCATTACCGATCCGGCCGGTCGCACGATCTGGCTCAACCGCGAGATCGAGCGCATCAGCGGTTACAGCGCCAGCGAGCTCATCGGCCGAAAGCCGGGCGAGTTGCTGCAGGGACCGGAGAGCGCGGCCGACGCCATCGAATTGATGCATACGGCGATAGCGCGCTGTCAACCGTTCGAGACGACGATCGCGAATTACGCCAAAAATGGACTGATCTACTGGATTCAGATCGCCTGCCGGCCGTTCTACGGCAAAGATGGCACCATCGAAGGCTTCATCAGCACGCAGGTCGACATCACCCGGTTGATCCGGCTCGCCGACTTCAACACCCTGCATGCCGCCGTGAATCATCTGATCGCGAGCAGCACCGACGACACTGCACTCTTTCAGCCGCTGTGCGACCTTGCCGTCCGTCACGCCCACCTCGAGCTCGCCTGGCTCGGTACGCCCGACGCAGCGGGCCGATTTCGGATTCTCGCCTCGGCGGGCCAGGCCCGCGCATACCTCGAGGGGATCGAGATCAGTACCGATGCGCAGCTGCCGCAGGGCCAGGGGCCCGCCGGCCACACCTGGCGCGACGGCCAGCCGCGATTCAATCAATCCTTTGTCTCCTCAGAGCTGCTCAAGCCCTGGCGGGCGCGGGCGCGACTTTACAATCTCGACGCCACCGCCGCCCTGCCGATATCGCGTGGAGGGAAGAACTGGGGCGTCTTCACGGTCTACCACGCCCGCTCGGGCATCTTTGATCACGAGCTGCGCGAGACGCTCACACAGCTGGCGCACGACGTCTCGCAGGGACTCGATCGGATTGATCTGCGCCATCGGGAACGCGAACTCGCCCACCAGCTCTACCAGGAACGCGAACTCGCCAGAGTATCGCTCGCTTCAATCGAGGATGGCGTGCTCACCGCGGCGAGTACCGGTGCCATCACTTTCCTCAATGCCAAGGCCAGCGAGTTGACCGGGTGGGCCGCAGGCGCGGCCATCTCGAGGCCGACCCAGGAGGTGCTGCGCATCTACCGGCAAGGGGCGGTGCGCGAGTTTAGTAACATCGTCGATGAGGTCATTGCCAGTCGGCAAACGCTGCAACTCGTCAAAGACAACCTGCTCGAGCGCCAGGACGGCAGCACACTCTTCGTGGAAGGCTCCGCCTCGCCGATGTTCTTCGAGAGTGGTGAGCTGCGCGGATGTGTCGTGGTATTCCGCGACGTTTCAGCGCAGCGCAGAGTATTCGAGACACTCGAGTGGCAGGCCAACCACGACCCGCTGACCGGTTTGGCGAACCGCTTCGCGCTCGAGAGGCATCTGCAGGAGGCGCTCGCGACGGCCAAAGCGCGCAACCGGGGCCTCGCCATCGGCCTGCTGGATCTGGACGATTTCAAGCCCGTCAACGACCAGTTCGGTCATCAGACAGGTGATCAGTTACTGAAGGACTTCGCCCGGCGATTGCAGGAGCGCATGCGCCCCAGTGACTTACTGGCCCGTCTCGCGGGCGACGAGCTGGTCGTGGTCATCAGCGACCTGGATCTCGAGGCGCTCGGGCCGATGCTGGAGCGAACGCTCGAGCGCTTGCACCAAGTCGTGGAGACCCCATTCACCCTCGGCGCCGGCGAGCAGATCTCGATCAACATGAGCATGGGCGTCGCCGTCTACCCCGGCGATGGCGAGGATGCCGACGGCCTGTTGCGCCAGGCCGATGCCGCAATGTATGCCGCGAAGGCAAACAAATATCACCGGGAAACCTGGTGGCGCCCGGCGATGCTGGCTCTGGCGAGGCGCGCGCAAGATGAGCCGCTCGATCCTTACGGGAGCACCGCCGGTGATCTGCTCGCGAAGGCCACGTCGGTCTGGATGGGACTCGAGAGTCACTTCGTCGACCTGTTCTATGAACGGCTCGCCACGCGACCCGGAGCCAGCCGGGTCTTCTCCCTGCTGAACGAGGCGGAGCTCGCGCGACTGAAGCAGCAGCAAGCCGAACACATGCGCCGCTTGACCTCGCCGAATCTGCGCCAGACGGTGCATGCGCGCGTATCGAGGCATGTCGGGGCGATTCACGCGATGATGGGCCTGGAGAACAGCGAGCTGATCGCCGCGTTCGATGACTACGGGCGCCTGCTGCGCCACGCGAGCCAGAGACTGCCTTGGCGAGTCGATGCCCGACTGGCATTGGATTCGATCATGCAGTCGCGGCTCGCCGAAGAGATCCAGCACCAGAGCGCGGGCCGGGATGCGATCGAGCAGTCCCGGGTCCTGAACATGGCGCAGCTCGAGTCCAGCATCCAGCACTGGATCGATGATGGGGATTTCGGCTCGCGGCTTGCGGCGCACCTGTGCGAGATACCGTGCATCTTCGGCGTGTTGATCGGGCGCCCGGACGAGCACGACGAATTCGTCCTGGAATTCCAGCATGGCTTTCGCCCCAGGTCGTTCGAAGACCGCGAACCGCCCGAATCGTTCTACGACGAATTGGTCCTGGATATTTCCCCCGAGTGGCGCAAGGCCTGGCTGTCCGGACAGATCATCGTCCGAGACAGAATCACAGCACCGTCACGCCACGATCTGCCGCCGGCGGCGCAGATGAGTGATGCGGTCCGCAGCGTCGCCTGCGTGCCGATCCTGGACGCGCAGGGGCACACGCTCGTATTGCTGTGCCTGTTCGGTGCTTTCCCCGGCCAATTCTCCCACGCGCACACACACATGTGGCTCGAGTCGATCCAGCACATGATCGGCCCGGCCTACGTACGGACCGAGACCGTCGGCATGATGCCGATCGATAGCGCGACACGTCAGCATTATCACGAGTTGCTGTTCCAGGATCAGCTGCAGATCGTGGTGCAACCGATCGTGCAATTGTCAAACGGGGAGGTCGTCAAGGTCGAAGTGCTGGCACGACTTCGCGACGGGGAACAACTGCTCAGTCCGGCAGCGTTCCTGCCTTCCTTTGCCAAACAGGAGCTGCAGGTGCTGTTCAGAAAGGGCCTGCAGCAGACCGTGCAGTGGCTCTCCAGATGGGAACGCGAGGGGCTGACGCTCGCTGCAGGACTGAACCTGCCTCCCTCGGTGCTGGTGCTGCCCGAGTGCGCGCGCTGGCTCGAGCAGGCGCTCGCCGCCGGGGGCATCCCCGCTCACCGGCTGTTCCTGGAGTTGCTCGAGACAGAGGCCGACAGCGGCATCTCCACCCAGCGCGACGCGGCGATTTCGCGCCTCGCGACGCTCGGCGTCCAGTTGGTGATGGACGATCTGGGCTCCGGCTACTCCAGTCTCCAGCGTATGCGTACGCTTCCGTTCGCAGGCGTGAAGATCGAGCGCGATCTGGTGCGTGACGCCGCCACCGAGCCGACCCGCACCGTTCCGTTCATCGGCTCGCTGATCCGCATGGCGCAGAGTATCGGACTGGAGGTCGTCGTCGAAGGACTGGAGAGCGTGGAGATGCTCGACATGGCCGCCAGACTCGGTGCGAATTACGGCCAGGGATACGCCATCGCCAAGCCGATGCGGCCCGAGGCACTCGTAGGCTGGGTCGGCGAATGGCGTGCCTCGACGCAGCTGTCCGGGCTCGACACGGCGCTCGGACGCCTGGCGTCATCCTTCCGATGAGAGCGGCGGATCAGCCCAGGGAGAATCGCCCTTCGCGCAGGAAGTACGCCGTTTCACGCGCCACGCGTGCCGAGACCAGCATGCCCATGTGGCTCACCGGCACCACGATGTGATCGGTGGCGCCGCTGAGGCGGGTCTCGCTCACGGCCACCGTGCCGTCACTGTCTTCCTCGAATCCGGCCAGGAACTGTCCGACGCCGAGGGAGTACGAGCCGGCCACGATCCCGAGCGGACGGGCGAACCGCCAGCGCCGCTCGTGCGGCGTGAGCAGTTCCTCGGCCACCGAGCGGCCCATCAGCGCAGTGATGAAGCGCGACTGGCTCGCCTGCACCGCCGCGCGGCTCGCCACGCACGGCGTGCCGAGAAACACGACGCGTCCGGGCGGCGGGGCGCCGAAGCGCTCGAACAGCCGGTAGATCACCAGCCCGCCGAGGCTGTGTCCCACGAAATGCACCCGCGGCGGGGCGAGCGACCCGACGAACTCGTGCAGCGCGTCGGTGATCTGTTCCATGCCGTGGGTGACGGCGGAGTAGCTGAACGCATGCACCTGCGCGCCGAGCTCACGCGAGAGCCGGTGGCGCAGCAGCAGGCCCTCACCGCCGGACATCCACAGGCCGTGGACGTAAATGATGTGCTCCTCGGCGCTCATGCACGCCTCGGCCGCACCGCCGCCCCGAACACCGTGGACTGAGACCTGCGGTTCACACCACCGGCTTGCGCACCCGGATGTGCAGCTCGCGCAGCTGCGCTTCGCTCACCTCGGTCGGCGCATCGGTGAGCGGATCGGCCGCGGTCTGCGTCTTCGGGAAAGCGATCACCTCGCGGATGCTGTCCGCGCCGGCCATGAGCATGGCGAGACGGTCGAGCCCGAACGCGATGCCGCCGTGCGGCGGGGCGCCGAACTTCAGCGCATCGAGCAGGAACCCGAACTTCGCGCGCGCCTCCTCGGGCACGATGCCGAGCAGGTCGAACACCGTCGATTGCATCTCCTGACGGTGGATACGCACCGAGCCGCCACCGATCTCCGAGCCGTTGAGCACCAGGTCGTAGGCCTTGGCGATCGCGTGCTCCGGGTCGGCGCGCAGCGCCGCCGGATCGTCGGTCTGCGGCGCGGTGAACGGATGGTGCATCGCGACCCAGCGGCGCTCCTCGCCGTCCCACTCGAACATCGGGAAGTCCACCACCCACAGCGGCCGCCAGCCCGGCGCCACGAGCGACAGATCCTGACCGATCTTCAGGCGCAGCGCGCCGAGGGCGTCACTGACCACCTTGGCCGTGTCGGCACCGAAGAAGATCAGATCGTTGTCCGCCGCCTGCGTGCGCTCGAGGATGCCGGCGACCGCCTCCTCGCTCAGGAACTTCACGATCGGCGACTGCAGGCCCTCGCGTCCGCGCGCGCGCTCGTTGACCTTGATGTAGGCGAGCCCCTTGGCGCCGTAGCGGGCCACGTAGGCGGTGTAGGCGTCGATCTGCGAACGCGCCATGGCAGCGCCGCCGGGCACGCGCAGCGCCGCGACGCGTCCCTTCGGATCGCGCGCCGGCGCGGCGAACACCTTGAAGTCGCAGCTCTCGACCAGATCGGCGACATCGACGAGCTCGAGCGGCACGCGCAGATCCGGCTTGTCCGAGCCGAAGCGGCGCATCGCCTCGGCGTACGTCATGCGCAGGAACGGCTCGGGCAGCGACACGCCGAGCACCTCGTGGAAGAAGTGCCGCACCAGACCCTCCATCAACCCCATGATCTGATCTTGGGTGAGGAAGGACGTCTCGATGTCGAGCTGCGTGAACTCCGGCTGCCGGTCGGCACGCAGGTCCTCGTCGCGGAAACAGCGCACGATCTGGTAGTAGCGGTCAAAGCCCGCCACCATCAGCAGCTGCTTGAAGATCTGCGGGGACTGCGGCAGGGCGAAGAACTTGCCCTCGTGCGTGCGGCTCGGCACCAGGTAGTCGCGCGCCCCCTCGGGCGTCGCCTTGGTCAGCATCGGGGTCTCGATGTCGATGAACCCGTGCCCGTCGAGATAACTGCGCATCGCCTGGGTGATGCGGTGCCGCAGACGCAGGCGGCGGTTCATCACGTCGCGACGCAGGTCGAGGTAGCGGTAGCGCAGCCGGATTTCCTCGCCCACGGTCTCATCGAGCTGGAACGGCAGCGGCTCGGCGCGGTTCAGCAACTCGAGCTCGGTGGCGAGCAGCTCCACCTCTCCGGAGGCGAGCTGGGCATTGACGGTGCCTTCGGGCCGCGCCCGGAGGCGTCCCTTGACGCGCACCACGTACTCGTTGCGCAGCCGCTCGGCCTCCTTGAACAGCGCCGCGGCGTCCGGGTCGAACACCACCTGCAGCAGACCCTCCCGGTCGCGCAGGTCGATGAAGATGATGCCGCCGTGGTCGCGGCGGCGGTGAACCCAGCCGGCGACCTCGATGCTCTGGCCGATGAGCTGGGAATCGACCTGTCCGCAGTAGTGTGAGCGCATAAGGGGCGCGATGTTACGAAGCCCCGAGGGCCCCCGCAACCAGCACCGCAGCGCCCTGCACCTGGCCGGCCCGCAACCGCCCCAGCGCCTCGTTGGCCGCCTCGAGCGCAAAGCACTCCACACTCGGGCGCAGGCCGAGCCGTACGGCGAGCGGCAGGAACTGCTCGCCGTCCTCGCGGGTGAGGTTCGCCACCGAGCACACCTGCCGCTCGCCCCAGAGCAGCCGGTAGGGGAAGGCCGGGATGTCACTCATGTGAATGCCGGCGCAGACCACGCGGCCGCCCGGCCGCACCGCGGCGAGCGCCGCCGGCACCAGCGCGCCGACCGGGGCAAAGAGGATGGCGGCATCGAGCGGCTCGGGGGGCGCCTGATCGGAGCCGCCGGCCCAGACGGCCCCGAGCTCGCGCGCAAACGCCTGGCTGGCCGCATCCTCGGGCCGGGTGAAGGCGAACACGTCCCGGCCTTCGGCGCGCGCCAGCTGTGCCAGCAGATGGGCCGCCGCGCCGAAGCCGTAGAGGCCGAGCCGCCGGCCCGGACCGGCCGCCCGGTAGGCCCGATAGCCGATCAGCCCGGCGCACAGCAGCGGGGCGAGCTCGGCTGCAGGGCGGTCCTCGGGCAGCGCGAAGCAGAACCGCTCATCGGCGAGCACCTGCTCGGCGTAACCGCCGTCGAGGGTGTAGCCGGTGAAGCGGGCCTCGGGGCAGAGGTTCTCGCGTCCCTCGCGGCAGTCGCGGCAGTGCCCACAGGTCGCGCCGAGCCAGGGCACCCCGACCCGCGCGCCGAGCGGCCAGCGCGTCGCACCGGGTCCGGCCGCGACGACCCGGCCGACGATCTCGTGTCCGGGCGTGAGCGGATAGGGGATGGCCGGCAGCTCGGCATCGAGCAGGTGCAGATCGGTGCGGCAGACGCCGCAGGCTTCGACCGCAATGCAGACCTGGTGCGCCGCGGGGGCGGGCAGCTTAAGCGTCACGCGGCGCAGCGGCGCGCCCGGGGACTCGAGCCGCAGGGCCTTCATCGCGCCCCTACGCGCCCGGCAGCGCGCCGCTCACCGGCTGCGGCGTGGGGGCCGGCGGCGTGACCACGCCGCAGGTGATGATCATCTTCATGGCGGCATCGACGCTCATGTCCAGCTCGATCAGCTCCCGCCGCGGCACGAGCACGAGCAACCCGGCGGTCGCATTGAGTGCCGCGGAGATGTAGACGGCCGCATGCGGCTCTCCGGTCCGCGCCGACACTTCCGCCACGTCCTCGGCGGTGAGAAACCCCAGACTCCAGACCCCCTCGCGCGGGTACTGGATCATGACCACTTTGCGAAATGCGCTCGACTGGGAAAAGACGCTCTCGGCGAAGCTCTTCACCCCGCCGTACACCGCGCCGACGATCGGGATGTGGTGCAGCACCTCCTCGCCGTAGACGATCAGGCGCCGCCCGATCAGGTTCGTCACCAGCAATCCGGTGAGGAACAGCACCCCGAGGGCGAGCAGCAGACCGACCACCGCCTGGACGACGGGACCTAAGGCCTCGAGCCGGTAGCCGGCCGGCAGCGGCAGCAGCGGCACGATGCGGTCGAGCACGTGCAGCAGGAACATCACCACCCACAGCGTCGCGCCGATCGGCAGCCAGAAGAGCACCCCGGAGATCAGGAACCGCCGCCACAGCGAGCCCTTCTTCTTCGCGCCTCCCGGGTTTGGCCGCGCCGTGAGCGGAACGCTCACACGCTCACCGCTTGGAGCGCGCGGGGCGCTTCGCCGCCGCGGGTCGGGCGCGCGCGGCGGGGCGCGCCGGGGACTTGGCGCGCTTGCGCGCGGCCGGCTTGGCCGCCGGCGCGCTCACGGCCGCCGCGCGCTTCGGCTCGCGCTTCGTGTCGCTCGCCTCGGCACTCTTTGCGCTGCTCTTCTCGCCGCTCGGGGCGGCCGCCTCGGCGCTCTTGGGCGCCTCGGCATCGGCGCCGGCGAGATTGCGTTTGCGCTCCTGGTCGGACTTGAAGTCGGTCTCGTACCAGCCGCTGCCCTTCAAGCGGAACACCGGCGCGGAGATGAGCTTCACCAGCGTCATGCGACCGCAGGAGGGGCATTTCTTCAGCGGCGCATCCGTGATCTTCTGCATCACCTCAGTGTAGTACTGGCAGTTCTGGCACTGATATTCGTAGAACGGCATGGTCAGAAGGTCTGTGTCGTTGAGGAACCCGGGCGCCGATTATACGCACCGCCCCTTACCGCTTGGCGAACTGCAGCTGCCCGTCGGCGACACCGACCTCGATGCGGTCCCCCGGCATGAACTGGCCGGCGAGGATGCGCTGGGCGAGCGGGTTCTCGATCTGCTGCTGCACCACCCGCTTCAGCGGCCGCGCCCCGTAGACCGGGTCGAAGCCCGCCTCGCCCAGCCGGTCGCGGGCCGCATCGTCGAGCACGAGCGTCATGTCGCGCTCCGCGAGGCGGGCGCGCAGGTAATGCAGCTGGATGTCGACGATCGCGCGGATCTGCGCCGCACCGAGCGGGTGGAACACGACGATGTCGTCGATCCGGTTGATGAACTCCGGGCGGAACGTCTGCTGTACGATTTCCATCACGGCGCTCTTCATGCGCGCGTATTCGCCCTCCCCGGCGTACTCCTGGATCACCTGCGAGCCCAGGTTCGAGGTCATGATGATGACGGCGTTGCGGAAATCCACCGTGCGGCCCTGCCCATCGGTGAGGCGGCCGTCATCGAGCACCTGCAGCAGCACGTTGAACACGTCCGGATGGGCCTTCTCGACCTCATCGAGCAGGATCACCGCGTACGGCCGGCGCCGCACCGCCTCGGTGAGGTAACCACCTTCCTCGTAGCCGACGTAGCCCGGCGGGGCGCCGATGAGGCGCGCCACGGAGTGCTTCTCCATGAACTCCGACATGTCGATGCGCACCATGGCCTCCTCGGTGTCGAAGAGGAACTCCGCGAGCGCCTTGCACAGCTCGGTCTTGCCCACCCCGGTCGGTCCGAGGAACAGGAACGAGCCGGTCGGGCGGCGCGGGTCCGACAGACCGGCGCGCGAGCGGCGGATCGCATCGGCGACAATGCGCAGCGCCTCCTGCTGGCCCACCACGCGCTTGGCGAGCGCCTCCTCCATGCGCAAGAGCTTCTCGCGCTCGCCCTCGAGCATCTTGGAAACCGGGATGCCGGTCCACTTCGAGACGACCTCGGCGATCTCCTCCTCGGTCACTTTGTTGCGCACCAGGCGCGGGGCTTCCGCCTCGCTGCTCTCGGCGGCCGCGAGGTGCTTCTCGAGCTCCGGGATGCGCCCGTACTGCAACTCGGCCATGCGCGTCAGATCGCCGGCGCGGCGGGCCGTCTCGAGCTCGACGCGGGCCCGATCGAGCGCTTCGCGAAACGACGCGGTGCCCTGCAGCGCGGCCTTCTCGGACTTCCACACCTCCTCGAGGTCGGCCTGCTCGCGCTCCAGTCCCGAGAGCGTCTCGCGCAGCGCCGCGAGCCGCTTGCGCGAGGCTTCGTCGGCTTCCTTGTGCAGCGCCTCCTGCTCGATTTTCAGCTGGATGATGCGCCGGTCGAGCCGATCGAGCGCCTCGGGCTTCGAATCGATCTCCATGCGGATGCGCGCGGCGGCCTCGTCGATCAGGTCGATGGCCTTGTCGGGCAGCTGCCGGTCGGCGATGTAGCGGTGCGAGAGCGTCGCAGCCGCGACGATCGCCGGGTCGGTGATGTCCACGCCGTGGTGCACCTCGTAGCGCTCCTGCAGACCGCGCAGGATGGCGATGGTGTCCTCGACCGAGGGCTCATCGACCAGCACCTTCTGGAAGCGCCGCTCGAGCGCGGCGTCCTTCTCGATGTACTTGCGGTACTCATCGAGCGTGGTGGCGCCGACGCAGTGCAGCTCGCCGCGGGCGAGCGCCGGCTTCAACATGTTGCCGGCATCCATGGCACCCTCGGCCTTGCCGGCCCCGACCATGGTGTGCAACTCGTCGATGAACAGGATGATCTGCCCTTCCTGCTTGGCCAGATCGTTCAGCACCGCCTTCAGACGCTCCTCGAACTCGCCGCGGAACTTAGCTCCAGCGATGAGCGAGCCCATGTCGAGGGCGAGAATGCGCTTGCCCTTGAGTCCCTCGGGCACCTCGCCATTGACGATGCGCTGCGCGAGGCCCTCGACGATGGCGGTCTTGCCGACGCCGGGCTCGCCGATCAGCACCGGGTTGTTCTTGGTGCGCCGCTGCAGCACCTGGATGGTGCGCCGGATCTCCTCGTCGCGGCCGATCACCGGATCGAGCTTGCCGGAGGCGGCCCGGGCAGTGACGTCGACCGTGAATTTCTCCAGCGCCTGACGGCTCTCCTCGGCGTTGGGATCAGCGACCTTCTCCCCGCCGCGCACCTCGTTGATCGCCTTCTCGAGCGCCCCGCGCACGAGGCCGCTGTCCTGGAAGAGCTTCGCGAGCGCGCGGTCCTCGAAGGCCGCGAGCAGGAACATCTCGCTCGAGATGAACTGGTCGCCGCGCTGCTGGGCGAGTTTGTCGGTGACGTTGAAAATACGGTTCAGGTCATTGGAGATGTGCACCTCTCCGGGGGTGCCCTCGACCTTCGGCAACCGCTCGAGCAGCGCGCCGAGCCCGGCGCGCAGCGCGTTGACGTCCGCACCGGCCTTCACCAGCAGCGGACGAACCGCCCCGCCCTGGCTGTCGATGAGCGCGAGCAGCACATGGGGCGGCTCGATGAATTGATGATCGCGGCCGACCGCGAGCGACTGCGCATCGGCGAGCGCCTGCTGGAACAGGCTGGTGAGTTTGTCCATTCGCATCGGAAGCACCTGCATCTGGCGGCTTCCGTGGCAATGGGGGCGGCCTGCCCCCCCTTCAAGACCGCCAGATCAGCGCCACCATGCGTCCGCAGCGCCCCTCGCGCCGATAGGAGAAGAATTTTGCGGGATCTGCGTAGGTGCACCAGGAGCCGCCGTACATCTGGCGCACGCCGAGCGCGGCAAGACGCTGGCGGGCCAGCGCGGGCAGGTCACACTGCCAGCGGCCGCGCGCATTGGGCGTGAACGCCGCGGCGGCCGCCGGACCGTCCTTGAGGAACGCCTCGCGCACCTCGGCGCCCACCTCGAAGTGCGCCGGCCCGATCGCCGGGCCCAGCCAGGCCAGCACCTCGCCAGGATCGGCCCCCAGCGCGCGCACGGCCGCCTCCAGGACGCCTGCGGCGAGGCCCCGCCAGCCCGCATGGGCCGCCCCCACCGCCACGCCGTCGCGGCTCGCGAGCAGCACCGGGAGGCAGTCGGCCACCTGCACCGCGCACACACGCCCCGCTGTCCGGGTGACCACGGCATCGGCCGGTGCGAGCGGTTCGGGCGATCCGCCGAGCACCGCCACGCCGGTGCCATGGATTTGCTTGAGCCAGGCCGGCGCCTGGGGCAGCGCCAGACGCTCGCACAACCGCCGGCGGTTCTCGGTGACGGCGGCCTCATCGTCCCCGACGTGCGTGGCGCAGTTGAACGAATCGTAGGGCGCCACACTCACCCCGCCGGTGCGCAGCGTAAACGCCGCGCGCACACCCGGCGGCGCGGGCCACTGCGGCTCGATCAGCTCAGGTCCGGGCGGCACGCTGATCCGCGTCCAGCGCGGCGAGCAGGGCCGCCATGTCCGCCGGCAGCGGGGACTCCCAGGCGAGCGGCTTGCCGGTCAGCGGGTGTTCGAGCGCCAGGCGCGCCGCGTGCAGCGCCTGGCGCGGGAACGTGCGCAGCGCCTCGGCGAGCGCGGCCGTGCAGCCCGCTGGCACCCGCTTACGCCCGCCGTAGAGCGGATCGCCCACCAGCGGATAGCCGATGTGCCCCAGGTGCACGCGGATCTGGTGCGTCCGTCCGGTCTCGAGCTGCACGCGCACGTACGTGTGGGCCCGAAACCGCTGGATGACCCGGTAGTGCGTGACCGACTCGCGGCCATCGGCGCGCACGGTCATGCGCGTGCGCTGCGTCCGGTGCCGGCCGATGGGCTCCTCGATGGTGCCGCCGCCGGTCATCGCCCCGGTGCACACCCCCAGGTAGATGCGCTCGACGTCGCGCGCGGCGAGCGCGGCAACCAGGCGGGCATGGGCCGCGGGGGTGCGCGCCACGACCAGCAGCCCGCTGGTGTCCTTGTCCAGGCGGTGCACGAGCCCGGCGCGCGGCACCCGCGCCAACGCCGGATCGAGCGCGAGCAGCGCATTCTGCAGCGTGTGGCGGGGATTGCCGGCGCCGGGGTGCACGACCAGACCGGCGGGCTTGTCGATCACGAAGATGCCGCGGTCGCGGTGGACCACGGTGAGCGCGAGCGCCTCGGGCTCGACCCGCGTGTCGGCCTCCCATTGCGCGCGCACGCACACCTGCTCGCCGCCGAGCACTTTGTCCTTGCCGCGCAGCCGGCGCCCGTCGACCTCGACCCGGCCGGCCTCGATCCACGCCTGCAGCCGCGCGCGGGAATACTCCGGCAACGCGCGCGCGAGCGCCTGATCGAGGCGCATCCCGGCCGCCTCGGGCGGCAGTTCGATGCGGTGCTCGCGGAACTCCGCGCCCGCAGCCGAGTCGGAATCCGAAGTTCCCGCGGCCGATTCGCTATACTCTTTCCCCATGCTCCCCAATCTGTCCTCCCGAGGCCGCGCGCGCGGCATGGTCGTGGTCGCGCTGTGCGCGGCGGCGCTCGCCCTCACCGGCTGCTCGCATCGCAAATTGATGCTGAACAGTCCGACCGCGGTCTACCAGCAGGCCAAGAAAGACCTGGCGGACCTGGATTTCAACGGCGCGATCAAGCTGTTCCAGCGCATCACCGCGGTCTACCCGTTCACGCCCGAGGCGCGCCAGGCGCAGCTCGATCTTATCTACGCATATTACCGCGCCGGGCAGGACGATTCCGCGGTCGACGCGGCGAATACCTTCATCCGCCAGAACCCGACCCATCCGCGGGTCGATTACGCCTGGTACATGAAGGGCCTGGTGCGCTTCCCGAAGCGCGCCAATCCGATCGAGCGGCTGTTCGGCGCGAAACTCGCCAAGCGACCGCCGATCAACGTGCGCAAGTCCTTCGCCGCCTTCCGCGTCGTGGTGACGCGCTTCCCGCACAGCATCTACGCTGCAGATTCCTGGCAGCGCATGATCTACCTGCGCGACCGCCTGGCCGCCTACGACACGTACGTGGCGCGCTACTATTACACTCGCGGCGCCTATGTCGCCGCGGTGCGCCGCTGCCAGCTGGTGCTGGAGAACTACGAGGGCGCACCGTCGGTGAAGAGCGCGCTCGCCATCATGATCATTTCCTACGACCGGCTCGGCTTGAAACAACTCGCCGCGCAATCGCGCAAGGTCTATGCGGCCAACTTCACCGGTTCGATCGCCCAGGCCGCCGATATTCGGGTGAGTCACTGGTGGCACTTCTGGTGATCTGATCCCGGTGGGCCACGCCTGCGTGGCCGTGCCGGGTGTCTGCCGGCCGGACCCTCGAGGATCGGGCCGCAGGGCTGGACCGCCGCGTCACTTTGGAGCCTCGAGCACTGAGAGACAGTGCGCCAGTCAGTTTGAAAACATGGCCTGCAGCGTGTTCAGCGTCGCAGCGAGGACTTTACCCGACACTGCCCCCTGCCGTTTCACAAGTCGGAACTTGTCCACTGTCCGAATCTGATCGAGCAGAATCAAGCCGCGGGTACCGTCATGCGTGACCGAACGCGAAACGGAGCTGCAAAACCCTTCGAGGTCATCGGCGCAACGATCACCGTACGCAAGCGCTCGAGCTCCGGCGGTGAGAGCACCACGCAGGGGCGAGTCTTACGTACCTGGCTGCCGACCGTCGGATTCAAGCTCACGAGCCAGATCTCCCCGCGCGTCACCAGAGGAGCCCCGCATCATCCTCGTTGCCAAACTCGCCCATCACCAGTGCGTCCTCACCCTGCCCGGCAATGTGCTCCGCGGCCTCTTCCCACCCCGCACGGACCGAGGCGACAGGCCGCCGCAAGATGATCGCTCCGTTCTCGACGGTCAATTCGACACGGGTCGAATCGGCCAGACCCGCCTGCGTAAGGATGGGCCTGGGCAGCACGATGCCCTTGCTGTTGCCGACGGCTCTGAGGGTCATGCGGATGACATGCTGCATAGTGATAACATCGTTATTACACAAGGATGCCGCTGTCAATGCCCGCGCCGACCGGGCGTAACCTTGCGCGCTCGCGAGCGATGAAGCCCACCGGGTAGAACGGGGAGTCCGCAGGATCCGGGCCGCGCTCGGAACTACCCTCCCACGCCCCTCGGAGCATCGTCCGCCATCGTCCATCGAGACCCCGGCGGTTGCGATCGCACCGGCGAGGTGCAGATCAACGTTCCCCTTTACGCGAAGCCTTGGGAGCGGCGGACTCGCCAGGGGTCGATGCCCGATGATGGGCAAAGGCGAACACCCGCCCGCCCGTGTAGGTGAAATACAACCGCCCCTGACTGTGCGACACGTACACGCGGTGCGCGCGGAAGAAATCCGAGCCGATGAGCATGCCGTGATCGCTACCGTCGGCCGCGATTCGGCCGATCAGGATTCGAGTGTGCTCGATTTTTTCACTGCCGATCTGCACCCGGTTCACCGGTGCGATCCACGTTTTGACACGGGTGCCGCCAATGCCCTCGACCCAGCCGTTCGGCACGACACCGGGAGATGTCGGGGTAATGCCGGCCCGACGCGCGGCCGACAGCGACAGGATGCTCACCGGCGCGCCGGTATCAAAGACGGCCCGCACGCGTTGCCCGTTGACGCGGACGTACCCGGTCAGCTTCCCGAAGCGACGGACAAATCTGCTCCACTCTCCAGAGCGCTGTTGGCGGGTGAGCAATCGGACACTGGAGATGGGCCGGCCCGCCGCCCAATAGGCCACCTCATCGCCCTTGCAGCCGGTGGCCTTTACGAAGCGCATCACGTGGTGTGGAAAGTCGAACTCGTCATCGGCCAGACGCAGGACGTTCTCCCCGAGCAGACCAGCGACCTTGGCCGTTCCACCGCTGTACGCCACGGTGAAATACACATCGTGCAGCGGTACATTGAGCAGCGTGAAGGTTCTGACGATGGCCTGCTGCTCGACCTCCACGCCACCGCCGGCACCCTCGACCATCGTGTCGTAGGCCTGCGAGCCGCCGTTGAGCGGCACCCCATACCGCTTCGCCGCTGCCGGCCAGAGCATGTTGTAAAAATCGCCGCTGTCGATGACGAAGCGCGCCTTGTGGCCATTGATCAGTGCAGTGGTCACCGGGTGCCCGAGCTCGAAGGTGATCCGCAGGGCCGGAAATCGCTCGATCTTGCAGCTCGCCGATGCCGCGGTGAGGTGAGCGCCGAGCGCGGCGCAAACGATGGCGAATGCTGTCTGGCGAAGCTTGCGCATCTGACTCCCCTGACGCACGCCGCCGGGGTGTTCCGGCCCGCGCCTGCGCGGCCTCTGGGGCATGCGACCTCTGAGCCTAGCGGATCCGGCGCCCCACAGAAACCAGACCAATTTCTTTCGCCCTCGAGAGAGTCATCCCGCACACCCACCTCGAGGCCGTCCGTTGCGCCGCAGATGAGCTCGAGTCAGCTGCCCCGGTGGCGGACGAACGCGAGGGCGGGACTACTCGGGCGCAGTCACGCGGCCTGCGAGCACGCGCCGCACCGGGAACAGATCCGCGCGGCGCTGAATCTCATCGATCGCCACGGTGCCCCGCAGGCCCTGCAAGGCCGTCATCGGTTGATCGAGTCGAGCGAGACTGGTGCGATCCTCGAGATCGAAGGAATTGGGTGACTCCCCGGTGACGAGCGCGCGCGCCAGGGCGGTCTTGCCGCTTTGACGCGGACCCAGGAGCACGACGATGCGGCTGCGCCGCAGCGCCCGACGGATGCGCAGACGCCATTGCGGACGATCGACCATGGCGGAATGGCAACATGAAAAGCCACCATGACATGACTGGAAATCAGGGTCCTTCAACCCCGAACCCACCTTGCAATGGTTCTCTGGGCTCCGGCATGGAGTGTCCTCAGACCAGCGCACGCCGTCCACGAGAAATCCCTCGACAGCGAGCGGTTGTGCGATCGAGCAATG
>Ga0315298_1004861_pt1 | contig 19600 bp, 17 predicted proteins | sample WHS_1_MG_FD_203077 | JGI IMG/M metagenome (GOLD analysis project Ga0315298, IMG submission 203077) | Extremophilic microbial mat communities from Washburn Hot Springs, YNP, Wyoming, USA - WHS_1_MG | ecosystem: Environmental > Aquatic > Thermal springs > Hot (42-90C) | place: USA: Wyoming...
GAGTAACCTTGTCGCTAGTATATGTACTAGGATTGTCTCGATTTAATGTAAATCTTGATGCGGGCAGGGGATGCAGGAACAGGCGCAAAAACAAAATTCGGGAAGCTGCAAATTCTCCGACATGAACCTGAAGGTAGGCGAGAAGCTGCAAATGGCTCCGCCACCCGCTCTGGGGGAAGAGAAGCATTTGGTGAGGCTGGTGGGTTATCGCGAGAATGTCAGCGTGATGACCACCCTTCCCATACGCGGCGTGCTGCCGCTGCCCTTGCGCGAAGGCGACGAGCTCACGCTCAGCGTTTTTTCAGGAATTCACGCATTCTGGTTCACCAGCGCCGTCCTGAAAATTTGCAAAATGCCTTTCGATTACCTGCATCTTTCCTATCCCGAAGTGGTCGGCGGCGTGATGACGATCAGGAAGGCGCTGAGAATCCAGACCAAGATCGCCGCTTCCGTGACCGAACCCATTTCCCACGAGTCCAAGCCCTGCGTGGTGTCGAACTTGAGCATTGACGGCGTTCAGGCACTTTCTCCCCATGAGCTGGGCGAACCCGGAAAAGCGCTGAACCTGACTTTCCACATCAGCCCGCTGGGCGTCGAGTCCCCCATCGAGGCTTCTGTCGTGATCCGTTCCGTGAATGCGGCCAAGGGGGAAAGCAAATTCTTTTCTCACGGAATGCAATTCCTGGACATCGATGCGAAGTCCAAACTGGCGATAGGAAGCTTCCTGCATCAGCAGATGATCGAGGGGGGGAAGCTGCTTTAGGAGGCACGCCGTTTTTCCACAGGGAAAACCAAGCAAATGCTGGCAGACAACTTGTTTCTGGGGCGTCAGCCGATTCTGGACAGGGACCGGAATCTGGTGGCTTTCGAACTTTTTTTCCGTTCCAGCCTGGATAACAGTTTCGGAGCTTCGGACGGTTTTATCGCTTCGACCACCGTCATCACTCACGTGTTCAATGAACTCGGCGTCGACCAGGCCTTGGGCGACTGCCAGGGGTTCATCAATGTCGATGAAGCGCTGTTGATGAGCGACGTCATCGAGTTCGTGCCCAAATCCCAGGTCGTTCTGGAAATACTGGAGACGGTTCCGCTCAATTCTGACGTGATAGCGCGCTGCAGGCATCTGAAAGCGCTGGGATTCACGCTTGCTCTTGACGATCTGACAGAGTGCTGCGGCGATACCGAATCCGTAATGGAGCACATAGACATCGTCAAGATCGACATTTCTGCCGTGGATTCGGCAGCACTCGGTCAACTTGTCGCCAAGCTCCGGAAATGGCCGGTGAGGCTGCTCGCTGAAAAGGTGGAGACTTTCGAGGAATTCAGCGCCTGCCTCGAACACGGATTCCATTTGTTCCAGGGCTACCATTTTGCCAAACCGCAAATCATCACCGGGAAGCGGCTTTCTCATTCGGAAATGGTGCTGGTGAGGCTGGTGGAGAAGCTGAACGGGGACGCCGACATCCGCGAGATCGAGAGCATCCTGAAGGAGGACCCTCTGCTCAGCTACAACCTCCTCAGGATAGTCAATTCGGCAGCGATCGGCGCAAGGGAGAAAGTCGCCTCCGTCAATCGCGCAGTCGCTTTGCTCGGACGTCGGCAGCTTCAGAGGTGGGCGCAGCTTCTGCTTTACACGAGTTCTGGCGCGCCCTATCCGAATCCGCTTCTCCAGCTCGCAGCCACGCGCGGCAAGATCATGGAACTGCTCTCCCCGAAAACATGCGGCCCGGATTCCGAGGAGAATGCCTTCATGACCGGGATCATGTCCCTTCTCGATGCCTTGCTCGGAATGCCCTTCGATGAGATCCTCGCCCTGATCGAAATCGATCAGGAAGTGAAGGCGGCGCTCACCGGGCATGACGGTGTGCTGGGCAGCCTGCTGCGCCTTGTCAAAACCATGGAAGGAAATGAGGACCCGCATGCCGGAGAAGCACTCGAATCCTTCCCGGAGGTGACTCTGCACGAACTGAACGTTGCGCAATCCGCAGCCCTGGCCTGGGTGAGCGGGCTGCGGGAAAGCTAGGGCCTCAAACCCCGGGTTTCAGATCACGATCACGTCAGGAAGCGGGAAGCCATTGAAATTGCTGGCATAGGCCGTGGTGTAGGCCCCCGCGTTGCGGATGTAGATGAAGTCCCCTTCCTGCAGGTCCTCCGGCAGCATTTCTTCCTTCATGATGATGTCCACGGAGTCGCAGGTGGGGCCTGCCACGGACCAGGGAACCAGCCTGCCGTGCCTGTCGGTTTCGATCTGATAGCGCAATCCTTCGGTCGTCTCGATGATGCCGCCGAACATGCCCGCATCCCAGTAGGCCCAGCGCTTGTCTGCGCGGGTTGCAGTGCCGATCACGCGGCAGACGAAATAGCCGGCATCGGAAACGAGGTACCGGCCGGGTTCTGCCATGATGCGCATGTCCTGCGGCAGATCGGCTATCGAATCGTTGATTATGTCGCCGATGTCCTCGATCGAGGGTATGGGCTTCACATGCTGGACGGGATAGCCCCCGCCGAGATTCAGCAGGCGCGGATTGAGGCCCGCTTGCCTCATGGCTTCGAACACTTCCTTTGCGCGCCTGATGCCGGTGCGCCAGTTCTCCGGATTGCGGCACTGCGACCCGACATGGAAAGTCACGCCGGCAAGGTCGGCTCCGAGTTTCGCGGCCTCAAGGATGATCTCGTCGACTTCGGGAGCGTAGGCCCCGAATTTGCCCCCCAACGGCCAGTCGCTGCCGATGTTGGAAGTGTCCACCCTGAGGTAGAGCTTCGCATCCGGTTTGACGCTGAAAATCTTGCGCAGCTCTTCCAGGCTGTCGAGGACATACCACTCGACGCCTTTTTCTGCCGCATATTCGAGGTAATGCCTGGATTTCACCGGATTGCTGTAATAGATTTCCGGTGCCGCCACGCCGAGGCCCAGCAGCAGATCGAGTTCGGCGATCGATGCGATTTCGAATCCGACGCCTTCCTCGATCAGGAGCTTCAGCACCCTGGGGTCGGGATTGGATTTCACGGCGAAATGGGGGGCGACGCGCGGCATGGCCTGCTTGAAGCGTCTGGCCTTGATTCTGACGATGCTGGAATCGAGGATCAGGAAAGGCTTGTCGTAGCCCTTTTCGAGCTGTTTTTTGACTTTTTCGAAATCGAGGCTGATTTCGGGCTGGGTATTGAAATGCGGTTCTTTCTTGAGGACGGTGGCGGGCATGGCTTTCTCCAAAAACGCTACGTTACCGGGATGTGCAGATTGATCGTGTCGCGGCACTCGAAAGGGTGACTCTTGCTTGTCATGATGACCTCCTGCAGGAAAACTGAAAATGCGCGATTATACGCCCAAAAATCTTAAAAAATGCTTTTGCGCATAAAAAAACCCGCATCGAGAGACGCGGGCTTGCAATCTATTGATAAATCTAGAATTTATACAGAATGCCGACGGACCAGACATTGATGTTGAAGTTGTTCGTGACCCCGACATTGGAAACGGCTGCGCCATAGCGATCCCAGCCCAGACGGACTCCGACTTGAGGAGTGACGTCATATTCCCCGCCCAGGCCGTATGTCGCTGCGCTGCGATTCGAGCCGGTATAGCTGGCCGGGCTTGAGGATGCGCTGGTTTTGGCATTGGCGTAGCCCAGCCTGCCGTACAGGCTGAATGCATCTGCCAGCGGCAGGGTGCCGGTCAGATCCAGGCCGTAAACGTCGGTTTTCCCGGTAACGGAAGTTGCGCCGCTTGCGGCAGAAAATTTCCCGGCGCCGCTGTAGAATCCTTCGACGCCCCAGTTCTGGTTGAACTGGTAGCCGAGGAATACGCCGCCAACGGTATCCGTGGACTTCGTCATGTTCAATCCGGGATAAACCGTTCCGGTGCTGGACCGGCCCGCGTCTGCGCCGACATACCATCCTTCCGCTTGAGTCTGCGCGGCAAACAGGGCGGCGCATGCGACGACGCCCATTGAAATGATCGAGTTGAGTTTCATGATGGATCCTTTCACTGTGAAGCTTTTCGCACGATGCGTTGAAGCTGCTTCGAGTATAGGATCGATTTCGTGGAAATCAATGCGGGATGTTGCGGATATGCAACGCCTGTTGCATTTATATTTTTGGCAGGGTGACGCCGTGCTGCCCCTGGTATTTTCCGCCGCGGTCGCGGTACGAGGTTTCGCAGACCTCGTCGGATTCGAAAAAGATCACCTGGGCCACCCCCTCGTTCGCGTAGATTTTGGCAGGGAGGGGGGTGGTATTGGAGAATTCCAGCGTCACGTAGCCTTCCCATTCCGGCTCGAAGGGCGTCACGTTGACGATGATGCCGCAGCGGGCATAGGTGGACTTCCCGAGGCAAATGGTCAGCACGTTCCTCGGTATCCTGAAGTATTCCACGGTCCTTGCCAGGGCGAACGAATTGGGCGGGATGATGCACACATCCCCCTTGAAGTCGACGAAGGAATTGGGATCGAAGTTCTTGGGATCGACGATCGTCGTGTTGAGGTTGGTGAAGAGCTTGAACTCGTCGGAGCAGCGGATGTCGTAGCCGTAGCTCGACGTGCCGTAGGAGACGATTCTCTTGCCTTCGGATTCCTTGATCTGGTTCGGCACGAAAGGCTCGATCATGCCGTGCTCTTCCGCCATGCGGCGGATCCATTTGTCCGATTTTATGCTCATGATTTAGGTATTCTGGATGACGATTTTCGGGAATGCCGCGGAATGGTCTTGCGCGAGGTCGGATACCTTGTAGGCTACGCGTCTGGCTATGGTCTTGTAGATGGCGCTGATCTTGCCTTCCCTGTCGGCGACCACGGTCGGGTTGCCCGAATCGGCCTGCTCGCGGATATGGATATCGAGCGGCAGCGCTCCGAGGAATTCGACTTCGTAGTCCTTGCACATCTTTTCTCCGCCTCCGGCGCCGAAAATGGGTTCTTCATGACCGCAGTTGGAGCAGATGTGCGTGCTCATGTTCTCGACGATGCCGAGGATCGGGACGCCGACCTTCTCGAACATCTTGAGCCCCTTTCTCGCGTCGAGCAGCGCGATGTCCTGCGGGGTGGTGACGATGACGGCGCCGGTCAGGGGAACCTTCTGGGCGAGGGTGAGCTGGACGTCGCCGGTTCCCGGCGGCAGGTCGATGACGAGGTAATCGAGGTCATGCCAGTTGGTGTCGTTCAGGAGCTGCTCCAGCGCCTGGGTGACCATGGGGCCGCGCCAGACCATGGGGGCTTCCACGTCGACCAGAAAGCCGATGGACATCGCCTGGATGCCGTGGCCCGTCATGGGTTCCATCTTTTTGCCGTCCAGCGATTCGGGCTGGCCGTGGATGCCGAGCATGGCGGGCTGAGAAGGTCCGTAGATGTCGGCATCCAGGATGCCGACCTTCGCGCCTTCTTCGGAGAGGGCGAGCGCGAGATTGACCGCAGTCGTCGATTTGCCGACGCCGCCCTTGCCCGAGGCCACCGCGATGATGTTCTTGATGCCGGGAATCAGCTTGACCCCGCGCTGCACCGAATGGGCGATGATCCTGCTCGAAACCGTGACCGAAACTTTGCCCACGCCCGGAAGGGCTGCGAGCTTTTGTGACACCAGGCTCTCGATTTCCTTCAGGACGCTCTTCGCCGGATAGTCGAGCAGGATGTCGAGGGAGACGTCGCTTCCCTCGATCTTGACATTCTTGGCCGATTTGCTCGATGCGAAATCCTTGTGCGTGTTGGGGTCGATGACCTCCTTCAGCGCTGCCTTCACCATTTCTTCTGAAACTGTCATGTCGATTCCTCTGGGACCCTATAATCGATCTAGTTTAAACAATATTTTTCGCGGTGCATACCACGTCAATCGAGGGGTTTTAATGCATTGCGGCGCGCCAGGCGTTAGAATGATAGGAAACCAATGGATTATCCCCAGACATGAAAAGAAAGCTTCTCGTCACTTCAGCCCTGCCTTATGCCAACGGCAGCATCCACCTCGGCCATCTCGTCGAATACATCCAGACCGACATATGGGTGCGCTTCCAGAAAATGCAGGGACACGAATGCCATTACGTCTGCGCGGACGACACCCACGGCACACCCATCATGCTGCGCGCGGAGAACGAGGGCATCCTTCCGGAAGAATTGATCGCAAGGGTATGGCTGGAGCATTTCGACGACTTCTCCGCTTTCCACGTGAATTTCGACCATTACGGATCGACCAATTCGGAGGAGACGAAGGCCTTCGCCTGTTCCATCTACGGCAAGCTGAAAGCCGCAAACCTGATCGAGTCGAGGACCATCGAGCAGTATTACGATCCCGTGAAGGCAATGTTCCTCCCCGACCGCTTCATCAAGGGGGAGTGCCCGAAATGCGGCGCGAAGGACCAGTACGGCGACAACTGCGAAGTGTGCGGGGCGGCCTATACGCCGTCCGAGCTCAGGAATCCCTATTCCGCGGTGTCGGGGGCGAAGCCCGAATTGCGCAGCTCGGAGCATTATTTCTTCAGGCTCTCCGATCAAAGATGCCAGGATTTCCTGAAGGAATGGACCACGAAAGGCACGCTGCAGCCCGAGGCGTCCAACAAGATGCAGGAATGGCTGAAGGGGGCGCTTTCCGACTGGGACATCTCAAGGGATGCCCCCTATTTCGGATTCGAGATTCCCGATGCGCCGGGAAAATACTTCTATGTCTGGCTGGATGCGCCTGTCGGCTACATGGGCAGCTTCAGGAAGCTGTGCGTCGAGCGCGGCATCGACTTCGACGAATACTGGAAAAAGGATTCGACCGCCGAGCTCTATCACTTCATCGGCAAGGACATCCTGTATTTTCACGCGCTATTCTGGCCGGCCATGCTGGAGCACGCCGGGTTCAGGACCCCGACGAAGCTTTTCGCCCACGGCTTTCTGACCGTGAACGGGGAGAAGATGTCGAAATCCCGCGGCACCTTCATCACCGCGAGAAGCTACGTGGATCACGTCAAGAACACCGAATACCTGCGCTACTATTATGCCGCGAAGCTCAACGGCACCATGGAGGACATCGACCTCAATCTGGAAGATTTCGTCGCCAAGGTGAATTCCGACCTGATCGGAAAATACATCAATATCGCGAGCCGCTGCGCCGGTTTCATCAGCAAGCGCTTCGACGGCATGCTTTGTGGTGAAATTCCATCAACTATCGAACAAATAATTGAACATGGTCGACGGAGGGCTCATCTGCTTAGAGATGATCTTCAAAACCCTAGGCGTACTGGCCTTCTGGAAGAATTTGCAACTTGGGCGCAAACCATTTCTGAGTATTATGAAGACCGGAAATATAGCGCTGCAATTAGCAGCATTATGCGATTGGCAGACAGGGCCAACGTGTATGTAAACGAATGGGCGCCCTGGGAGATGGCCAAGGATCCCGAAAAAAAAGCCGATCTCCATTGGGTTTGTAGCTATAGCCTTAATCTTTTTAGAATGTTAACAATTTATCTGAAGCCCATCCTGCCCAGGCTTGCCGAGGAGGTCGAGCGATTCCTCAACATCAAGCCCCTCATGTGGGAAGATGCAAAGACGCTTCTGGGGGCGCACAGGATCAACGAATACAGGCACCTCATGACCCGGCTAGACCCGAAAACGGTGGAGGCCATGGTGGCAGCCAACAAGGAAAGCCTGAAGCCGGTCGAACATTCGCCCGCCCGGCATGCCGAATCCCAGGTGCATCACCAGCCGATACTCGATACCATTTCGATAGAGGATTTTTCGAAGATCGACCTGAGGATAGCGAAGATCGCGAATGCCGAGCATGTGGAAGGGGCGGAGAAGCTTCTGAAGCTCACCCTCGACATCGGCGCGGGAACGCGCACCGTTTTCGCCGGCATCAAGTCGGCCTATGCTCCCGAAGAACTGGTGGGAAGGCATACCGTGATGGTGGCGAATCTCGCCCCGAGAAAGATGAAATTCGGCGTATCCGAAGGTATGGTGCTCGCTGCAGGGGACGGCAAGGATCTTTTCATCCTGAGCCCGGACGAGGGCGCCGCAGCGGGGATGAAAGTGAAATGAGGGAGGTCCGACACCTGAAATGAACCTGCTGCCGATCGACCTGATAGTCTCCGCTGCGCTTCTCTGGATCGCGCTGGGATTGGTCGGCCTGGCAGCAAGCAGGAAACCCGCCTTCGTCAGAAATGCGGTTTTCCCCCTGGGGGCGCTGGCGGGCCTGCTCGTCGCGGCATCCGCATTTTCTTCCCAGGGCGTGGAGACCGCCCTATCCCTTCTCGGGCTGCCCGATCTTCCCTTTCACCTGAGGCTGGATTCCCTTTCGGCCTTTTTTCTTTTCATCCTGGGCTGCGCCGCGTTCGGTGTCTCGATTTATTCTGCGGGTTATTTCAAGAACGACGAAAAACATATCGGCCCCCTGTGCCTGCAGTATCACGTCTTTCTCTCCGCCATGGTCTTCGTGCTTCTTGCGGACGATGCCTTCCTGTTCATGATTTCCTGGGAAGCCATGGCCTTGTCCTCCTATTTCCTGGTGACCACCGACCACAGGATTCCCGAGATCAGGCGCGCGGGATTTCTTTATCTGCTCATGGCGCATCTCGGGGCGCTCGGCATCCTGCTCTATTTCGGCTCCATGGGCGGAGACTACAGCTTCGATGCGATGCGCAAAAGCCATCTCACCGATCTGCATGCGACATTCGCCTTCCTTCTGGCGCTTTTCGGATTCGGCGCCAAGGCCGGCATGCTGCCTCTCCATGTCTGGCTGCCTGAAGCCCACCCCGCCGCGCCTTCCCCGGTTTCCGCATTGATGAGCGGAGTGATGCTGAAGACCGCGATTTACGGCCTGCTGCGCGCGGTGTTCGACCTGCTGCACCTGCAGCTGTGGTGGTGGGGCGCATTGATTCTCGGCATCGGGCTGGCCACTGCCCTTTTCGGGGCGATTTTCAGCGCGGTGCAGAGCGACATGAAGCGGCTCCTGGCCTATTCTTCCGTCGAGAACATCGGGATCATTTTCGTCGGGATGGGGCTTGCGGTCATTTTCAAGGCCTATGCCATGAATTCGCTCGCGGCGCTGGCCCTGGTCGCTGCGCTCTATCACTGCCTGAACCATGCCTTCTTCAAGAGCCTGCTCTTCATTTGCACGGGCTCGGTGCTGCATGCGACCGGGGAGCGGAATCTCGGCAAGCTGGGCGGCCTGATCCGCACCATGCCCTGGGTCGCCTGGAGCGCACTGATCGGCGCGCTCGCCATCGCGGGGCTGCCGCCCCTCAACGGCTTCGTTTCGGAATGGCTGCTGCTCCAGGCTTTCCTGTTCACCCCGGGATTGCCGCATTCCTACCTCAACATGCTGATTCCCGTCGCGGCTGCAGCCCTGGTTCTCACGGGCGCAGCGGCGGGCTATGTGATGGTCAAGTTCTACGGCATCGTTTTCCTCGGGCAGGCGAGGGAAGAAAAGCTGCATGATGCGCACGGCGCCGGGAAATGGGAGCGGGCGGGGCTGTCATGGCTTGCCGGAGGCTGCATCCTGCTCGGCCTCGCGCCCTTTTTCGTGATCAATCATCTTTCCGGGGCCTCGATGCTTCTGGTCGGCTCCAGTCTTGCGGCGGACAAGGGAAGCTGGCTTTTCCTTTCTCCGATATCGCCTGCGCGTGCGAGCTACAGCCCCCTGCTTTTCCTGATCGTGACTTGCGGCGCGACGGCTCTGGTTTTTTTCGCTGTCCGGCATTTCTACCATGGCAGGATGAGGAGAATGATGCCCTGGAACTGCGGCTATCCGATATGGAATGCCAGGATGCAGGATACATCCGAAGGATTCGGGCAGCCGATCCGGCAGATCTTCGACCCCTTCTTCAAGCTGGAGCGGAAATTGCCCTCCCCGTTCGATGCCATGCCGAAATACAGCGCGAAAACCGAAGACCGCATCTGGCACTCGCTCTATCTGCCTTTCGGCAAAATGGTGGAATACGTCGCGAATCTTTTCGGCAAGATACAGCAGGGGAGGATACTGGTTTACCTGCTCTACAATTTCGTGACCCTGATCGCCCTGCTTCTTTTCATGCCATGAGCACCTTCGGACTTCTCGCCCAGTTGCTGCAGCTCTTCCTGACGGTGCTGCTCGCCCCCTTGCTGCTCGGCTGGGTGAACCAGTGCAGAGCCTGGCTGCAGAACAGGCAGGGGCCGGGAATCGCCCAGCCCTACCGGAAGCTGCGCAAGCTCTTCCAGAAGGATGCGGTGATCGCGGAAAGCGCATCCCCGCTCTTCAGGATCGTCCCCTACATTCTTTTCGGAGCCATGTGCCTCGCTGCTGCGATAGTGCCTTCGCTTGCGACCGATCTCGGGTTTTCGGAGGCGGCGGATGCCATCGCGCTGGTGGGGATTTTCGCGCTCGCCAGGATATTCATGTCGCTCGCAGCCATGGATATCGGCACCGCATTCGGCGGCATGGGCGCAAGGCGCGAAATGCTGGTCGGATTTCTGGCCGAGCCCGCGCTCCTGATGGTGCTGTTTACCGCCTCCCTGATCAGCCAGTCGACTTCCCTCACGGTGATCGTCGAAACTCTCGCCCATCGCCATTTCGGGATCTATCCCAGCCTGGCCTTCACGGGAATCGCCTTCCTGATGGTTCTGCTCGCCGAGAATGCACGCATTCCCGTGGACAATCCGGCAAGCCATCTCGAACTCACGATGATCCACGAGGCGATGATTCTCGAATATTCCGCGCGCCACCTCGCGCTGGTGGAATGGGCGAACAGCATCAAGCTGTTCGCTTATGTCGCGATGGGCATCGCGCTTTTCGTCCCCTGGGGAATCGCCGAGGCGGCAGACTGGCTCGGCATGGCTGTTGCACTGCCGATTCTGATAGTCAAGCTGATTGTCGCAGGCTTCGGACTTGCCGTGATCGAAACGGTGATGGCGAAGCAGCGCATCTTCAGGGCGCCCGAGTTCATGGGGTCGGCCTTTCTTTTCGGGGTGCTCGGCATGCTCGTCCACTTTTTGCTGGGGGCCTGAATGCCGTTGTCCAGCCAATTCATCAACCTGTTGGCATCGATCCTGCTGCTGCTCGCCTTCGCCATGCTTTCGCAGAGGCGCATCCGCTCCCTCATCAGGCTGTTCATGGTGCAGGGCATGACCCTCGCGGTGAGCACCGCCGTGATCGCCTCGACCACGAACCAGAGCCATCTCTACTATTCCGCCTTGCTGACCTTTTCCCTCAAGGTCGTGATCCTGCCGTGGATACTCTTTCGCATGATCAGGCAGCTCAATGTCGAGTGGGATGTGGAGACGCTGATCAACATACCGTCCACCATGCTGGTCGGGATTGCCATCGTGATCGTCGCCTTCAATCTCGCCTTGCCCATTTCCCACCTCGCCGGAACCATCACGAGAAGCACCATCGGCATCGCGATGGCCTGCGTGCTGCTTTCGCTCTTGATGATGATCACGAGGAGCAAGGCCATATCCCAGGTGGTCGGCTTTCTTTCCATGGAAAACGGGCTGTTCTTCGCCGCGACCAGCACGACCTACGGCATGCCGATGGTTGTGGAGCTCGGGGTTGCGCTCGACGTTCTGGTAGGGGTGTTGATCCTGGGCGTGTTTTTCTTCCAGATCAGGGAGAAATTCGAAAGCCTGGATCTCAGGCATCTGGAGAAGGCGGAAGAGGAATGATGGAAATGCTGGCCGTTCTGGGTTTGCCGCTTGCAGGCGGCGCGCTTCTCGCGCTCTGGGGACACGAAAAATGGGCGCCGGAACTCAATTCCGCGGCGAGCTTCTGCACCTTCATCGCAGCCACCCTGCTGGCATGGAAGGTTCTCGTCTCCGGCCCCATGGTCGTCCTGAACGAGCAGTTCTTCATCGATTCCTTCAACGTTTTCCTGGTGGTGCTGACCGCGTTCGTCGCCTTTACCACGACCCTGTTCTCAAGACCCTACATGAGGAACGAAGCGCTGTTGAGCGCCCTTTCGAATTACCAGCTTCGCCTCTATCACAGCATGTACCAGATTTTCTGCTTCACCATGCTGCTCGCGCTCACCACCAACAATCTCGGCATACTGTGGGTTGCGATGGAAGGGGCGACACTGGCCACTGTCCTTCTGGTGAGCCTCTACAGGACGCGGGCGAGCCTGGAAGCCGCATGGAAGTATTTCATCTTGTGCGGGGTAGGCATCGCTCAGGCGCTTTTCGGCACGATCCTGATCTATTTCGCCTCCGAAAAGGTGCTGGGCGCAGGGGGGGCAGCCCTGCTCTGGACGCATCTCGACGCAGCCAAAGGGTCGCTGGAACCCACAGTGCTTTCCATCGCCTTCGTTTTCCTCATCGTCGGATACGGCACCAAGGTGGGGCTCGTCCCCCTGCACAGCTGGCTGCCGGATGCCCATGCCGAAGGCCCGACCCCGGTTTCCGCAGTGCTCTCCGGGCTTCTGCTGAATGTGGCGCTGTATGCGGTGGTGCGCTGCAAGATCCTCGTGGAAGGGGCGCTGCACAATCGCTTCGCGGACGATCTCATGATCGGCTTCGGCCTGATCACGGTGCTGACCGCTGCCTTCCTGCTGTGGCGGCAGAAGGACATCAAGCGCCTTTTCGGCTATTCCTCCATCGAGCACATGGGACTCATGACTTTCGCATTCGGCATCGGCGCGAATTTCGCCGGCTTGCTGCACATGACAGTCCATTCCCTGACCAAGTCGGCGATCTTCTTCTCCGTGGGGCATGCCGTGCAGCATTCAGGCACGCAGACGATGGAGGCGATCAGGGGGTTGATCAGGCTTCCCGCAATCGGATGGGGGCTGATGCTCGGTGCGCTCGCCATCCTGGGCATGCCGCCTTTCGGGGTCTTCGCCAGCGAATTCCTGATTCTGACCCATGCGATGCAGAGTCATCCGTGGTCGACTCCGGTGCTCCTGGTCGCCCTGGGCGTGGCTTTCGCTTCGATATTCGGCAAGGTCCAGTCCATGGTGTGGGGGGAGTCCGCAGGAAAGGAGCTTCCCCATGCGCAGGCATCCCTGCCGATACTGCTGCACCTTGCCCTGGTGCTGCTTCTCGGGCTCTATATTCCACCTTATCTTGCCAGGTGGTACAGTGAAGCGGCGAGGCTGATAGGATGAACGGCATGGATTTCGAGGGCATGGTCAAAACGGCATGCGCTGCCCCGATATGGACCGTGGAGGCGGAAGGGACATCCTGGAGAAAAATCGCGCAAGCCTGCGCGGACCAGGGGGGAAGGCTGGTCTCGATCTGGGGAAGCGAAGCGGAGGAGGGCTTTGCAGTTTTCGCAGCCTGCGTTTTTTCGGAAGGAATGCTGATATCGAGGTGCGTCGCCGCGGATGGAAAATTCGAAAGCCTCGCCGATATTTTCCCCTGCGCGGCAAGGATGCAGCGCGCGGTTCACGACATGCTGGGTATAAGGTGCGAGGAAGTAGACGAAAGACCCTGGCTCTCCCACGGACTCTGGCCGCCTTTCCCGTTGCGGAAAAATTACGATCCCGGGCCGGGTGTTGCGCCAGTCTGGGAAAACTATCCCTTCGTTGCTGTCGAAGGAGAGGGGGTGCACGAGATCGCAGTCGGCCCCGTGCATGCCGGGATCATCGAGCCGGGCCACTTCCGCTTCCAGGTGGTGGGAGAAAAGGTGCTGAGACTGGAAGAGCGCCTAGGCTACAAGCACAAGGGGATAGAGAAGGCTTTCGAGGGGCTGGCTCCGGAGAGGGGGGCGGAGCTTGCGGCGAGGATAAGCGGAGACAGCACGGTTGCCTATTCCTGGGCTTATGCCATGGCGCTTGAAGCCCTCTGCGGGGTGACGGTGTCGACCAGGGCGAGTTTCCTGCGCGGGATTTTTCTCGAACGGGAGCGCATCGCCAATCACCTCGCAGATCTCGGGGCGCTCGGCAACGATGCGGGATTCTCCTTCGGACATGCGCAGTTTTCAGTGATCCGCGAGGACATGCTGCGCATCAGCAAGGCGCATTTCGGCCATCGCCTGCTGATGGATGTCATCGTTCCCGGCGGGGTGTCGAGGGAAATCGATGCAGCAGCCAGGGAAGCGATTCTGGCCGAATGCGCAGCCGTCAGGGAAAAGGTGCTCGTTCTCAGGGAAATCTATGCCGATCATACCGGCCTTCAGGACAGATTCCTTTCCACCGGAAAAGTGGAAGCCACGCTTGCCGCGAAGCTCGGGCTCACCGGGCTTGCCGGCAGGGCGAGCAGGAACGCCTCCGACCTCAGGGAGGATCACCCCTGTGTTCCCTACGACAGACTCGACGTTTCCATGGCAACTCATCACGGCGGAGATGTCGCGGCGCGCGTTTCGGTCAGGTTCGACGAGATTCTCGAATCCCTGCGCTTGATCTGCGCGATGCTGGAAAGGATGCCGGAAGGCGAAATCGCAAGGGAAATACCCGAATGCTCCGGATTCGGGGCGGGCTGGGTCGAAGGCTTCAGGGGAGAAGTGCTGCTCGCTCTCGAAGTCGAGAAAGGCGTCATCAGGCGCGCCCATGCCCACGATCCATCTTGGCAGAACTGGCCGGTGCTGGAATTTGCGGTGATCGGGAACATCGTTGCGGATTTTCCCCTGATCAACAAGTCCTTCAACCTGAGCTACAGCGGGCACGATCTATGACGCGGCTCCTGAAAAATCGTCCCGTGGCTCTGGGCGCCGGTTTCCTGCTTCTCGCACTGGTCGGCATTGTCGACTACATGGTGGGCCGGGAAGTCACCTTTTCGCTGTTCTACCTTGCGCCCATCGCCCTCGTGGCCTGGGTCTTTGGAAAGCCCGCCGGCATGCTGGTTGCGTTGGTCGCGGCAGGATTCTGGGTGTTCGTCGATTCAGGCCACGCTCCCTATTCCAGAACTTACATTCCCTACCTGAATTTTGCCATCAGGGTATGCGTTTTTGCGATCGTGGTGTGGCTTCTGGATGCCCTCAAGGGAGAGATCGAAAAGGAAAAGGATCTGGCAAGAATCGACTACCTGACCGGAGCTGCGAGCCTGCGCGCCTATTACGAATTGCTGGAAATGGAGATCGCGCGGTCCAGAAGATACAGGCATCCCTTCGCCATCGCCTACATCGACCTCGACAATTTCAAGGAGGTCAACGACAAGTTCGGGCATGCCGCCGGGGACGACACCCTGCGCAGCGTGGTGGCTTCCCTCAGGCAAGGCGTGCGCGAAACGGACATCGTCGCGAGGCTGGGCGGGGACGAATTCGCCCTGCTTCTGCCTGAAATGGACGGGGACGAGGCGAGACTGGTGTTTCCCAAGCTGCGGGAAGAACTTTTGCTGGAGATGGAAAGGCACCGCTGGCCCGTCACGTTTTCGATAGGCGTTCTGGTTTGCGAAGGCACTGCATTCGATGCGAAGCGCCTGGTCGGCATGGCGGACGAGCTGATGTATTCGATCAAGAAGAGCGGCAAGAATGCGATCGGCTATTCCATGGTCAGGGGGGAGTGAATGTACCGGATTCTCAGGGAAATACTCAGAAACGGCATCAAGACCGAAAGGGAGCTTCCTCCTGATGCCTCGCTCGGGGTGTCCATGCCGCGGAGCGAGAAAGCGCTGGCCGCGCTGGGCAATGCGCTCGCCATCCGCCATGTCGATGCCGGCTCCTGCAATGGCTGCGAGCTCGAAATTCATGCCCTCAACAATCCCTATTACAGGCTGGAAGGACTCGGGATGGGATTCGTGGCAAGTCCCCGGCATGCCGACATGCTTCTCGTGACGGGCCCGGTATCCAGACATATGGAAGAGGCATTGCGGCGCACTTATGATGCAATGCCCGAGCCCAAGCTGGTCGTGGCCATCGGCGATTGCGGAAAAAACGGCGGGGTATTCTGCCGCAGGGAAAACTATGCCTGCAAGGGGAGCGTGTCTAGCGTTATCCCGGTCGATGCGGAAGTTCCAGGCTGCCCGCCGGAGCCGGCTGCGATACTCCAGGGAATGCTGTCTGCCATCAGGACTTGAGCAGTCTCTCCATGTCCTGCGCCATGGCTTCGGGTTTTTCCCCGTACGGCATGTAGGTTCGCAGCTTGCCTCTGGGGTCGAATACGAAGCAGCCCGCCGTGTGGTCCATCGCATAATTCTTCATGTCGTCCTCGATCTGGACTTTCTGGTAGAAGACATGGAATTCGTCCGCCGCCTTTTTCGTTTCCGAGGCATTGCCGTAAAGGCCGAGAAAAGTCGGGTCGAATGAGGGAACGAACTGCTTCAGGATCTTGGGGGTATCTCTTTCCGGGTCGACCGTGACGAAGAGCACCTGGACCCTTTCCGCGCCCTTTCCCATTTTCTTCCTGGCCGTGGCGAGGTCAGAGAGCGTGGTGGGACAGACGTCGGGACAATGGGTGTAGCCGAAGAAAAGCACCACGACTTTTCCTCTGAAATCCGAAAGCTGCCGCGCTCGCCCGTCGAAATCGGTGAGATGGAAATCCCTGCCGTAATCGACGCCGGAAAGATTCCTGGGCGGGGCGGCGTAGGAATCCTGTTTTTTCTCGCCGCATCCGGAAAGGACCGCGAGCAGAGCCATCAAGAAAGCCAGTTTGCGCATTGCCATGGAGCCTTGAACCAAAACCCAATTCTAGCCCCGATTCCCGAAGCAGGAAAGCGTGCCCCTGTCGATAAGCCGGCAATTATGCAATAATCCGCACTATGAAAGCGCGAAATCTTTATGACAAATTATGGGACAGCCATGTCGTCCGGGAAGAGAAGGATGGCACGGCTCTGCTTTACATCGACAGGCATCTCGTGCACGAGGTGACGAGCCCGCAGGCATTTGAAGGGCTGCGCCTTGCCGGAAGAAAACCGTGGAGGACCGGGTCCGTTCTTGCCGTCGCCGATCACAACGTGCCCACCACGGGACGCGAAGGCGGCATCCGGGATGCCGTTTCCCGTCTTCAGGTCGAGACGCTGGATTCGAACTGCGAAGATTACGGCATCCTCGAATTCAGGATGAACGACTTGCGCCAGGGCATCGTGCATGTCGTGGGGCCGGAGCAGGGAGCGACTCTTCCCGGCATGACGGTGGTCTGCGGCGATTCGCATACCAGCACGCACGGCGCTTTCGCTGCACTCGCATTCGGTATAGGCACTTCAGAAGTCGAGCATGTGCTCGCCACCCAGTGCCTTCTGGGCAAAAAATCGAAATCCATGCGCATTGCGGTCGAGGGAGAGCTCGGCAGGGGGGTGACCGCGAAGGATATCGCGCTTTATGTCATCGGCAGAATCGGTACGGCCGGCGGCACCGGATACGCCATCGAGTTTTCGGGAAGCGCGGTCAGCGCGCTCAGCATGGAAGGGCGGATGACGCTGTGCAACATGGCCATCGAGGCGGGTGCGAGGGCAGGCATGGTCGCAGTCGACGAGAAAACCATCGAGTATTTAAGGGGAAGACCTTTTTCGCCGCAGGGCGAGCTTTGGGAAGCGGCCTGCAGTTACTGGAGGACTTTGACAAGCGACACGGGCGCGCATTTCGATGCGACGGTCGCGATCGATGCGGCAGAGATCAGGCCGCAGGTGACCTGGGGCACCTCCCCCGAAATGGTGGTTGCGATCGACGGCGCAGTGCCCGACCCGAAGAATGTCTCCGATCCCGTCAAGCGTCAGGGGATGGAGCGGGCGCTTGCCTACATGGGCCTTTCTCCCAACCAGAAGATCGAGGAAATTGCCGTGGACAAGATTTTTATCGGTTCCTGCACCAATTCCAGGATCGAGGATCTGAGGGCGGCAGCGAACGTTGTGAAAGGGCGGCGTGTCGCGAAGAACATCAGGCTTGCCATGGTCGTTCCGGGCTCGGGACTGGTCAAGCGCCAGGCCGAGCGGGAAGGGCTGGACAGGGTTTTCCAGGAAGCGGGATTCGAGTGGCGCGAGCCGGGCTGCTCCATGTGCCTTGCCATGAATGACGACAGGCTCTCTCCGGGAGAGCGCTGCGCTTCCACTTCCAACAGGAATTTCGAGGGAAGGCAGGGGCAGGGCGGGCGTACCCATCTCGTGAGCCCTGAGCTTGCGGCGGCCGCAGCGATCGCGGGACACTTCGTCGATCCCGGGAGGCTGTCATGAAGCCATTCGGTTATCTCGACGGCCTGGTGGTCCCGCTCGATCGGCCCAATGTCGATACCGATGCGATCATCCCGAAGCAGTTTCTGAAGTCGATAAGGCGCAGCGGCTTCGGGCCGAACCTGTTCGACGAATGGCGCTATCTGGATCACGGCGAACCCGGGATGGACAACAGCAAGCGCAAGCCGAATCCCGATTTCGTGCTGAATGCTCCGCGCTATCGCGGCGCGCAGGTCCTGCTCGCCAGGGAGAATTTCGGCTGCGGCTCGTCCCGCGAGCATGCCCCATGGGCGCTCGAAGATTACGGATTCAGGGCGATCATCGCGCCGTCTTTCGCCGACATTTTCTACAACAACTGCTTCAAGAACGGACTGCTGCCCATCGTGCTCGACGCGAAGATCGTCGACAGGCTTTTCGCGGAAACCTTCGGGAATGAAGGCTACAGGCTAGCCATCGATCTCCAGAAGCAGGTCGTGGTGACGCCTTCGGGGGAGAGAATCGGGTTCGAGGTCGATGCTTTCAGGAAGCATTGCCTGATCGAGGGACTCGACGACATCGGCCTCACGCTGGTTCACGGAGACGAGATCAGGGCATTCGAAGACAGGTACAGAGGGGCGCAGCCCTGGCTTTTTATCGGGAATGAAAAATGAAAATCGCAGTATTGCCGGGAGACGGCATAGGGCCTGAGATCGTTGCACAGGCTGTGAAAGTTCTGGACAGACTCGCCAAAGACGGCCTGAAGATCGAGCTCGAATACGGGGACATAGGCGGTGCGGGTTACGATTCTGCGGGAGACCCCTATCCGGCTGCAACTTCGAGGCTCGCGCGGGATGCCGATGCGGTGCTTCTGGGCGCGGTCGGTGGGTACCGCTACGACAGCCTGCCGAGGCCCATGCGGCCGGAGCAGGGGCTTCTGAGGATCAGGAAGGAACTCGGCCTGTTTGCGAATCTGCGCCCTGCCGTGCTCTATCCCGAGCTTGCGAGCGCATCCTCCCTGAAGCCTGAGGTGGTTGCCGGCCTCGACATCATGATCCTGAGGGAACTCACCGGAGACATTTATTTCGGCCAGCCCAGGGGGTTGCGGCGGACTCCGGATGGCGAGCGCGAAGGCTTTGATACCATGCTCTACAGCGAGTCCGAAATCGCCAGGATAGCCCATGTCGGTTTCGGGACGGCCATGAAGCGCGGGAAGCGGCTTTGCTCCGTCGACAAGGCGAACGTGCTGGAGACCAGCGTGCTCTGGCGCGAAGTGGTCATGGAGGTCGCGAAGCACTATCCCGAAGTCGAGCTTTCCCACATGTATGTCGACAATGCCGCCATGCAGCTTGTCAGGAACCCCAAGCAGTTCGACGTGATCCTGACCGGGAACATGTTCGGGGACATTCTCTCGGACGAGGCTTCCATGCTGACTGGCTCGATCGGGATGCTTCCTTCGGCGTCCCTGGATGCGCATGTCAAGGGGCTGTACGAGCCGATTCACGGTTCCGCCCCGGATATCGCGGGACAGAATATCGCCAATCCGCTTGCGACCATTCTTTCGGTTGCGATGATGATGCGCCATACCTTCGACAACGAGACTGCGGCCACAAGGATAGAAAATGCGGTCAAGCGTGCGCTTGCCGAAGGCTTGCGCACTT
>Ga0315298_1004862_pt1 | contig 19599 bp, 18 predicted proteins | sample WHS_1_MG_FD_203077 | JGI IMG/M metagenome (GOLD analysis project Ga0315298, IMG submission 203077) | Extremophilic microbial mat communities from Washburn Hot Springs, YNP, Wyoming, USA - WHS_1_MG | ecosystem: Environmental > Aquatic > Thermal springs > Hot (42-90C) | place: USA: Wyoming...
CGCTTGGTCGTCGACGACTTCGTAGGACAACTCTTGGGCTAGTCTCTGGACTACGTCTTCGGCATCGCAGAAACTCCCGCTCATGATTCTAATGATAGACATCTCTCTCTCCGTTCTTCACACCGAAACCCAGAGATCATGTTCTAGGCGAACCTGGTTTCACTGGCCAGGGCAGCCTTGGCCTTTCGCTTTTCGCGATAGGTAACGATGAGCAAGGGACAGCGTTCCTCGTCCGTGCCCTTATGCGCCCGATCGAAGATGTTCTGGATGGCGATGGCCTGGGTGGCGAAGATGTGGTCCTCACCGATCTTCTCATAAAGGTGCGTCCGTTTCATCATCTCGAGCACGCTCTCCTTAAGCCCGCTCACCGAGAAGTCGATTCCTGCACTGCGCACGTTATCGACAATCAAGGAGAGTACATCTTCCCCAGAGGCGTCCATATCGTTGATGCCGTTCGCTACGAGCAGAATATGCTTGAGTTCGGGCATCCTGCTCACGCGGTCCATCACCAGCCTTTCGAAGTACGAGGCGTTGGCGAAGAACAGATTACCGTCATAGCGGATCATGGCAATGTGCCTACACTCATCCAGACCCCAGTGCTCTGCGTCGCGGTATGATTGATCCGGATGGAGGGCCAGATGGGCCACCCTTGGCTTCATGCTGTTATAGATGAAGACTCCCAGCGAAAGCACTACGCCGACAATGATCGCTGCCCCCATCTCCGGCGCAAAGTACAGCGTGGCGAGGAAGGTAATACAGCAGATCGCCCCGTCCACCCTGTGTGTCTGCCAAGCATGAATAAAGCTCGTAGGGTGGATAAGACTGAACACCGCCATCATGATCACCGCCGCCAGCGTAGCTTGTGGCAGAGCGTAGAGCAGCGGCGTGAGGAACATCAAGAGCACGACCACAGTGAGACTTGTCACCACGCTGGAAAGACCGCTGAATGCTCCAGCCTGCAAGTTGACGGCAGACCGGGAAAACGATCCTGAGGTTGGGTAGCTCTGACCGATCGCCCCGAAGATGTTTGCCAAGCCTTGCCCAATCAACTCCTGGTTCGGGTCCAGGAATTGCCCGGTCTTCGCTGCCATCGCCTTGGCGATGGAGATGGCTTCCACGAAACCTAGGAGCGAGATGATCACAGCGTTGGGCAGCAGCATTACAAGGTCGCTGATCCGCAGCGGGGGCAACGAGAACGCCGGGAGGCCCTGTGGAATAGCCCCAACGACGCTGCCGCCGCCGGTCATCGTTAGCGCATCTTCCTTCAGGGCACCCGTTCCTACTTTGAGGCGCCAAGTTTCGCCGGAAGCCTTCATCCCGGCCGGGACTTTACCTTGGGGATAGAAGCGGACGGTGCCTTGCGAGTCACTCGCGGCGGTGAAGAGTGTTAACCGGAGCTCTTCTCTGGCCCGGAGGGCCTTCTCCGACAGTTCACTGATCTCAGCGTTCGTCACTGCCAGTTCATGCTCGATGTTCAGGAGTGTGATTGAATTCGCCCTCTCTGTCTTCTTCGCTTCGGAAAGCGAAGACGTAATCTCGGTGCGCTTTAGGGAGAGGGCGTCTCCATCCTTAATCGTCTGGTTGTAATCTTTGATCAGTTGCTGGGTCTCCGGCGACATGATTGCCGAGACAGAGGTCTTAGTGTCGTGCTGGAAACCGGTAAAGGCGGAAATGAGCGTAGTAATGACCACCGCTACCAGCACGTAGGGGATTCTAGGGTTGAATTTCTTCAACGCGTACATTATAGCGAACGCAAACACCGCCATGGCTAGGGTCGGCCAGTGCGTATAAACCAGGGCAGCCTTGACCACACGCATTACTGTCTCGTACTGATGTTCGGCATCGTCCACAGAGACGCCGAAAAGCTTGGACATTTGCGATGTAGCAATGATAATCGCCGCGCCGTTGGTGAAGCCGTTAACCACTGGGTGGGATAGGAAGTTGACTACCAGACCCAGCCGCAGAACGCCGAGCACTAGTTGGAATATGCCGACCGTCAGAGCCAGCAGGATCGCGTAGGTGATGTATCCCTCACTTCCCTTAGCAGCAAGCGGAGCGAGAGAGGCAGAAGTCATTAGGGAGACTATTGCGACCGGCCCGGTAGCTAGCTGGCGGCTTGAGCCAAAGAGTGCAGCAACCATTGGCGGCAAGAAGGCGGCATATAGACCGTAATAAGGAGGAAGGCCGGCTAGTTCGGCATATGCCATGGATTGGGGGATGAGGACCAACGCTACGGTTAAACCCGCGATTATGTCTGCTCGGATAGTGGCCCGGTTCATTCCTTTGAACCAACTTAGGAAGGGGAATATCGTAAACAGTAGTCTTTTCATCGGCTGTGGCACCCCTGCTTCAGATCAATCGCCCTTGATTACGGGTGAAAGCTAGTCCCGTCCTATGTCCGAAAGTTGATCCGCTGCTTCAGGTCATCAATCCCACTTGATCGCGGATGAAGGTTAGTCCCTTCTTGGGTCCTAAAGCCGGTTTACTTGAAGTCTGCTATAAGCTATCCTCGCTCTGCTTGATTGGTTCCACGAGCATCTCCCAGCGTCCTTTCCAGCGACGCCTCTGTCTTCAATGAGCTTGGCGCAGCTATAGTACTGGCGATATACCTAAGTGTCCAGTTTAGTCTGTGACATGGTATTGAAGAATCCGGAAGTGTGACTAGGCCAAGACTTACGACTATCTATTTCAGGGCTTCGCGCTTTCTTCGGGTCCGACATATTCTAGCCCTCCTGCGTGCTTTCACTTCTCGACTTGAAATGGGGATCCAGCCGGTAGTTGCCGCTCAAGAAGGCATCGCGGATAATCGCTATCGTCTTGTCCGACGACATAGCGACATCCATTTGGCGCACGAACTGAAACATTCTACCTATCATCTCCAGGGCGGTGCCAATTTCCTCTCGGCTTCGCTTCTGAATCTTGGCATCCACCCGGTCGGCCTTAAGATCGATCTGAAAACCGCTGGCTTCCAGAATCTCGGCGATCGCCCGCGCTCGCCTGCCACGGCGGATGGCATCGGCGGCTCCACCGGCAAAACGGAAGGTCACATAATTCTTCGTTGCGGAGTTGCCACAGTAGCTGTCCAAAGCGCTGAAATGATAGCCAACGCGTGCGGTGAAGTTGAGGTACCGATCCGAGGCGATTGCGTAGCAGGGGTCCTGGAAGGTCCGTTCCTGCTGCGGGTTGCTCAAAGCTTGCTGCATAATCAACTCCGCGAAGCCCTTGGTGTCCATCGCGCGCGGACCAAAGCGCGGGATCTCTTTGTGCAGCATGCCGCGCACGACTTGGCTAAGAGGATAGGAAGTGATCTTAGCTGGCTTGACTTTCCTCTGCCCTGGGGCGATGTCGAGGGCGCCGCCGAGGTCGATGATGTACAGGTCGATGGGCAGGAATACATCGAGTAGCACAGCTTCCGAGCGGAAATCATCGATCAGCATGCCAATGCCAAACATCTCATGAAATGATTTCTCGTGGACAAACCGCGCTATGTCGTGCAGAGTCTGGCAATTCTCAGGCAAGAAGTCTGGCGAACGCGGGTTCGTGAGGTTTAGCGGAATAACACACGCGGCCAGTCGTTCGAGCAACTCGAAAATGGGATGCCCCTTCATAAAGGGGTTCACGACCGGCGCGCTGGTCAGCAATTCCCAGACGTGTCCCCGGAACACCCTGCCCCAGATAGCGTCAACCGTGACCTCCTGGCCAGGGGCGATCTTCTTGGTAGCCGTACGCGTTGCGACGAGGGTTGGCACGCGAAACTCACGGGCCACCGAGGCCATGTGACCGATGGTACTGCCTACATTGGTAACGATCGCTGCTGCCCGATCCATCACCTGCACATACTCCGGCGAGGAGTTGGCGGCCACTAACACGCCGCCTTTCGGAAAACCGGCCAGATCCTCTGCACTGCGTACGAGCACCGCCGGTCCGGCAGCGATACCAGGCGCGGCGATCAGCCCTTCATGGATCAGCAGTTCCTTGTCAATGGTAGGCGATAGCTCTGGCGGTTCCAAAGGGGTCATTTGGTGGAGAGGTCTAGACTGTACAATAAACAGGTGCCGCCCCTGATCAAGAACCCATTCGACGTCCTGAGGATCCCCGAAGTGCTTTTCCAGCATCAGCACCCAGCGGGAAAGACCCCGGATCTCGTCCAGTTCCAAGCAAGGGGTGTCCTGGCAGGCCTCGGGCACGGGCACTTCCTTGACACCTCCTTGGGGGTCCGAAACCAGTTCCATGGTCTTCCGCACGGCCTGGATGTCAACGTGTGGCATGCGGCCAGCCCGCTCCACTAGGTAGATGTCAGGGTCTGCTAGTCCATCCGCCAGGGTCGGGCCGAGTCCCCACACCGCATGGATGAGCACCAAGTGGTCCTGATCCGGGTGGACAGGGTCTCGGGAGAAGGCCACGCCGCTGGCCAGTGCATTGATCATCACCACACAGCCCACCCCCATGTCGATTTCCTCGTCGGCGACCCCGAGGTGGCGCCGGTAGAAAGTGGCTCTGGGGGTAAAGAAGCTGGCGACCACTTGCCGGTAAGCGTCCAAGAGGCCATCTCTGGTCACATTGAGAACTGTAGCGTACTGGCCGGCGAAGGAAGCCTCGCTGTCCTCGTGCGCCGCGCTGGAGCGCAAGGCAACCTTGGGAGCTGTGCCATCGGGTGCAGTGAGGGCATCATAAGCGTTCAAGAGCGCCTGGGCGAGATCCTCGGGAACTGCCGTCTTGAGAATGGTTTCCCTGATCAGGCGACTTGCTTCGTCGACATCTTCCGGTTCGGCAATGCTCAACCGGTCGTCGATCAGTTCCGTGATGCCTCCTGCCTCAATGAAATGGCGAGTGGCGGCAGTGGTAATGGCAAAGCCTTCGGGCGTGGGAAGGCCAAGCCGGTTGCGAATCTCTCCGAGGTTGGCCATCTTGTTCCCTACGTGTTCGGCCAGCGTCCGGTCGACTCTCGCTAATGGCAGTACCCATTCCACCGGCGAATCCAACTCCTTGTCGGCAAAGAGGGCGATAAGACTGCCTTCAATGCGCTCTAGTGCTGGCTTGAGTTCCGGATAGCCATTCTCGGAGATGTTTTGGAGGCTTTCGACCATGCGATATGTCCTGGCGTAGGCCTGTATCGCCTTCGACTTGAGGAGAGGAAGCCCGAAGTGTTTGTCGCCCCGGAGAAGTATCTCGAAGTCGGCTATGATCTCGAGGAGTTCGTTGTTGGCCGTGAGGAGGTCGCGAAACTCCTGATACCGCAGTTTGAACAGGCTGTAGAGCTGTTCGTTCCGGTTCGATCGTTCCTCGCGGAGACCGATGATCTCAGCGAACCCTAATAGGCCCGCCCAGACCTTCCGTAGCCAGCCTTGCCCTGTCCTCTGTTTCATCAGTCACCCTCTTGGAGGGCTACCTTGCCCGGAAAGTCAGCCAGGTACTGACGCTTCTCCAGCACATCCTCGACTTTGCTGCACAGTCTGCTCGGACTGATCGGCCTGCCGAGATACTCCACCCTACCAAGCTTGATCGCCTGAATGGCTGTATCGATCTGGAAGCGTCTCCCGATCAGAATGATCGGCATATCAGGGTTCTGTTCTCTAATGCTGCGGAGGATTGATATACATCTTCCTTCAAGATCATCGTCGCCAGCCACTACCACATCTGTCTCTTTCGCCCTGAGGCTGATAGTCTCAGGCTGATCGCTTCTGGCGACAACTACGGTCCATCCCCTCGCCTGCAGGCGTCCAGCAAGCGATCCTAGGGGCGCGTCTCTTCCGACGATCAGTAAGACTCTGACCTTTCGGTAGACTTTGACCAGAAGCACTCGGTAGGGCGTTGGCATCGCTAATCCTATCTCTTGTCCCGTTGTGGGAGGGAATCGACCTCCTCTTGCAGCGCGTAAACTAGGGCGCGGCCACTCTTCTTCCTGACCGCGTATATGCGCCACTCCGGTTCGGCGGTGAGACCGGTGGCGATCGATAGATACCGCGTGGGCATGGCCGCCACGTGGATCAGCGCCAAGGCTCCCACCAGGGCCATCGCTGGACCGGTGATCGTCAGTATCGGCCACAGTAGCACCGCCAGGAGGATCATAATCGCCGCGATGGCCGCCTCGCCCACACGGTACTCTTTTCGCCGGGCGATTCCCTGGATGTCGAGAAGCCAAATGCACTCGAGATTGTCGTCGTTGCCCAGCGATGCTGCTCGTGCAAATGGCCGTTCCACGAAGTGCCAGCGGAACAGCCGACGGTCGGTAAGATAGAAACTCCACGACTCCTGAGCCGTGTCCTGAAGAGACAGCTTGGCGAAGGGAAAATGGGACTGCACGTAGTGATGCTCGCCCACAATCTTCTCCTCGTGCTCCAGGATGGCGCGGCACTTCTCCCAGCCGATCTGCGCGAGCAGCTCGTCTTTTTGGCGTTGATACGCCTTGTCGCGAACATCGCCCATCTGGTGTTGTTCGTCGAGAGCCTGCAACTCGTCGATCAGGTCTCGAACCGGCCCTCGGCTCTCGCGCACCTTCTGTTTGCTGGTCTTAGTCATCGAAAGGATATTCGCCAGGGGAGACTCCCGGCGCTCGCCACCCCGGAATAATGCTGATGACCAGCGCCAGCAGCAACACGAACACCACCACAAAGGCAAACCACGGGTCGAAGTCGACGAAGATCGACTCGTAGGCGAAGTAGACCAACACGCCGTAGAGAATGACGTTGATGAGAATCTGCCAGAACTTATTCATCGGTCTCCCTCACATGCTCGCGCTCAATACAAACTGATAGATCAAGGCGGAGACGGCGAGCGCGAAGACTAGCACGATTATCACGAATCCCCATTGGTTGTCCAGAATACCCTTAATCATATGGCACTCCTTTCTTCTACCGTGGCCGGCTGCACGCGAGCTCGCCCCCCTGCGGGTGCGACCAACAGCGGCGCCGCCCAGGTTGGCACCCACTTCCCCTTCCTAGCCAGCAAGGCGAAGCCAAGCATCGAGAGGATGAACATGCAAAGAAAGATCATTTGGCCCAGAGTGAGTATGACCGCGAGCACAGATAGAATGCGAATGGTGCCCCCCGTGAGCGTATTGAGCAGCGGAAGCGCTGCACCAAGGGACGCGAGCATCAGGGAGTAGCTTAGGATGTAGCGAATCGCTGGGCCGCGGACGTAGGCAGTAGAGATCGCCCCGAATTGCGCGCCAACTACGGCGCCACAAATCATGAACATCACGGCTACGAAGTCGACGTTGCCTTGGATAGAATGGCGCAAAGTGCCGTAAGCCCCGGAGACGCCAATCTCTACCAGGTCGGTACCTACGGCAACGTGGGTCGATGACCCAATGAGGTAGACAAGTGCTGGTACTCTGATGAAGCCGCCACCCACCCCCAGGAAGCCGGCAAGGACGCCCGTGAGCAGACCGACTCCCACGATCATCCACATGGAGATTACGAGGCCCGCGGTTCTACAGCGGACAATGGGAGCGAGAGGGATGTTCTGCAGGCGAATGGCCAGCGACGTGCTGACTTCTTCCTTGTCCAAGTCTTTGCCTTCTTTCATTGCCTGCATCATCGCCTTGTGGGACTTGCGGGTTTCGATGTTGGTGTAGATGAACAGCCCAACCATGATGCACAGCGAGGCAATAAGCACTGCGACCGAGGAAAGGCCGATCTGCTTGAAGTACCCGAGAAGGCGCACGCCAACCTCGACGCCAAACATGGTGCCAGCGACCATACTTAGGGCAATGGTCCAGTCGATGTTCCCCATCTGACGGTGTCGAACTGAGGTAATGATCGAGGTGCCGGAGATATGCGTCATGTCGATTCCTGAGGCCATATAGCCCGGAAAGCCGAACACGATCAGTGCCGGAGTCACCATGTATCCGCCGCCGATGCCGATGAACCCACCAACCATACCGGCAGTGAAGCCGAGGAAGACCAGCAGAAGAGGCTGGACCTCTGCTCCCGAGACTGGGAAAGTGAACATCTTGCTTTACCTCCAACTACATGTAGTCTAGTTCAGAGTCAGGTTCGCTTGCTCAGTGTCCGTGAGCAGACGCCGTTACCTTGATCCCCAGCACATCGGTGACACTCTCGGCCAAGAGGCCCAAGCACAATCCCATGAGCACTACCACGATCAGATTCCAGATGCCACTAATCGGGTTTGTCTCCACGTTCTTGGCGTGAAACGTGTCCTTGGTGGTCGACCCTTTAGCGTCGGTAGCCTGGTTGGGGAGCATCACCTTGAGCGTGTCATTCTCCAGAGCCACACGCTTACCTTCCTTGACCACGCTCGTGCTGATCACACCGTTGGTATTCTTCGGGAGAAGGTCTCCGGCCTTCACGGGGACGGCCTGTGGTCCGGTGATTTCGGAGACGCTCTCTACCTTTAAGATCACCGGGTTCTCTGGCGTAGCATTGGCAAATGTCTTGTCGTCGATGGCGTATCCATCGACCTTGGCTTTGTAGAAGTACATCCCGGTTAGTTGTCCGGTGACGAAGGTCTGGATTGCGAATCCGAAGATGGCGGCGGTGGCCACGATCCAAAACAACAGCTTGACGTAGCGACGGAGCGCCGAACCCTTTGACATTCCCATACCTCCTGTGTATCAGATAAGGTTGAATTCCCCGGTTGACTCTTGTCTACGAATGGTGCGAAAGGTCTGGCTGGAGCCCGCAATACGCTAGCAGAGTATCTCGGCTAAGGCCGGTCGCTCGGGCGGCGAGTTGAAGGTCGCCCGCATACCGAGCCACTGCGCGATGAGCATACTCCGCCCTAAACGAGTCTAGTGCACTTTCATAAGGCTGCCCAAAGATGCGCCGCTCCAACTCTGCGACCGATGATTTCAGCCGTCGCCAGCGCATTGCCCGGTCGATGGTAATGAGAATCTGCTCCTTGCGAAAAGGCTTCGTGATGTAATCGTATGCACCTTGCTTCATTGCCTCGACGGCTACCTCGGCGGATCCAAAAGCTGTAATAATGATCACTTCCATGTCCTTCTTCAGTTGTTTCACTCGTTGGAGCAGGTCGAGACCATCTAGATTGGGCATCTTCAGGTCCGTAATCAAGAGCTCAAAGTCTCTTTCTTCCACCTCCTTTGCTGCCTCAATTGACGAGGCGGTGGTCATTACCGAGTAGGGAGTCCTCTCAGTGATAATTCGTTCGAGCAACACCAACAGGCTTATCTCGTCATCGACGATAAGGATGTCGCGGTGGCCCATCTCTTCTCCCTCCCAGCCTCTGGTGGCAACGGCAGAACAACGGTGAACACACTGCCAGAGGGCTCTCCGGTCTGCGGATTGCCGGTACTGCTCGAGACCGTAATCGTTCCCCCTAGCTTCTGCACCAGGCCAAGGCTTACGGATAACCCCAGGCCGGTCCCCTCCCCATGCCCTTTTGTCGTGAAGAATGGATCGAAGATCTTGCTCTGGATATCTGCCGGGATCCCTGTGCCGGTATCGGCTACCTTGACCATGATGCGATTTCCTCTGATGGCCGAGGAGACCGTCAACGTTCCTCCTTTGTCTTTCATCGCGTGGATGGCGTTGTTGATCAGGTTCAGAAACACCTGCTGGAGCTCCTTAGAGTTGCCTCGTACGCTTGGTATGTCAGGATCTAGGTTGCGCTCCAATCTGATCTTGCGGGTTAGCAGCGTATTGCTTACTAGGTGTAGTACTGTCTCGAGGTCGTCGTTCACATTCGCTACCTCTCCGAGAGAAGTACCTGCCCGGGCGTAATCGAGGAGGTTCTCGACGATTTGGCGGCAGTGCTCCCCTCGTTCCTCGATGATCTTCAGATCTTGGTATTCTTGACAGTCCGGTGGGAACCGCTCCAAAAGGAGGTCGGCGAAGCCCAGTATCGAAGTCAGCGGGTTATTGAGCTCGTGGGCAACGCCCGCGGCCAAGGTTCCCAACGCCGCCAGCTTCTCAGTATTGAACATTCGCTCGTCCATTGATCGTTTGTGGGTCATATCGCGGGAGATCGCCAGTACCGTGCCCGCTTCCGGCCCTGTCTCTTCCAGCAGCCGCAGCTTGGTATTGAACCAGTACTCACGCTCGCCGATCACAAAGGCATGCTCGCGGCTAAGTACCCGCCTCTGTTCAACGACTTCCCGAATATCTTGCAGCAGTTGTTCGGCGGTCTCTTCCGATAAGTGCTCTCGAATCGAAGTGCCAACGATCTCCTCGCTGGACCGCAGATCGACGCCTCGCTTGAAGAAACGTTGTGCCGCCCGATTCGCCGATAAGATGCGGCCATCCCCTGAGAGAGTCATGATCAGATCGTCGGCGCTCTCGACGAGGGTTCGATATTGGGCCTCGGACTTCTCTACACGCAAGGTCGCTTCTTGAATGGCTTTCTGGAGTCGCTGTGCCTGCCGTTGTTGACTGGGCACAATCAAGAAGACGATCAGTCCCACAGCCGCTACGGCTGGGACCAACGCGGCGATCAGCTTCAACCACAATCCATTAAGTACCGCCTCCGCTTCTACTGAAGGAGTGACGACCGCTACCGACCAATTGCCGTACTCCCCCCGTCCACCGATCTGGATCGGGGTAAAGGCAATCAACTTCTCGATGGGCTTGCCCTCTTCCTGAGTCGTCCATGCTTCGGAGACGAACCAGCTCGTGCCCTCCTGACCAGCCATCATCCAGTACTTCTGGATATCGTTGATCCTGGAGAAGGAAACCTTTGGCTGCCGCTCTCCTCTGGCTTCGAACGCGCTCTGTCCCACAAAGTCCTTGACCGGGTGAGCCAAGAAGATGCCGTTCGCATCCATAATCCAGGCATAGCCTGTCTTTCCGGCGCGAATCCCGGCCACGGCATTCCCCGCAATTTGGCGAGCATCTACGGCGAAGTACAGGATCCCCTCGTCGGCGCCAGGGGGGTCTACATGAATCGCCAGCAGCAGCAAAGGCTTATCTTGCGGGGCGAATGGCGCGTCCTGTACGTATGGCTGATTATCGAGTGGCGCGCTCAGTTCTGGCTGCTGGAGAAGATGGATGTCCGTTTCGTTGTACGGCTCTTCAGTCACCTTCCCGTACGTCTTCAGCACTGTGGCCCGACCGGAGGATTTATCGACATAACGGATCTCTACCAGCCCCAGGGAACTAGCGCGCCGCATCGCGCCGGTCAGCAGTGAAGGCAAAGCCGTGGATGGCACTGCTGCTTCTTCCAGGGAGGTCCCTACGCTGCTTAGCTCCAGGCGAAGGGTTTGCATGGTAGATCCAACGCGCCCGGCAACCTGTCGTGCCATCATCAGTTGCTGTTGGTTGAACTCTGCGCGCGCGGCCTCTCGGACATCCGTCGTCACCCAGTAGATCAGTGCCCCAGCCAGCCCCAATAGCAGAATTGGCACGACCATCAGAAACATCATGATCCGATCGCTGAAAGCCCTGCCACCGTCACTTGTCCTCGCGTCGCTGCGTGCTGAGTCTTTGCCGTTCACTTTCAAGGATTGAGATGAGTTATTCTCTATCATGTGCCAGTGCTTACCTTCCTCACCACTCGCCATGACTGGGAGCAGGTCGTCATTCTATCAGCAGTTGTGTCGCGATATGCAAAGGCTGCCAGGTGTCCGCGGTTCGTGATCTGACACCGGCAGCTAACAAATCGTCTGAGCAAGCCGATCCCTTGCTTGGCAGGGAAGCAGCCCCGAAATGGCTATGATTCATAAACTCGCAGTACTCCTGATAGCAGGTTCTGGCGTCAGAGGGATACTGGCCGGGAGCATCCGCCCGCCATCGGCGAGGGAGACAAATGGCAGCGGCTTGCGGATCTCGCGCCTTCTGAAGGCGCGGTGATTGGTCAAATATGCCACCGTTTGATCGTCGGTGACCATGGCCGGCGATCCAACGGCCAGCATCAATCCACGCGAACTGGTGGGGATCGACAGTCCAATCCGGCGAGGCTGCCGTCTTGGCATTTTGGTCGGTCAGCGGCGACCGCACGGACATGCGCGCAACCCTGCGTGAGCAGGTCCAGATGCTCATGGCGGATTCCCTACCTCTGCAGCGACTAGCTGTTAATTGCTCCCTTGCTTGTGACCCATCATGCTTCGACTGCCCTCGGCGTCTCTTGCCCGAGCCGAGGGGGCTGGCAATCAGGGAGTCAGGCAGTGCGCTTGAAACGGTAGCCGAAGCCGGGAACGGTCTCAATCAGCTTTGGCCGTTTCGGATCCTCTTCAAGCTTCTGCCGCAGGTAGCCGATGTACACCCAGAGGTATTCCACTTCGTCGCGATACTCTGCCCCCCATACGCTAGTCAGCAGGTATTCGTGAGGGAGGGTGCGCCCTGCGTTCCGGGTCAACTCGCACAGCAGTCGATACTCAGTCGGGCTTATCCTGACTTCTTGACCTTTCAAGGTCACTGTGCAGCCTGCGTAGTCGATGCGCAGGTCACCAGAGACAAAGGTCTCCGGCTCTGAGAGGCCCTGGGTCAAGGATGCTTGGGGCGCTCGCGTGCGTCGTAGTACCGCGTTGATTCGCGCCAGCAGCTCTTCGGTGTCGAACGGTTTGGTCAGATAGTCGTCGGCACCCAGTTGGAGCCCAAGCACCTTGTTGCTCGGATCACCCCTAGCACTGAGCATGATGATTGGCACTGAAGAGAACTGACGGATCTGGCGACAGGTCTCGAACCCATCAATGCCGGGCAGCATCACGTCCAGGAGCACCAAGTCCACCTTCTGGGACTGCAGGGTTTCAAGCGCGGTCGTGCCATCAGGGGCCACGAGGGTCTTGTGTCCCGAGGACGACAGTTCCGAGCGCAGAAACCGCACAATCCTGGGTTCGTCGTCGACGATCAAGACTCGGATAGATCCAATCCGATCAGCTGCCAACACCTCGCCCCCCAAGGAACCAGGCTCGGCGTCCTGAGCTATCTCGCTCATAGCGCACTCTCCTTGTCAGAATGCTCAAGGGTTGTACACTACCATTATGGCGGTCGAGCCTAAGATCTGCCCAGGAGCCAAACTAAGACGCCTAAGAATCCCCTAAAAAGCCATCGCTTGACCCTAAATGTCAAGATCAGTGTAGCTTCCAGACAGGGATCAGTTAATCAGGAAGTTTGACTAGACCGCAGCCCGCGGTTATCTATTTCCTTCCTATATTTATCTATTATCTGCATCTTGCTAGCAAGATGCAATACTTTCAGGCAAGTGGTTTACCTGTCCGGCGCGCGAATTGACCCGCCGAGGGCGAAATAGCTGAAAGCTGGGAGCTTGGCTAAGCGCCCACGCTGTGCCGTCGATAAGATCCCACGGAAATCCCTAGGAGCCCCTAGTCAGGGCCAAGAACGGGGCCCTTGTCCTTCACATCATGCCTACAGCCAGTCGAGCTGCTTGACATGATGGTGCACTTGGGGTATTGTGCAGAGTAGGAAGGGCCGAATAGACGGCATCGATGCCGATGACTGGCAGGGGTGGGGCCTCCTCGCTCTTGCTGATGCCGGCTCAGTTATGACCCAAGGTTTGTCACACCTTGGATAGAAATAGGTTTCCTAGGCTGGCACTGGAATATTGCCTGCAGTAGCCGACTACTTCAGCGCGAATATCATCCTCCTTTATTTTGTATACGGTCTCTCCTTCTTCACGGCGGGACTAGCTCTCGCCTGGCAGTCGCTAAGCCCGATTCGCCTCTCTGGCATGGGTGGCCTTTGGCTCTTGGCTGCTTTTGGGCTTGCTCGTGGTATCGTGCAATGGCTGGAGATGGGCGTCGAGATCAGCACCCGTATCTCGGGGATCGAAAGCCCGGTGAACATGAGGATCCTCGAATTCTCTATTTCTGCCGTTTCCTTTACCTTTTTGCTGCAGTTTGGCGTCGGCATGATGACCGCCCGGCGGCGACTGTCACCATGGTCACGTGTCGTCCCTGCGCTACTGCTCTTGATCCTGGCTGCCTTCCTCGCTGTCTTTGCACATCTAGTTGGCGGCCTTGCCCAACCTGCTTGGAATGAGACGGCTCAGGCTCTCGTCCGCTACACCATTGCCCTTCCTGGCTCCCTCCTTGCAGCGTGGGCACTCTGGGAAATGGGGCATTCGTGGAGAGGCGCTGAAGCGTCGAGAATGGCCTTTCCCCTGGCCGGCGCTGCCGTCAGCTTCGTCTTATATGGCATCTTCACTGGCTTGATCGTGCCGCCGGCCTCCTTCTTCCCGGCTTCGGTGATCAATACCGACTCATTTCTCAAGACGTTTGGCGTTCCCACACAGGCGGGTCGGGCGCTGACTGCGCTAGGTATTGCCTACTTCTTGGTCCGAGCTTATGTTGTGGAAGCAGCGCGCTCGGCCCGTACTGCGAACGACTTGCTGCTCTCTCTCAACGAGAGTTCGCGCGCCATAGTCTCTAAGCTCGATTTGGGCGAGACTCTCGACCTAATTGTGAGCCAGGCGCGGACCTTGCTTTCCACCGATACTAGCTTCCTCTCGCTGATGACAGAGGACGAAGAGACGCTGCAAATGGCGGCATCCTCAGGAGTCCGTACGGAAGCGCTAAAGACGCTCCGCCTGAATCTCGATCAGGGCCTCGCTGGGGCCGCTATCCGTGAAGGAGGACCATTTGTCGTGGATGACTACTTCACAGCCACCCATCTGGAAGGCCGGGTGCCGGATGTCGTCCATGCAGAGGGGATCATCTCGGGGATCGCTGCTCCCATGCTCAAGGACCACAAACCATTGGGCGTCCTCTACGTCTTCAACCGGCGGCCGACAAAGTTTGGCCCAAACGATGTGGCGATTCTCGCTGCACTTGCTTCGCAGGCAGCGATCGCGATCGAGCACGCCAGCCTTTACCAGATGGAGAAGGAGCGGGTCAAACGGCTGGAGGAAGTGGACGAGCTGAAGAACGAGTTCATTTCCATTGCCAGTCACGAGTTCCGCATGCCGCTGACTGTCATTCGGCGATGGGCCGAGTACCTACGCTCGCAGCCCGTCGAGACTCTGGAAACAGAACAGAGCGAGCGGGCCCTCGATTCCATCTATAGAGAGGCCAGCCGCCTGTCAGCCCTCGTGGAAAAGGTACTGAACGTTTCGCGCATTGAAGCCGGGGCGCTTCCATACCGGCCGCGCCGCATGCAACTTTCCTCCACGATCGAAACGGTAGTGCGAGGAATGACGGTCGAGGCTGAGCAACGTCGCATCAGCATCGAGACGCAGACTGATCAGACACTGGAGGTTCAAGCTGATCCCGATCTCGTCGAACAAATCGTCGTCAATCTCCTCAGCAATGCTATCGAGCACGTCGGAGACAACTGCAACGTCTGGGTAGAGGCCCGTGTCCAAGATGGCATGGCTCTGGTGTCTGTGCGGGACAATGGTCCGGGCATTTCGCCCGAACAACTACCTAGACTATTCGGACGGTTTGTGCGTATCCTTCGTACAGAAGGCCCCAGGCCGCTCGGTGCTGGACTGGGGCTGTACATCACGAAGCGCCTGGTCGAGATGCACGGCGGCAGTATCTGGGTGGAGAGCACCGTGGGGAAAGGAAGCACCTTCTTCTTCACTCTACCCTTAGTGGGTGTGCCCGCCGAACAGAGCGACCCTTCCCCGGTTGAGCATGCCTCAGCCGATTAGCACGATGTCCTCCTGCAAAGGGGTAGTGATCACCGGCCCATCTGGGCTCATGTAGACGTCGATCTCCGAGCGTACGCCAAACTCGGGGAGGTAGATACCTGGCTCGATGGTCAGACCAATCCCTTCGATCACCCGCCGGGTGTCTCTGGTCTCGAAACCATCCAGATTGACCGCCCGTCCGTGGACCGCCGTGCCGAGACTATGACCAAGGCGATGGGTGAAATAGGGCCCGTACCCTTGCGCCGTAATAAAATCTCGGGCGACAGCATCTACCTGCCATCCTTGCACTGTCTCGCCCCGTTCGAAGCTCTGCCGCAGATAGGCAAAAGCGCGGTCGCGCGCTCCTTTTACCACCGCAAACACTGCCCGTTGCTCAGGGGTTGCGTCCCTGCCGATATGGGCGACCCAAGTGGCATCGGCGTAGACTCCCTCCGGTTCACGTGCCCAGAGGTCGATCAGTAGCCAGTCGCCCCAATCGAGCACCGCGCTCTGCTCAGGACTAGGCGCAAAATGCGGGTCAGAAGCATGGGCATTGACGGCCACCACCGGGCCATCCGGCGCCTCTAGCTTCTCTACGGCAAACTCTTGTTGAATGAACAGCTGGAGGTCGTACTCCGTAATCCGGCCAACATTCGCCCGCAGATAGGCAAAGACCCGATCGAGGATCAGTCCCAGCTTGGCGGCAGCTACGCGGTGTAGCTGCAGTTGCTCTGCAGTCCAACGCGCACATACCTGCTGGTAGAGATCAGCCGACGATACCGGCGTGACGCCAAGACTGCGGATCAGCTCCATAGTCCCTGCGTCGACATAAGATGTGTTGGGGAGCTCTCCCATTGGGGAATACTCCAAAGCCACTCGCCGGCGACCACTAAGCATCTGTTGCAGCGCTTCTTTCATCTCTGTGCGATCAAGGTAGACGCTAGTTTGAATATCATCAAACTGACCGACGTCTACGTAGTGCAGTAGTAGGACAGGCTCTCCGTCAGCAGGAACCATCAAGAAAGTGCGCCGAGTGGCATGATGAGGTCCCAGCACTTCGCCAAACACGGGGTTGATATTGTGGTAGTCATAGATCAGCCAGGCATCCAGATTGCTCGCGTTAAGGTAGCTTTGGATCAGAGAGATATCCATTTAGCTCAATCCTTCAAGCACGCGCAACTGCGCGGGAGTGCCGATGGCGATCAAGACGTCCCCAACCTGTAACAGACTATCCGATGAGGGATTGGTGACGAGAAAGCCCTCCCGTTTCCTCACGGCGAGGATAGTTGCCCCCGACCCATGCTTGGCACGTGCCTCCTCGATAGTCTGCCCGGCTAGTGGAGAATGCTCGCTGATGCACACCTGTTCCAGCAGCCATTCGACGTTTTCGCCGTGCATCACGGTGTCCAGGAAATCGATCACCAAAGGACGGGTGACCAGAGAGGCCATGCGGCGGCCGCCCAAGCTGTAGGGAGAAAGGACTCGGTCGGCGCCGGCGCGCATCAATTTGTTTTCGGAACCGTTCATGTTGGCGCGGGCAACGATAAACAGGTCTGGACGCAGGCCACGGGCTGAAAGGGTGACGTAGATGTTGCTGGCATCGCTGTCGACGGCCGAGACAAGGCCCTTAGCGCGCTCGATACCCGCGGCGCGCAGCACCTCGTCTTGAGAGGCCTCACCTTCTACGAAGGGCAGATCCTCGTTAGCGCAACGGAGGATCGATTCGTGATTGCTGTCGACGACGACCACCGGTACGCCGTTGCGCTTAAGCGTCGCGGCAACCGCGCTTCCGACCCTTCCATAACCGCAGACAATCACGTGGTCGTGCAACTTTTCGATTCTTGACTTCATGCGTCGCCTCCGCACTGCTCCCTGGAATTCGCCCTCGACAACATATTGTACGATGCCAACCAACGTATAGAACATGCCGCCCACCCCGATGACGATCAGCCCGTCCGTGAAGAGCTTGCCGGCCGTATCCAGAGGGTAGACCTCTCGAAAACCCACCGTGCTCAGCGTGATCACTGTCATATACAGGGCATCCTCCAAAGGCCATTTCTCGATGACGACAAAGCCCAACGTACCCAGCAGGACGATACCCAGCAAAATGGTGAAGGAAATCTCGAGGCGTCGTTCGGAAGTCATTGGTACCTCACGGATAACGCATCCGTCTGCAGCGAACCGATTGAGGCCGTAGAGCAAAAGTGATACACTTGCGGGGAACCGTCGCTAGTAGCGCAGACAGCGGCCGTTAGATTCGAGTCTCGGCTATTCGCGGGGTCTTTGACCATCGACAACGAATCTTGTGGGATCGCAGGCATCTTGCCTGCCTGTCTAATCTTGCTGCCGCTGACCATCGATAATCCTGTACTGACCCTCGACGAAGGACGTGGAGCGGCTTGCCGAATCCCCATGGGTGGTTCCGAAGCCGTGTAAGTTATTGAGGTGTTCCTGCACGACCCAACTGGGCGCAAGATCGACAAACAACCTCAGACCAATGAGGATGATCGCCAGATCGTCGAGTTGCCCCACGCCGGCGAAAAAGTCCGGCAGCAAATCGATAGGTGAGAGTACGTACACGATGACGGCTGGCACGACCAGCTTAGTAGTAATCGGGACACGCTTATCCCAGAGGAGCCTCCAGACGAGGCCAACTTGATCGAAGATCTCGCCAATAAGCCCGGGTATCCTGCGCGGATCGGTGGTTCTTCGCCTCATGCTCTTGTCTCCCTGCTCTGCAGGTGGTCTGAGGAATCGATAAGCGTGCGCGTTAGGGGGTGTGAAAGCACCGTTTCTGCAATTCGTGACGTCACACGCAGTCCGACGTCAAATGCATGCGCACCCTTCCGCTGACATTATAACATGGTTGATTACAGGAAACAAATTGCTTTACATATTCTATGGGGCCGACGAGTTCTCGCAGCGTGAGGAGTTGGCAAAACTGTGCCGGGAGTTCGCGAGCCAACAGTTAGGGGATCTGAACACTACCAAGCTGGATGGTGCGCGCTTATCGCTTGACCAGTTGAGAACCGCCTGCAACGTCGTGCCTTTCTTTGCAGAGAAGCGAGTGATCGTTATCAATGGACTCCTGGCACGGTTCGAGCCTAAACAACCTAGAGAGGATGGCGGACATGGTGCTGGACGACGGGCCTCCAAGAGCGGTCTCGACAAGGAGGACCTAGCACAGTTGCTATTGTCGCTGCCGGACCCGATCGTAGTCGTGACCCTCGACGGTCAGATCAGAGCCTCAGCCAACCCGCTCTTGAAGCTGTTGGAATCAGCCGCTAGCGTACGTGCCTTCCAAGTCCCAGCTGGGCACGCTCTAGTGCGCTGGATTCTGGCGCGGTTTGAAGAGAAAGGTGGAAAGGCCTCGCGGGGTGCCGCAGAGAGATTAGCCTCGCTTGTCGGCCCCGATCTGCGGGTGTTGGATAGCGAGGTCGAGAAACTAACCGTCTACGCTGCCGGGCGCGAAGTTCAGCGAAGCGATGTCGACCAGTTGGTGCCAGAGGCGCATCAGGATACTGTGTTTGACCTGATCAACGCCTTGCTCCGGGGCGAACAGGGCCAGGCGTTGTCTCTGCTACGCGACCTACTAGGTACCGGGGCTGCCGCAACGCAATTGCTCTTCATGATCACACGCCAATTTCGTCACTTACTCTTGGCCAAAGACAGTACCGGCGCCGGACGTGTTGGCCTCACGGCAGCTCAACGGTCGGCCGGCCTCAATGAATGGGGGTTGTCCAGATGCAGAGAGCTAGCCCGCCGCTATACTTGGTCGCAGCTTGAGGGGGTTTACGAAAGGCTATTGGAAGTTGATGTGGCGAGCAAAACGGGCCGGATCGATCCGGCAATCGCTCTCGAATTGCTGACCGTCGAGCTCTGTATGAGAGCAAAGTAACCATCGGCCATCATCCGCCAGCCGTCGGCAAGACCCCATCATCCCGGCGGAAGCCGGAAGCTTGACCCTGGCCCAACTTCCGCGGTTTCACGCTTAGGGGTTTCCTAGTCTGAGCGTGCGTGAAAGAGCAAGGAATTTACACTACATTTCGTGCATCCTCATTCGCTGTGGCAGCGGCAGTTGAAGCCTTTGCA
>Ga0315298_1004863_pt1 | contig 19598 bp, 19 predicted proteins | sample WHS_1_MG_FD_203077 | JGI IMG/M metagenome (GOLD analysis project Ga0315298, IMG submission 203077) | Extremophilic microbial mat communities from Washburn Hot Springs, YNP, Wyoming, USA - WHS_1_MG | ecosystem: Environmental > Aquatic > Thermal springs > Hot (42-90C) | place: USA: Wyoming...
GCTCCTCGGCGGCCTGAAGATCGTCGATCGCGGCGAGGCCGACGACAAGATCGTCGCGGTGCTCGAGGGCGATTACGTCTGGGGTCACGCCCGTGAGCTCAGCGAGCTGCCGGCGACGCTCATCGAGCGCCTGGAGCATTACTTCGCGACCTACAAGCTCGTGCCGGGCGAGCCACAGCACATCAAGATCACCGGGCGTTACGGCCATGCCGAGGCGGCCGCAGTCATCCGTGCGGCCCTCGAAGACTACCGCGAGGCGTACGGGGGCATCGAGTCTCCGCTGCCGGGCGGCGGCGTCGTGCAGCACCGCTGATTCAGGCGGGTTTCGGCTCGATCCACAGGGCGCGCGCGCTGGCGCAGAGGTCGCCGTCTTCGCCGAATACAGCCGTGCCCGCGCCGTGCTTGCGCCCCTCGGATTCCAGCGCCCAGCCAATCACGGTGCAGCGTTCGCCGACGTGCGCGAGCCGGTTGACGTGCGCGGTGATTTCCCCGAGCAGCATCATGCGGTCATCGGCACTCACCGCGTAGAAGCCGGGGCAGTCGAGCGCCGCCGACATGAACTCCGGGCGCACCTTGCCGTCGCCCTGGTCGAGCGAGGCATCGGGCACCCAGGGGGCGGCGACCAGGGCCCGCTCCGGCAGCGCCCCGGCGAAGATCCGCATCCCGTCGCCACGCGGGCGCTGCGTGCCGCACACGAAGCAGGTCGGAAAGCGGTGGTGCTGAAAGCCGGCATACCGGCGCGAGGCCTCGACCGCCTCGAAATACTGCGGCGCCGGCGGCGCATTCAGTGACAGGCGCGCCGGCTGTGCCGTCGCGATGCGCTCCCCTGCGAACATCACCGCCAGCGTCCCGTCCGAAAGCGTGCGCACCTCGAGGGGCTGCTCGAGCGGCGGGGGCCGCAGCAGCCGGACCGTGACGGTCTCACCGGCGTGCGCTGAGATGCTGCCGGCAAAATAGCCGCCGTTGGCCGATTCGGCCGGACCGCGGAACCGCTTGGCGATGCTGAGCGTGTACATGGCGCTCTCCCAACGGCTCACGATACCACCGGCCCGGCGCTCGCGCAGCGCCGGCTCAGACGCCCGCCCGGGCGCGCAGCGTCTGCAGCCACTCGGCCGGGTCTTCCCCGCGTTCGAGCACCTCCACCAGCGCCGAACCGACCACCACCCCATCGACGTGCCCGCGCAGCCGCTCGAGCTGCTCGCGGCTGCGGATGCCGAACCCGGCGCAGACCGGGATGCGCGAGTGGCGCCGGACCCGGTCCAGATAATCGGTGACTTCGGCCGGCACGCTGACGGTGCGGCCGGTCGTGCCGGTCGCCGTGACCGCGTAGAGAAACCCCTGGCTGCGCGCGCAGATGCGCTCGAGGCGCTCCTGCGAAGTCACCGGGGTCACCATCTGCACCAGGGCGAGTCCGCGCGCCGCAAGGGTCTCGTGCAGCGTCTCGCCTTCATCGAACGGCAGATCCGGCACGATGAGTCCGGTGACGCCGGCGCGCTCCGCGGCACGCGCCAGCGGCTCGAGGCCGAACGCGAGCAGCGGGTTGAGGTAGCTCATCAGCAGCACCGGGGTCTGCAGTGGCGGATCCATCGCCTCGAGCGATTCGAGGATCCAGCGCAGGCTCACGCCCTGCTCGAGTGCGATGCGGCTCGAGCGCTGAATGGTCATGCCGTCGGCCATCGGGTCGGTGAACGGCACCCCGATCTCGATCACGTCGGCGGCCGCGGCAATCCGGCGCAGATCCGCGGCGAAGCGCTCGCGGCTCGGGAAGCCCGCGGTGAGGTAGGCCACGACCGCCGGCTCGCCGCCGGCGTTGGCGGCGCGGATGGCCGCGCCGATGCGTTCATGGGCGTTCATGCGCTCTCCGCGAGCAGCGTCTGCTGCAGTGTCGGCATATCCTTGTCGCCGCGTCCGGACAGACACACCAGGAGCGTGCCGCCGGGATGCGCCGCCGCCCAGCGCTTCGCGCCGGCGAGCGCGTGCGCGCTCTCGAGCGCCGGCAGGATGCCCTCGTAGCGGCACAGTGCGCGCACCGCATCGAGCGCTTCTCGGTCGCTGGCGCTCTCGTAGCGAACCCGCCCGATGCGCCCGAGCAAGGCGTGCTCGGGGCCGACGCCCGGATAATCGAGGCCCGCGGACACCGAGTGGGTTTCCTGGATCTGCCCGTCCCGATCCTGCAACAGCATCGAGTAGGTGCCGTGCAGGACGCCGGGTTGCCCGTAGGAGAGCGTCGCGGCATTGCCGCCGAGTTCGCTGCCCTTGCCGCCGGCTTCCACCCCGATGATCTCGACGCTCGCGTCGGCTACGAACGGATGGAACATCCCGATGGCATTCGAACCGCCACCGACGCAGGCCATGACCGCCTCGGGGAGCTCACCGGCGAGCTTCAGGAACTGCGCGCGGGCCTCGCGGCCGATCACCGCCTGCAGCTCGCGCACCAGGTATGGGTAAGGATGCGGACCGACGGCCGAGCCGAGCAGGTAGTACGTGCCGAGCGGATCGGACACCCAGTCGCGCAGCGCCTCGTCGATGGCCGCACGCAGCGTACGGTCGCCGGCGGTGACGGGCACCACCTCGGCGCCGAGCAGCCGCATGCGCCCGACGTTGGGGGCCTGGCGTTCCATGTCGATCGCACCCATGTAGACGATGCAGGGCAGCCCGAGCCGCGCGCAGGCCGCGGCGCTCGCGACACCGTGTTGGCCGGCACCGGTCTCCGCGACGATGCGCCGTGCGCCCAGGCGGCGCGCGAGCAGTGCCTGGCCGAGTGCGTTGTTGATCTTGTGCGCGCCGGTGTGGGCCAGATCCTCGCGCTTCAGCCAGATGCGCGCGCCCCACTCGGCCGAGAGGCGCGCGGCGAAGGTCAGCGCCGTCGGGCGTCCCACCCAGCTCGTGAGCTGCCCGCTCAACTCCTCCTGAAAGGACGGCGCGTGCAGATGCTCGCGCACGCCGGCCTCGAGGCGCTCGAGCGCCGGGATCAGCGTCTCCGGTACGTATCGCCCGCCGAACGGGCCGAAGCGGCCGTGCGCATCGGGCAGGCGGCCCGCGGCGAGGTCCGCCAGGACTTCGGTTGCATTCACATTCATGTCGGCTCCTGCACTGCGGCGCACCCCATGCGCGCCGCCTTCACGAATCGTTCCACCGCCTGGGGATCTTTCACCCCGGGCTGTGCCTCGACGCCGCTCGAGACGTCGACGCCAAACGGCCGCACCGCTGCGATGGCCGCGGCCACGTTGGCCGGATCGAGCCCGCCGGCGAGCACCAGCTCGGTGCGCCGCGCCGCCTCGGCCGCTGCGCCCCAGTCGCAGGTCCGGCCCGCGCCGCTCACGGCGCCCTCGAACAACAGCCGCGGCGGCAGTGTCCGCGAGTCGCAGGCGCCGCGCAGCACCGGCAGCCGCTCGAGGTGCTCAGGGAGGCGCAGCTGGGCGAAATCCGCCGCATCGCTCTGCAGCACGTCGGGGCGCAAGAGCGCGAGAATCTCATCGATGTCGTCCTGCGCGGGATGACGGGTCACCGCCACGCAGCGCACCTTGCCGCGCACCGTCGCGGCCAGCGCGGCCGCGCGCCGTGCACTCACTCTGCGCACCGACTCGGCGAACACGAAGCCGACGGCATCGGCGCCGGCCCCCACGGCGGCCTCGAGGGCTTCGGGCGTCGTCATCCCGCAGATCTTGATCCACATCTCAGCGCTCCGCCTGGCCGGCCCGACCGGCCGCCGTCATCGCCGCGACGAGCGCGGCAGGGTCGGGCGTGCGCATCAGCGCGCTGCCGACCAGCGCCAGGTCATATCCCGCCCGGCCCATGCGGTGCGCATCCTCGGGGCTCGAGACGCCGCTCTCGGCCACCCGCGGCAGCGTCTGGGGCAGCAGCGGCGCGAGCGCCTCGAGCCGGCTCGGCACCACCTCGAGCGTGCTTAGGTCGCGGCTGTTGAGGCCGGCGAGCAGCCCGGTGCTGCCCACCCGGGCGGTGAGCGCGCGCAGCCGCTCGATGTCTGGCGCATCGAACGTCTCGAGCAGCGCGAACAGGCCGAGCTCGCGGGTCCGCGCGATCATCGCCTCGAGCCCCTCGTCGCTCAGCATGCGCACGATGAGGAGCACGCCGCCGGCGCCCGCGGCGCGGGCTTCGGCGATCTGATAGGGATCGACGAGGAAGTCCTTGCGCATCGCCGGCACCCCGAGCGGCGCCAGCGCCTCGGCCGCACAGCGCAGATGCGCCAGATCGCCGTCGAAGCGCTGCGGCTCGGTGAGCACCGAGACGGCGGCCGCGCCGGCTTCGGCGTAGGCGCGCACTCGGGCCGCGACGTCCGTGGCGCTGCTGCCGAGCGCCCCGACGGCCGGGGAGCGCAGTTTCAGCTCGGCGATGAGCCGGAACGGTCCGCTCGACGCGTCGAACGCCGGCGCGGGCGGTACGGCGCGAGCGCGCTCGAGCATGCGCTCCTCGGAGCACTCGCGCCGCGCCGCCTCGGCGCGCGCGCGGCTGGAGGCGGCCATTTGCGTGAGGAAATCACCGCCCATGCGCCGCTCCCACCCGTTCCACGCGCTGCAGCACCTCGGCCGCGGCGCCGCTGTCGATGGCCTCGGCGGCGCGCTCGATGCCGGCGCGCGGGCTGCTCACTTCACCGGCCACCTCCAGTGCGAGCGCGGTTCCGAGCAGCAGGCAGTCGCGGTGCGCACCGTGCGCCTCGGCGCGCAGCACCGCACGCAGCGCTGCGGCGTTGTGCTCGGCATCGCCGCCGGCAAGGTCGGCCGAAGAGCAACACTCGAGTCCATAATCCTCGGGCCTGCGGACCTCGCTGCGGACCTGCCCGGGGCGTACGTCGAACAGTGTGAACGGTCCGACCGGGGTCGGTTCGTCCCATCCTTCCGCGCCGTGCACCACGAACGCCCGCTCGATCTGCATGCCGGCGAGACTCTCGGCCATCAGTTGCGTCACCGGCAGGCTGAACGCGCCGATCAGCCGCAGCGGCGGATGCGCCGGGTTGGTCAGTGGCCCGAGGATGTTGAATACGGTGCGCACCCCGAGGGCGCGCCGCGCCGCGGCAACGGCTTGTGTGGCCGAGTGATAATGCGGCGCGAACAGGAACGTGAAGCCGCAGGCCGCCAGACACTCCCCCGCGGCGCGCTCATCGAGCGGCATGGGCAGACCGAGGACCTCGAGCACATCGGCGCTGCCGGCGCGGCTCGAGACGGACCGGTTGCCGTGTTTGATCACCGGCAGGCCGCACGCGGCCGTCAGCAGCGCCGTGCCGGTGGAGATGTTCAGGCTCCCGGAGCGATCCCCGCCGGTGCCCACGATGTCGATGGCGCGCAGCCCGCTCGGCAGCGCCGGCTGGCGTGCCAGCCGGCGCATCGCCTCGGCGAAGCCGCGCACCTCATCGGCCACCGCGCCCTTGGCGCGCAGTGCGGCGAGCACCGCGCCGATCATCGCCGGTGCGGCCGTCCCGTCGGTGAGCAGGCCGAGCAGCGCCTCGGCCTCGGCCTGAGTCAGATCGTTGCCCTCGAGCAGCCGCTCGAGCAGCTCACGCGCGGCGGACATCCGCTTCTCCCGCCGCGAGCCGGCCGCCGCGTTGCGCCAGGAAGTTCCCGAGCAGCCGCTCCCCTTCATTCGTGAGGATGCTCTCGGGGTGGAACTGCACCCCCTCGACCTGCAGCTCGGTGTGCCGCACGCCCATGACCTCTCCCTCATCGGTGTGGGCGCTCACCGTGAGTGTCGCCGGCAGCCGCTCGGGCGCGGCGATCAGCGAGTGATAGCGGCCCACCTCGCACGGCGAGGGCAGGCCGGCGAATACGCCGAGCCCGTCGTGACGGATCGGGGAAGTCTTGCCGTGCATCAGCCGCCCGGCGCGCACCACCTCGCCGCCGAACGCCTCGACGATCGCTTGATGCCCGAGACACACCCCGAGCACCGGGATGCGCCCGGCGAAGGCGCGGATCATCTCCATCGACACGCCTGCATCGCGCGGCGCGCCCGGTCCCGGGGAGATGCACAGGTGCGTCGGGTCGAGCGCTTCGGCCCCGGCGACGCCGATCGCATCGTTGCGCACCACCTGCACCTCGGCCCCGAGCACGAGAAACGCCTGCACGAGGTTGTAGGTGAACGAATCGTAGTTGTCGATCAACAGCAGCCGTTCCATCAGAACCCCTCCCGGGCCATCTCGAGCGCCCGCGCCATCGCGCCGCTCTTGGCGAGCACCTCGGCGTGCTCGGCTTCCGGCACGCTGTCGGCGACGATGCCCGCGCCGGCCTGGTAGCTGTACTCGTCGCCGCGAAACACCAGCGTGCGGATCGTGATGGCGTGATCCATGTCGCCGCCGGCGCCGAAGTAGCCGACCGTGCCGCCGTAGAGGCCGCGGTTGACCGGCTCGAGCTCATCGATGATCTGCATGGCGCGCACCTTCGGGGCACCGACCAGGGTGCCGGCCGGGAACGCGGCGGCGAACAGGTCGAACGCATCGGTGCCGGCGGCGAGCCGGCCGTTGACGCCGCTGACCATGTGCATCACGTGGCTGTAGCGCTCGATCGAGCGGTACGGCTCGACCGTGACACTGCCGGCCTGCGCGACCCGGCCGAGGTCGTTGCGCGCCAGGTCGACCAGCATGACGTGCTCGGCATTCTCCTTCGGGTCGGCGCGCAGTTCCGCCTCGCGCGCCCGATCGGTCGCCGGATCATCCGAGCGCGGCCGGGTGCCGGCGATCGGCCGCAATCGCGCGATGCCGTCGTTCAGCCGCACCAGCGCCTCGGGCGAGGAGCCGACCACCGTGACGTCCCCGAGCGCGCAGTAGTACATGTACGGCGAGGGGTTGATCAGGCGCAGCGCCCGGTACGCCTGGAAGGGATCCAGTTCGTGCCGGCCGGAGAAGCGGCTGGAAAGCACCAGCTGGTAGACGTCGCCGGCGGCGATGTATTCCTTGATGCGCTCGACGCCCGAGAGGTACTGCGCACGGCTGCTCGAGGCCTCCGCGGCGCTGCAGCGCCCGCCGCGCGCGCGCGCCGGCAGCGCGCCGCGCAGTGCCTGGATGATCTCCTGGCGCAGCCGCTGCCGATCCGCTTCGCTGCCCGCGTGCAGCAGAGCGATGCCCCGCGTCAGGTGATCGAACACCAGCAGCGAGCTCGGCGCGACGTAGTGCAGCGCCGGCACGTCGGAGTGCTTCCCGGCCGGCACCGCCAGGCGCTCGAAGAAGCGCACCACGTCATACGCGGCGTAGCCGACCAGCCCGCCGGCGAGCGGCACGCCGGGCAGCTCAGGGCCGGGCACGGCGGTGCGACCGAGGGCGCTGCGCAGGCCCTCGAGCAGTTCCGCGGCGCTGCGCGGCACCGGCCGGCGCTCGGCGCCGATCTGGAGACTCTCCTGGGTCAGGCGCACACTGAGCGCTTCGCCGAAGCCGATGAACGAATATCGCCCGAGGCGCTCCCCGCCCTCGACGCTCTCGAGCAGGAAATGCGGGGCAAAGGCGCCGAGCTTCATGAACGCCGAGACCGGCGTGTCCAGATCCCCAGGGATGTCGAATGGCTGCTTCAACGCGTTCTCCAAAACACTCGGGCGTAAAAAAACCCACTCCGGAGGCTGTCCGGAATGGGTTTTGTCGATTCTTGCGGCTGTCTTGTGCGGAAAAAACTCAGCAGCCCGCGGCCCACTCCGGATGTGGAGTGCGCCACCACCAGTGCAGGTTGGTCGGGTGCAGCTGAAGCATGCCTCTGAGCCTATCATCACCGCTGCGCGCGATACAATAGCGGCCCGTTCCGTCAGCCTGCGGTGGCCCGCCATGCCCTCATTCGATGTGGTCTCGGAGGTCGATGCTCACGAGGTCGCCAACGCGGTCGACCAGGCCAACCGTGAACTCACCCAGCGGTTCGACTTCAAGGATACCGGCGCGCGCTTCGAGCTCGAGGCGCTCGTGGTGACGCTGCAGGCGGAGGTGGATTTTCAGCTCAAGCAGATGCTGGAGATTCTCAAGCTGCGCCTCGCCAAGCGAGGCGTGGACCTGGCCTGCCTCGAGGCGAAAGATCCGGTGACCACCCTGTCCTCGGCGCGCCAGGAGGTGCACCTGAAGCAGGGGATCGACGCCGAGACGGGCAAGCAGGTCATGCGGCTGCTGAAGGACTCGAAGCTGAAGGTGCAGGGCAGCCTGCAGGGCGAGAAGGTGCGCGTCACGGGCAAGCAGCGGGACGATCTGCAGGCCGCGATCGCGCTGCTGCGCGGCGCGAAGGTGTCCGTGCCGCTGCAGTTCAACAACTTCCGCGACTGAGCGCCCCGATGACACCCGTGGCGCACGTGATCGACGGCCTGTGGCTCGCGTTCGTCGTGATCTGGCTGGTCGGGGCGCAGTTCAATAAACGCGCCAGCACCCATGCGCCGTGGAAAACCTGGGTCGCGCGGCTCGCGATCATCGCGCTGCTGGTCGGCGTGCGGCTGCACAGCGGGGGCGGCGGGCAGCTCGGCGCCGCGGCGGGCCCGGCGCGCCAGTGGAGCGGTGCGGTGTTGGTTGCACTCGGGTTGGGATTTGCCGTCTGGGCCCGTGTTCACCTGGGGCGCAACTGGGGCATGCCGATGTCCCTGCGCGCCGGACATGAACTCGTGACCCGCGGTCCGTACGCGTACGTGCGTCACCCCATCTACACGGGCATTCTGCTCGCACTGCTCGGCTCGACGGTCGCGCTCGAGCCGATGTGGGGGTGGGCGCTGGTGCTGTTCTTCGCGTACTTCCTCTACAGCGCCCGCGCCGAGGAGCGCATGATGGCCGAGCAGTTCCCCGAGGCGTACGCGGCCTACAAGGCGCGCACGCGCATGCTCATCCCGTTCATTTTCTAAACCGGATCGAGCCCTCCTGCCTTCGGGCGCAGGAGGGCTCAAGTGGCTCACGCGGCGCGCGCCTCCTGCGCCCCGTCGGCATCCGGCAGGTTCTCGAGCACCCGCGCCACGGCATGCACCGTGGCCGCGATCCGCACGGCGCTCTGGACCGCCTCGCGGCCCAGGCCGTGCTGGCGAACCTGGCGTTCGTGCGCCACGATGCACGCCCCGCACCCGTTGATGGCCGACACGGCGAGCGAGAGCAGCTCGAAGTCCGCTTTGGCGATCCCGGGATTGCCGATCACATTCATCCGCAGGCGCGCCGGCAGCGTGGCGTACTCGCTGTCCTCGACCAGGTGCGTGAACCGGTAGTACACGTTGTTCATGCCCATGATCGCCGCCGCCGCGTGCGCGGCCTGCCGTTGGGCGGCATCGAGGTGTGCCGCGGCCAGCACGTCGAGCGCGGCGAGCAGGCGCCGATTGCGCGATGCGGCGGCCGAGGCCAGTCCGACCGCCCAGATCTGCGTCTCGCTGAGCCCGGGCGCGCCAGCCGGGCTGAGGACGCTCGAGAGGTTCAGTTTCAGGTCCCGCGCGTAGTCCGGCAGCGCATCGCGGATCGCATCGAGTGTATTCATGGCAGTCTCCTCTGTGCCCCTCAGGCCACTTTGATCGTCGCGTCGCCCTGCTTCCAGTTGCACGGGCACAGCTCGTCGGTCTGCAGCGCATCGAGGACGCGCAGCACTTCCTCGGGGCTGCGTCCGACGTTCAGGTCGGTGACGTAGACGAAGCGGATGACGCCCTGCGGATCAACGATGAAGGTTGCGCGCTGGGCGACTCCGGCTTCGGCGTCGAGGATGCCGAGCCGCATCGACAGCTGACGCTTGATGTCCGAGAGCATGGGGAACGGCAGGGTGCGCAGTTCCTGCTTCTCGGTGCGCCACGCCAGATGGACGAACTCGCTGTCGATGCTCGCGCCGAGCACCTGGGCGTCACGCTCCTGGAACGCCTTGTCGAGCTGGCCGAAGGCGGCAATCTCGGTCGGGCAGACGAAGGTGAAGTCCTTCGGCCAGAAAAAGACCACGAGCCACTTGCCCGGGAAACTCTGACCCGTGAAGGTCTGGAAGGCGTTGCTGACGTCGTTGGAGACGACGCCGGTGAGGGAGAACTCCGGAAAACGCTGGCCGATCGATAACATGTCGCTCGCTCCTGGATGAGTGGTGCTTGGGATTCCCCGGCGGGGATGGGCGGCATCATGCGGGTCGGCCCTTCATTGATCCAATCGATTGATTGTATAATCCTGATAGATGACGTAAATCGTCCCGAGCCCCCGGAGTTTCACCGTGCCGGACATCAAGCTGAAAGATCTGCGCTATCTGGTGGCGGTGGCCGACACCCGCCACTTCGGTCGGGCGGCCGAGCGCTGCTTCGTCAGCCAGCCGACGCTCTCGGCGCAGCTGAAGAAGCTCGAGCAGTCCCTCGGCGTGCAGCTCATCGAGCGCCAGCCGAACAACGTGGCGGTCACCGACGCCGGCGAGCAGATCGTTGCGCGTGCGCGGCGGATTCTCGAAGCGTGCGAGGAAGTCGCGACGCTCGCCCGTTCGCACCGCGACCCGCTCGCGGGCGTGCTGCGCGTGGCGCTGCTGCCGACCATCGGGCCGTACCTGCTGCCGCACATCGCGCGGCCCCTGCAACGGGCGCTCTCACGCCTGGAGCTGCACCTGCACGAGTATCAGACCGCGCCGATGCTGGAGCGGCTGAAGGCTGGTGAGTTGGATATGGGCATTCTCGCGCTGCCAGTGGACCTCGACGGTCTGGAAGCGCGCGAGCTCTACAGCGAGCCGTTCAAAGTGCTGGTGCCCGACCGTCACGCGCTCGCCAAGCGCGAGCGCGTGACGATGGGCGATCTGGAGGGTCAGTCGCTGCTGCTGCTCGAGGAAGGCCACTGCCTGCGCGATCAGGCGCTGGCGGTGTGCAGCCGGGCCGGTCTCGGGGAGCGTCAGGACTTCAGTGCCACCAGCCTCGAGACATTGCGCCAGATGGTGGCCACCGGAGCGGGCATCACGCTGCTGCCGCAGCTGGCCACCGAGGGCGCGTACGGCAATGCGCGCGGCACGTGCGTGCTGCCCTTCGCCAAGCCGGTGCCGAGCCGGCGTGTGGGCGCCGTGTGGCGCAAGACCAGCGCGCGCCGACCGGCGATCGAAGCGGTCTGCGACCTCATCACCGAGCGCATCGAGCGCGCCGGCCGGCTCGATGCGCGCTGAGCGACGCATCCCGATGGCATAATCGATCCACCGTGAGCCGAGTTGCCGCAGTCACAGACCACGTAACGCCCTACGACCGTCTAGGCCTCAGCGATGCGGCGGTCGAGCAGCTGCTGCGCACCGACGCTCAGCGCGCGGCGCTCGAGGCGTACTTCGGGCTCGGCGAATACCGTGAGCTCGTGCAGCTCGCGGCCGTCGCGGCCCAGTGCCCGATCGACACAGCGCTGCCGCACGTGTTCGTCGTGCCGGGCATTCTCGGTTCGCTGCTCGGCCTGCGCCGGCGCGCGCCGCTGCCGGACGATGTGGTGTGGCTCGACCCGTTGGATATCCAGGCCGGACGCCTCGCGCTCCTCGATCCGCACTCCGGCGCGCCGGTCGAGCCGCTCGGGGCGGTGCTGTACTCGCACCTGAAACTCAAACTTCGACTGCGCGCGGCGGGGTTTCCGGTCACGCTGTACGCCTATGATTGGCGCGAAGACATCGTCACGCTCGGGGAGTCGCTCGCCGCGCGGCTGCGTGAACATGCACCGCATCCGGCCGCGATCGTGGCGCACAGCATGGGCGGGCTCGTCAGCCGCATCGCGCTCGCCCAGGAGGGGACGGCGCACGTCACGCGCGCGGTCCTGCTCGGCACGCCTAACTTCGGCGCGTTCTCACCACTGCAGGCACTGCGTGGCACGTACGCGGTGGTGCGCAACCTCGCGCGGCTCGATCCGGGGCGTTCCGCCGGTGAGCTGGCCGAGCGCATCTTCGGGGCATTTCCGAGCCTCTACCAGATGTTGCCCGCGGCGGTCGATGGGCTCGACCTGACGGATCCTCGGCACTGGCCGGACGGCGGGCCCGCGCCGCGGCCGGCACTGCTCGAGCGGGCCCGCCGCTTTCATCGGGCGCTGCCGGCGCCGGATGAGCGGCTCGCGGTGATCGCCGGCATCGGCCGCAGGACGGTGACCGCGGTCGCGCGCGGCGCGGACGGGTTCCGGTACACGATCACGAGCGGCGGTGACGGAACCGTTCCGGCCGAGAGCGCGGCGCCGCCGGGCATGCAGACCTACTACACGCGGGCAGCGCACAGCGACCTGACCCTGGACGGCGAGGTGGCCGCGGCGGTCGTCGATCTGCTGCGATTCGGTGTCACCACGCGCCTGCCGGCACGCTGGTCGAGCCGCGCGCGGGCGCGGGCCGTGATCAGTGATGCCGAGCTCGCTGCGCTGCCGGCCGGCAAACTGCACTGGGCGCGGCTCAGCGCGCGCCAGCGCCAGGCATTTCTCGACGGGCTCAACGAGCCGCCGCCCGTGCAGCTGCGCGTGCCGCGGCCCGGTTGAGCGCCGAAGCGCTCAGAGGTGCTCGGCGGCCGTCGCCAGCACGCTCTCGGCGCCCCCCTCGACGATCTGGGCGAGCCCCAGCGCCTGCGGCAGGACCTGCCGGGCATAAAAGTGCGCCGAGCGGATCTTCGCCTCGTAGAAGGCACGGTCCGCCCCGCCGAGCCCCGCAGCGGCGATCGCCGCGGACTTCGCGAGCAGCCAGCCGCCGACCACGACGCCGCAGAGTTTCAGGTAGGGCACGGAAACGGCGAACCCGCGCGCCGGATCCGCCGCCATGGCCTCGAGGAGCGAGCGCGTGGCGCGCTCCAGCAGTGTCACCGCCTGCAGCACCGCCTCGCGAGTCTCGGCGACCGCGGGCGCGGGAGTCTCGAGCGCGCGCAGCTCGGCGGTCATGTCCGCCAGCAATCTCGCCATGGCTGCGCCGCGGTCCCGGGCGAGCTTGCGGCCCAACAGGTCGTTCGACTGGATGCCCGTGGTGCCCTCGTAGATCGTCGTGATGCGCACGTCGCGCACGTACTGCGCCGCACCCGTCTCCTCCACGAAGCCCATGCCGCCGTGCACCTGCACGCCGAGCGCCGCGGTCTCATTGCCCGTCTCGGTGCACCAGCCCTTGACGATCGGGATGAGCAGCTCACCGCGCTCGAGCGCGGTGCGGCGTGCGGTCTGATCCGGGTGATGGGCGCCCAGGTCGAGCTGCAGGCCGGCGTACAGGGCGAGTGCCCGTGACGCCTCGGTGCAGGACTTCATCGTGAGCAGCATGCGCCGCACATCAGGGTGCTCGATGATCGGCGCCGCCGCGGCGCCGGCCGCGCCCGGCGGCTTGCCCTGGACGCGCGTGCGGGCGTATTCAACGGCCCGCTGGAAGGCGCGCTCGCCCACGGCGTAGCCTTCGACCCCGACGGCGAGCCGTGCGGTGTTCATCATGACGAACATGTATTCCAGGCCGTGGTTCGCCTCCCCGACCAGGTAACCGACGGCGCCGCGCTCATGGCCATACTCCATCACGCAGGTCGGGCTGGCGTGAATGCCGAGCTTGTGCTCGATCGACGCGCAGCGCACCTCGTTGCGCTCCCCGAGCGATCCATCGGAACCGATCAGCACCTTCGGCACGATGAACAGCGAGATGCCCTTGACTCCGGCTGGCGCGCCCTCGATGCGGGCGAGCACCATGTGGATCGTGTTCTCGGTCAGATCGTGCTCGCCCCAGGTGATGAAGATCTTCTGGCCGAACAGCCGGAAGTGATCGCCCTCGGGCACCGCGCGGGTGCGGATCTGCGCCAGATCCGAGCCGGCCTGCGGCTCGGTCAGCACCATCGTGCCGGTCCACTCGCCGCTGATCATCTTCGGCAGATACCGCTGTTGCTGCTCCTGGGAGGCGCACGCCGACAACGCATGCACCGCGCCGTGGGTGAGCATCGGGCAGAGCTTGAACGCCAGGTTCGCCGAGGCCAGGATCTCCTGAACGGCATTGCTCAGTGCCTGCGGCATCGGCTGTCCCCCGAAGCGTGGGTCGGCGCCGAGCTGCGGCCAGCCGCCCTCGGCGAACTGGCGGTACGCGTCCTTGAAGCCCGCGGGCGTGCGGACCCCCTCGGGGCTCCAGTGCGCGCCCTCGTGGTCCCCGGGGCGGTTCAGCGGCTCGAGCACTGACTCGGCGAAGCGCCCGGCTTCCTCGAGGACGGTGCGGCCGAGCTCATCCGAATACTCAGCATAGGGCGGACAGGCGGACAGAGCGGTGCTGCCGAGCAGTTCCTCGAGAACGAAACGCAGCTCTCTCAGGGGCGCGCGATACATGATCGATCTCCGCGGGCGGGGATTGCGGGTCCCATTTTAACCGTTTTTCGTCCCTATCCTACTCCCGAGTAACGTTCCTTCCGGCCGGTAGGTTCGCGCCTCGTGGTCCCCGCGCCCGGCCGGGGGGCGGCCGGGCGTCCACAGCCGCGGCCCGGGCCATCCCGCGAGCCGCCCCATATGTCAAACCTTGGGCGAATGCCGATCCGTCGCTGCACGAATATGACAAGCGGTTATGACAAACATCGCGCCCGCGAGCTTCGTCTTTCCGCAAGGTCCGGCGGAACGCGAGGGAGTTCACGGCGCGGCCGGTCCCAGGGTGTCACCCTTTGCGTACACTTCAGTCCTCGATCCGCTCATCCATGGGAAATGTCATGCACGCCGCGGCACTGCACAGCGCTCGCTCCGAAGACTCCGGTTCCAGCGCGGCGGCGCAGAGCATCGAGGCGCTCGGCCGGCGCATCTGTGAGGCGTTACCGCCGTTGCGCCTGCACTCGGTGTCCATCTGTGACATCCAGTGCAACGTACTGTGGTTGAGCGAGGGGGCGCTTGGTCCGGACGAGCACGCACTCGTCACCGACGCGCTGGAGCGCTTCGGCAGCGCCGGGGAGAGTTTCGAGGCGCGCGTCGAGGATGGACGCGTCGCGGTGTTTCTCGCGGTTCGTGCAGCACGCTCGGGACTGGCGGGGCTGGTGATGGTCCTGGCCGATACCAAGGCGGGCGGGGAAGGGCTGCTCGGGCGCATCGCCACCGGGCCGGTCCAGGCCCTGATCCGAGAGCTCGGCGCGGCGATCCCGCACGCGCCGGCGCGCCGGCTCGATCACGATCCGACCGGGATGCGGCTGTCACTGGCGGACGATGCGCCGCCGGCTGAACCGACCTCTGCGCCAGCGCGGCCCGTCGCGGCCCGCGTCCTTGTGCCTGCCGCAGTGGACCAATTGCTCGTGCACGGGGAGCTGTCGCTCGAACTCGAGTCGCCGGCCGGAAGCTCGGCACCGCAGAGCGTCGAGGCGGCGCCCGGGCCCGCACCGAGTCCGCCGCCGGAGCCCCCGGTGCTGCAGCCGGCGCCGCCGCCTGCGACTGCGGCAGCTGCGCCTCCCGAGGGCTCCGCCGACAGCGTCGCGCTCGAGGTGATGCCGTTCGTCAAATTGCGCAGCGGGGGCCGGATGCGCCGTTTCGAGGTGCTGCCGCGCGGGACCCCGCGACAGAATCGCGACCCGGCCGCCCTCGATGCGCTCGCGATGCACAGCCTGCTCGCGTGGATGGCGGCGCACCGGGCGGATTGGACGCTCGAGCCCACTGCATTCACCCTGAACCTGTCGATCGCGACGCTCGAGGATGAGCAGTTTCTGCGCCAGCTGAGTGCCGGCTTCAGCCGCAGCGGCATTTCTCCGGAGAGCGTCGGGTTCGAGATCGCCGAGCCGTTGTGCACGCAGCGGCGCGCCTCGGTGGAGCGCTTCATCAGCGGGTGCGAGCGGCTCGGATGTTTCGTCGTGATCGATGGGTTCACCTTCGACTCGGCCGTCGTGCCGCTGCTGCGCTCCAAGGCGGTACGGCTGGTCAAGATCGATCCGCGGCTGTGTACGGCCGCGCTGAAAGACAAGCTCGCCCAGGCCGTGGTGGTCGCGATCGTGCAGGCCGTCAAGGTGCTGGGCATCCACTGCGCCGCCCAGCAGATCGAGACGCAGCAGGTGTTGCGCTGGCTGACTGCGGTCGGGTGCGACTTCGGCCAGGGATCGATGCTCGCACGGCCCTTGCCGATTGCGCGCCTGCAGGCGCCGGCAGGTGTCCCGGACGCCGCGTCGCCGAGCGCCGACGGGTCAAGATAGGGTAAGCTTGGGCCCCTTCCGCGGTCCCTGAGCGGGTGCCGCGGGCGAAACATCATGAAGATCAAGACCGTCATCGTCGACGACGAGGCGCTCTCTCGGCGTGGCATCGAACGGTTGCTGCGCCAGACGCCGGATTTCGAAGTGATCGCTGAATGCGGCAATGGCCGTGACGCGGTCGGCGTCATCCAGCACGAACACCCCGATGTGGTGTTTCTGGACATCCAGATGCCCGTGCTGTCCGGCTTTGAGGTGCTCGCGCGTCTGCCGCAGGACAGCGTTCCGCTGGTCGTGTTCGTCACCGCGTTCGACCAGTACGCGCTGCGCGCGTTCGAGGCGCGCGCCGTGGATTACCTGCTCAAGCCCGTCGATGAGCGTCGCTTCGAGATGACGCTCGATCGCGTCCGGCAGAACCTGCAGGCACGCCACGCCGTCGATCAACGCGACAAGCTGATGGAGGTGGTTGCGGAGATCACCGGGGCCGGGGAAATCGATCTCGAGACCATCCTCGAGCACGGCAGTACGGCGATCGAGGCCAGCCACTCGCAGATTTTGCCGATCCGCCAGGGCCGGCACACGGCGCGTGTGCCCGTTACCTCCATTCAATGGATCGACGCGGCCGGCGATTACATGTGCGTGCACGCCGAGGGCGATACCCACATCCTGCGCGGCACGATGAAAGAACTCGAGGAAGTGCTCGATCCGCGCATCTTCCAGCGCGTGCATCGCTCCACGATCGTCAATCTTCGCTACGTCAAGAGTCTGCGCGCGCACATGAACGGAGAGTACTTCCTGACGCTCGACGGCGGGCAGGAGCTGAAGCTCTCGCGGACCTACCGGGACAAGATCGAGATCTTTCTCGGCAACAGCCCTCTGCAGCGCAGCGTCGCGGAGTAGGCGCGCGGAGCTCGGTCAGTCCGGGCGTGTGCGCCGTGCCCGCCACGGCGCGCCAAGCGCCTCCTGAATGCGTCGTCCCAGGCTGCCTCGCGACGGGGCGCGCAGGCGGAACCCGACGGCCCGCACGTAGTCCGGTACGCTCCAGCGGAATCTGGAACCGCCGGGAAAGACGTGCGTATCGCCGGCTTGCAGACGCCGGCTGACCCCGGCGATCTCGACCATCGCACACCCCTGCACGATGTGTAGGATCTGCTCGGCGGCATATTCCCAGTGGAACCGCCCACTGGTGCAGTCCCACATGAATGCCCTGGCCGCGCCATCGGTGCTGCTGGCCAGGGGCTTCTCGCGTGCCCGGGGTTCTCCCTCGAGCACCCAGTCGAGCGGGATCTCGAGTGGCTCGAGTCCGTAGGCATCGCGCCGTCCGGGCAGCGGGCCCTCGAGCGAGACGGTCTGCTCGAGCAGGTCGAGATCCTCGGGTACCTGCGCGGGGTGTACGGGTGCGCCGGGCTGTGGCGATTTTCCCAAAAGACGTTCTCCACTGTGGCGCGTGCGCTCGGCGGTCCCACCGCCTGCAACGGATGCGCCAGGGCCGAGCGCACGCCCGGCAGCTGATGGCTCGCAGCATACGGACCGTAGATGCGTCTTTCCGTGAGTTGGCGCACAGGGTGTCGGCGCTGTGTGGGGATGAAAGGTGCGGATTCCGCCGCACTCGGGCTCACGTTACACTCGGGAGCACGCGGGCGAGTGATCGACCGACACGGGCGGTTCCGCCGCCGCTGAGCGTAGAGTAAGGGGCGTCGCGATGAACCGAATCTGGCTGCAGTCGTATCCTCCCGGGGTTCCGCCCGAGGTCGACCTGAAGCGGCTGAGTTCCCTGGCCGAGCTGGTGGAGCATGCCTGCACCGCGTACCGCGAACTGCCGGCCTACGAGCAGTTCGGCACCACGCTCAGCTACGGGCAGCTCGATGAGCTCAGCCGCGCCTTTGCGGCCTGGCTGCAGTCGGTCGGACTCGCCAAGGGCGACCGGATCGCGATCATGCTGCCCAATTGTCTGCAGTATCCGGTGGCGCTCTTCGGGGCGCTGCGCGCCGGTCTGGTGGTGGTCAATACCAACCCTCTGTACACGGCGCGCGAACTTACGCACCAGCTGGAGGATTCCGGTGCGCTCGCCATCGTGGTGCTGGAGAACTTCGCGCACGTCGTGCAGGAAGTGGCGCCGCATTCCCAGTTGAAACACATCATGGTGACGGCGGTCGGTGATCTGCTGCCCGCACCGAAATCATGGGTGGTCAACTTCGTCGTGCGCCACCGCCGCAAGCAGGTCTCTCCGTGGCACATTCCGCAGGCCGTGACGCTGCGCAGCGTGCTGCGGGCGGGGCGGAGTCTGCGCTTTCGCCCCGAGCTGCTCGGCAGCGACGATCTGGCGTTCCTGCAGTACACGGGCGGAACGACCGGGGTCGCCAAGGGCGCCATGCTCACGCACGGCAATCTCTGCGCCAACCTGCTGCAGGCGCTCTCCTGGATCGACGGCTACTTCTCGGGCGAGCCGGGCACGCTGATCACCGCGATACCGCTCTATCACGTGTTTGCTCTCACGGCGAACTGTCTTCTGTTCGCGTACCTCGGCTGGAAGAACGTGCTCATCATCAATGCGCGGGATTTCCCGGCCCTTGTCGCGGAGATGAAGCGCCACCGGTTCGAGTTCTTCAGCGGCGTCAATACGCTCTTCAACGCGCTGCTGCATACGCCGGGCTTCGCCGAGGTGGACTTCAGTCACCTGAAGATCACTCTGGGTGGCGGCATGGCCGTGCAGGCCGCGGTGGCGCAGCGCTGGAAGGAGGTCACCGGCAAGATCCTCAGTCAGGCCTGGGGGCTGACCGAGACATCCCCCGCGGTCGCCATTAACCCCATCGGGGATGACTTCAATGGCTCGGTGGGCCTGCCTATTCCGTCGACTGAGGTGACGATCAAGGACGATGCGGGCAATGACGTGCCGATCGGCGAACCTGGAGAAGTCTGCGTACGCGGACCGCAGGTGATGCGCGGCTACTGGAATCGTCCGGACGAGACCGCGGCGGTGCTCACGCCTGACGGCTGGCTGCGCACCGGGGACATCGGATACATGAATCCGAAGGGTTTCGTGTATCTACAGGACCGCAAGAAAGACATGATCCTGGTGTCAGGCTTCAATGTCTATCCGAATGAAGTCGAAGAAATTGCGGTGACGCACCCGGCGGTCCTCGAGGCTGCGGCTATTGCGCAGCCCGATGAACACTCCGGAGAGGTGGTCGCGCTGTTCGTGGTGCCGAAGGATCCGTCGGTCACGGCTCAGGACATCATCGATTTCTGCCGCAAATCACTGGCTGCGTACAAGGTTCCGAAACACGTCTACTTCCGCAAGGAACTGCCGAAGAGCAACGTGGGGAAGATCCTGCGCAAGGAGTTGCGCGCCGAACTCAATGGCTAATCAGTCTCTGTAAATGAAAGCGCCGGCATTTCCGCAGGAAATGCCGGCGTTTCTGTCTTTGCTTTCGCGTTAGGAATTCGCTGTTTCGACGAATTCCATGAGCAATTTACTGCTTCCGTCCGGTGCCCTCGACCCCGAGAGCGCTCACTGAGCTGTGCCCAGTGCCCTCGACCCCGAGAGCGCTCACTGAGCTGTGCCCGGTGCCTTCGACACCCAGTGCAGTCGTCGCACTGTGCCCAGTGCCCTCAACCCCGAG
>Ga0315298_1004864_pt1 | contig 19598 bp, 16 predicted proteins | sample WHS_1_MG_FD_203077 | JGI IMG/M metagenome (GOLD analysis project Ga0315298, IMG submission 203077) | Extremophilic microbial mat communities from Washburn Hot Springs, YNP, Wyoming, USA - WHS_1_MG | ecosystem: Environmental > Aquatic > Thermal springs > Hot (42-90C) | place: USA: Wyoming...
TCTGTAAACGGGAAATAGCTGGCGCGAAAACGTACCTTGCGCTCAGTGCCGAACATCTGTCGGGCAAAGTTGGTCAGCACACCTTTGAGATCACCCATCGTTACTTTGTAGCCAACAGCCAAGCCCTCCACTTGGTGGAACATGAACTCATGACGGGCCGTAACCTGCTCATAGCGGTAGCATTTCCCGGGTAGGATCACTCGGATTGGCTCTGGGCAATACATGCGCATGACTCGTATCTGCCCTGGTGAAGTGTGTGTGCGCAGCAATACCCCCTCGCGAGTGGTATGCAATGTGCTCCACATGTCGCGCGCTGGATGGTAAGGCGGGATGTTGAGCAACTGGAAATTGTTGACATCCGTCTCCACCTCTGGCGTTTCTACTACCTGGAATCCCATTTGGGCGAAGATGGCATAAATTTCACGCAAGGTTCGCGTGCTGATATGGAGAAAGCCTGGGCCAGCAGGCCTGCCCGGTAGAGTTACATCAATCCGCTCTTCGGCAAGTTGTCGTAAGGTTTCCTCTCGTTTGATTGCTTCTGCCTTTTCCTCGTACGCTCGCTCCAAAGTGGCTTTGAGCTGATTGGCAGCCTGGCCAATGGCAGGCCGCTCCTCGGGGGGCAACTGGCCCATGCCGCGTAGGATCGTGGTCAGCGACCCTTTCCGTCCCAGATAAGTGATGCGCCATTTGTCCAATGCCTCCATCGAGTTCACGCCTTCTAACTCGTGAAGGGCTTTCTCTTCTAGTTCCCGCAACTGTTCCAGCATGCTCTCCTCCCGTCATACACTTCGCATCTTCCTTTGCATTTGTGCAGATATTTCTCCAGCAATAAAACAAAACGGCTGTGACTTCAGGGACGAAGTCGCAACCGTTATATCTCCGCGGTACCACCCTGTTTGGCCCAGTTTATGTGGCCCCCTCTCTGTGCTGGCAACCGACGCTCGCTATTGAGCGCAGCTTACCAGCCGCCCAGCTAACGGTGGGCTACCGGAGCAACCTACTTGCAAACGCGGCAGCGTTTGTTTCAGCCGTCGGCTCAGGAGTGAACTTCGGCGAGGTACTGCCCAAGGAGGCTTGCAGTCTGAGGCCTCCTCTCCCTGTTGGCCCTCACTCGCTTACTCTCTCCGTCGCAGCCTTTCGTCGCCATTATATAAGCAAGATGCATTTCTAGTCAAATGCGCGGTTCTGTTGGCTGAGGGGTGCGTCTTCAGGCTCAGATGCTGTTACTGATTCTGGGCTGGCCGGCTCTTGTAGAGTTGTTGTGGCTGGTGAAGCGTTCTCTGCCGACTTCAATCGCCGGAGCTCTTGCCGCAACGCTGCATTTTCCTCTCGCAATTGCTGGACGAGCGTTTCCAGGCCCAGGATTGTGTTGCGTAGCGCACCCGTTTGCATGTCGAGGACCTGATTATCGCGCATAAAGCTAAAAGCGCGGAACTTCATCACCGCCGCGACCGATTCGAGATCCATTAACCGCTCAATCAGGCGGTTGCGTTCTTCGTTATCCGCCTGCAGGAGTCGCTGACCTTGGGTATAACCCAAGCCCAAAGTCAGTATGATGCGCAGACCTTCTTCCAATTCCCAACCGTTGCGCTGAATCGCGGCTAAAATGTCCTCATAGGTCTCTTTGAGCACCTTAATCACGATGTCAACGGTCTCTGCTCCATCGAAAAATTGGTGTTCAAAGTCCATTTCATTCTCATTGGTTGGCATTCCCACAGTTACTGCCTCCATCCCATTCAGGTTCTGTTTATATCGGTCTTTTGCCATCTTCCGTCAGCAATAAAGACTATTGCTCGTGCGATGACATAACCGCTTGTTTGTGGTAGTTGTCCAGAGCTTTCTGTCGCAGTTGATCCACATCTTCCCTCTCCTCGCGGCACTCGCCGGCAAAGAATGCTACAGCCCGTATCCATGAGCTTTGTTCGAGGGATGTTTTCGACTCATGGCGGTTATCCCAAGCGTGTTTACGCACGTATTCCTGCAGGTGAACCCGCAGTTGACCAAGCCGTCTAGCCGCTTCTTCAACCAGAAAACGCACTACTTCCTCATCTTTTGTATAGGCTAGAGCGCGGCGCAGGTGGGGCAGGCACAAACCGTCCGATGCGGCGTACCAGCTCCGAAACTCGGGAACTGTTGCTTGCCGGACCAGACTATGCAGATAGTTGTCTTCCAGTGCTTCTATGATCCTGCAGGCAGGACAACTATCCACGGGCGAGATCTGTTGGAGAAGCGATTCAACAGGAACCTCACGCACTAGTTGCTGTGCAAGCCAGCGTCCAAACCATCCCATGTGTTCCAACCGCTGTCGCAGAGCCTTCCGCTTGCTGATGCGAGAAGGAGAATTTGAGGCCTGGTATTGGTACAGGCTTTGCAGAACCCGTTCGGTCAGGTCCTCATAGATAATGCCCACACCTAAACCATCGTGCCAGTGGCGAAATTCGGTGGCTTGCAGCATCCAGGAATGCTCTGAGCAAAGTCCCATGGCATGCACGAGATGCATCCGTGTTATGCCATCAGTCACATGCTCATATAGCAAATTAAACAGGTATCGGTCTTCTGATTCCTGCCGTAGCCGACAGATGGGACAGCCCGGTTTTTGGAATGCGAGTTTCAACCACAACTCGGTCAGACCCATGTTATTGCTGCCCTGATTCCTGTCGGGCTCCTGCCACTGCAGCGATGGCTCGTAGCCAGGCATCGCTCTCATCCCCCCATGGTTCGTTACAAAAACGATAATCGCTTTTGCGAATGTACTCGTTCAACTGCTCTACCAATCTCTCCCAGATCTGGTGCTGTGCCTTCACCAGTGCGTCAAGAACCTCTTTCTCGTGCACTCGTTCAAGTGCTTGCAAGAAGTGGGGCAGACACAATCCATCTGATGTTTCGTAGGCAGACAACAGGCCATCTTTGCCCAACAACTGGCTAACGAGGGTATCCAGATAAATGCGCTCCATTTCTTCCCCTTGAGCGCAAACCGGGCAACGTGCTTTGGGCGCCAATCGAGCAACCAGTTCATCGCTCAGAGTGTGTCGCTGGCGGTAGAACAGCTCGCGCGCGGTTTGGCGCAGAGGCTTATCCAACAAGGTACGGGGACAGCCTTCCTTCACTATTTTTAGCGCATTCTGCAACACATCGCGCATCAGGAGTGCCGCCGCCAATGAAGCCCCTCTGTGTACCAGTTCCCATGCATGCACCTGACAAAAGCCCTGTGCCTGGCGGATTTTGCGCCGTATGCCGGGATCGTTCACATTTTCCCACAATAGGCTATCCAAATAACGCGCCATCGCGGTCGCTTTTAAACGGCACACAGCGCAACCTGGCTCCAATAAGGCATCTCGCAACGCGTAATAACCCAAGCCCCCGCTCATAGAACATGCCCCATAAAGAAAATGCCTCTACTATCTGGACACGCACTGCATGTCTCAGAAGTAGAGGCTATCAGTCGAGAACCGACGGATCAGAGGGATGTATCCTCCTGGGTGAGCCTCATCACCCATTTTGTGTTTTTATTTTAGCATTGTCTATCCAAACAGTCAAAACAGCAAGCCATTGACATGGTGGCTAGTATGCCCCGCTTTCCCTAGTTGGCAAAACTGTGATATAATGGTATTACTTTACAACCAAGGAGGAAATCGCAGTTGGCTAAGTATTTCAACATTGTGCAGATTATCTTGTCTGTAGCACTCATTGTCCTGGTCATCCTGCAGAGCAAGGGTGGTAGTCTGAGCCGTATGTTCGGCGGGGAATCCGGGATATACCGAACGCGCCGGGGTTTTGAAAAGACGTTGTTCAACATCACCCTTCTTGTCATTGTTGCCTTCTTCGTCTTTTCTTTGCTCAGTGTGATCTTTCAGGCGTAAGGGGAATCCTGGTTGCCCCGAGGACCAGGATTCTAGAACGAAGCAGGTACGCACATGCGCTGGCAAGCTGTTGTCGCCATAGTAGCCATTTTTTTGATCTTGGTATTAACGGGGTATACGGCCTTTCACACAACCACTGTCGTCATCCCGGACTATGGTGGCACCTATCGCGAGGGCGTTGCGGGTAACCCACATTTCATCAATCCCCTGTTCAGTGCATACAGTGACGTAGACCGCGATTTGGTGGCACTGATTTTCAATGGGCTAACCTGCGCTGATGAGCATGGGCAGATTCAACCAGATCTTGCGGATACCTGGGAAATTTCACCAGACAATCTTACTTATACTTTTCACCTTCGCCAGGACGTGCGCTGGCACGATGGAACACCATTTACCGCTGACGACGTTGTTTTCACTATAGGCGTCTTGCGCTCCCCAGATTTTCAAGGCCAGCCACAGCTGGCGGAGCTGTGGCAGATGGTTACCGTGGAACGTTCCGACCGCTATACGGTGCGTTTCACGCTAGCCGAGCCATTTGCACCTTTCTTGCACTACACCACGATAGGCTTGTTGCCGGCGCATCTCTTACAGGACGTGCCAATCAAGCAGCTCGCGAGCCATCCCTTCAATTTACATCCCATAGGCACTGGCCCTTTCAAGGTAGGCGAAGTCACTTCAAAGCATGCCCTGCTCCTGGCCAATGATGATTTCTATGGCGGGCGGCCGTATCTGGACAAGATCGAATTCCTCTTTTACCCCGATTATCCCAGCGTGCTTGCTGCTTATCACCGCGGCGAAATTCATGGCGTGGGCCGCGTTCCCCCTGAGTATTTGGATCAAGTCCTAGCTGAAGACACGCTACAATTGTATTCCGCACCGCTATCTGGTTACGGGCTTGTTTTTCTGAACCTGGAGCGCCCCGTTTTTCAGGAAAGAGAAGTGCGACAAGCCCTGCTTTGGGCTTTGGATCGGCAAAGAATTATTGACCAGATTCTAGATGGCCAGGCTGTGCTTGCCCATGGGCCAGTCATGCCTTTTTCGTGGGCGTACGAGGCTCATACGGTACAATACACATATGACCCCGCCAAGGCTAAGGACATTCTAGACAAAGCGGGTTGGATTGACGCAGACGGGGATGGCGTGCGCGAAAAAGGCGACCTCCGCCTGGAATTTGCCCTCTTGACGAATGACGACGAAACGCGCATCCAAATTATTAATGAGATCACGCGGCAATGGGCTGAGATCGGCGTGCGGGCTATACCGCAAACTGCGGGAGTAGCGGGTGTGGTGCGTGACTTTTTGGTGCCGCGAAATTACGATGCCATCCTTTATGAGTGGCAACAGCTCCCGACCGATCCGGACCCTTATCCCCGGTGGCATTCCACGCAACGGCTGGGCATGGGACAGAATTTCACGGGTTACAGCAACGAACAAGCCGATTTGATCATGGAAGAAGCGCGTCGTACGACGGACCCTGTCCGCAGGGCTGCGCTGTACCGCCAGTTGCAGAGCATCCTTGCTGAGGACGTACCAGAATTGCCGCTCTACCACCCAGTATACAGCTATGCCGTTGACAAACGGGTGCAAAATGTACGCATTGGCCCGATGCAGGATTATTCCGACCGGTTCCGCACGGTTACGGAGTGGTACATCAACACGCGGAAAGTGATTGTCAGCGAAGCTCCGCTTTGGCAACACAAGTGAATAATCACGGGCAGTGAGCATCGTGTGGAGCAAGGGCGTTTAACTCCTCACTCGCCGCTTATCACTGATTCAGGAGGTTACCATGAAACGGATGCGCTGGTACGACTATATCACGTATAACGTCTATTGGCTTGGTCTGAGCATGTCCTCTGGCAGTCTGACGCCCATCATCTTACCATTCCTCGTGGCCAAGTTCGTGGGAGAGGCGGTAAAGGGTACGTATCTAGGTTTTCTCCGTTCTGCTGGGCTCATCATCGCGATCCTAGTGCAGCCAGCCGCAGGGTTGCTCAGCGACCGCAGTACACTGCCCTGGGGACGACGGCGGCCATTCATCTTCATAGGCACGGTATTTGATTTGGTCTTCCTCGCACTTATTGGTCTGGCTGGCAACTACTGGGTGCTCTTTGCGGCAGTACTGCTCATGCAAGTTTCATCCAATGTGGCTCATGGCGCTCTCCAAGGCGTTATCCCAGACTTGGTGCCGGAGGATCAGCGTGGGAGAGCGTCGGGGGTCAAAGCCATGATGGAACTGCTGCCCGTTATCCTGGCCTCCTTCATCACGGGCCGTCTAGTCGGGGCAGGGAACGTATGGGGGGCTATCCTAGTCGTGATGGCTTTCTTTCTCGTTACAATGCTTATTACGGTAGTTGCCGTCCAAGAAGAACCGTTGCGAGAAAAGCCCAAAGAGCCAATTTCTCCTGCTCTGATGCGCATCGTCTTGCTGACAGCCATCTTTGCAGCAGTAACCACTGCTTTTGGTGGTTTGGTAGGGCTTGTCGGCCGGATGTTGTCGGGCAAAGGCGTCACACAGTTGATCGCGGTGGGCATGGCAGGCCTGATTGCTATGGCTGGTGCGATCATCGTCGGCGTGTGGTGGAGTGCGCGCGTGGGCATTGGTGAAGGAGCACAGAGATACCCCTCCTTTACCTGGTGGGTGATCAACCGGCTCCTCTACCTGGCGGCCGTGGGCTCTATTGAGGGATTTGCCCTCTACTTCCTGCAAGATGTGGTCCGCGTGCCGAATCCAGCCAAGGCGACCGGTGACCTGATGATTGCAGTGGGTGTTTTCCTCCTGCTATCGGCTCTGCCCAGTGGCTGGCTCTCCGATAGGCTGGGGCGCAAGCCGCTCGTTGCTCTGGCTGGCGTGGTAGCTGCCGTTGGCACCTTTTTGCTGCTCTTTGCCCAGAACATGACGATGGTTACGATTAGCGGCGTAATCATCGGCTTATCTGCCGGCGTCTTTATGACTGTGAACTGGGCACTTGGGACGGATCTGGTGCCGGCCTCAGAGGCAGGACTGTATCTGGGAGTTTCCAACTTGGCTGGCGCAGGGGCAGGTATCGTAGGAGCAGGCATTGGCGGGCCCATGGCAGACTTTTTCAACGCCTACCACAGTGGGCTGGGCTACCTAGTCATCTTTGGCATCTACGGAGCGCTGTTTATCCTCTCAGCGGTTACATTGCTGAAGGTGCAAGCCAAGCGGTGAGCCTCAAACAAATCGCGGGAAATGAGGGACTTGTCCCTCTTACTGGAGGGGGGAAGCAGCATAATCTTGGCCCAGTATCAACCGGATATCTACATTGCTTTGTACATTCGTGTAGCGGAGCACATTTTCGGGCAGGATATGAAAGCGCTGCACAAGGGCGTTTACCGTATTGGCTTTCCCGGTGTAATCTATGAGGACGGTTTTGGCGTAATCAAAGCGGTCCGCATTGCTGAATGAAACCACGGTATAACCCAGGCTTTTCAAGTATTCAGCGGTACGCTGTGCCAGGCCTGGCGTAAGCGTACCGTTTTGCACTTCGATTTTGGCTGCCTCTTGTGCGATCAAATCCTTCTCCGAAGGGCCAGCCTTGCTCGAAGCAGGGCCACTGAATAGCTCGTCCACCAGTGCGCGCACACGGGCACGATCGGGAATCAGCACATGCGCACCATCGGGAGTGACCTGCGGGGTGGTCATGGTTTCATCAATCACAGCGTTTTTGATGTTTTCCGCGGGAATTTCGCGCCCCAGTTTCGCGAGCGCGTACATTTCGCTCAGAGTCAAATCTGTCTGTACTGAATCTCCCACGATGCGGAGTATCTCCGGGATTTTGGTCAGGGGGATGTTCAGGCTGAGCACCTTATCGCGGATGGCTTTCAAAACCTGTTGCTGCCGTTTGGCGCGCGTGAAATCGCTGCTTCCATGTCGCACGCGAGCATACTGCAGCGCAGTTTTGCCATCCATGTGTTGTATACCCGCGGGAATGTCCACAGTCATGTACCCGTAATTTTCGTCAGGGTACTTGTCATCGTGGATTGGCTCTTTGACGTCGATCGTGATGCCCCCAATGGCATCCACGATCTTTTCAAAGCCCTCAAAGTTTACTCGGATGTAGTAGTGTATGGGTACTCCAAGGGTATATTGCACCGTTTTCTTGGCTAAAGCAGGACCGCCTCCTGGGTACTTGTCCCGTTCACCGAGAAAGTGAGCGGTATTGATGCGGTTCTCGGAGTAGCCTGGAATAGGCACCCACAAGTCGCGAGGTATGGAGAGCATCGCGGCTGTCTTGCTCCTTGGGTCTATAGTAACCACGATCATTGTATCGGTGCGGCTGGGTCCTTTTTCGTTGGCGCGCTTGTCTATGCCCAGCAACAGGATGTTCACGCGCTCCTTGGCAATATCAGGCAGTTCTTCTTGCGGGGCCCGTCCTTGTTCGAGTCCAGGTTGTACAGGCATGCCTAGTTGGGCGTGGGCGACAAAGTCTTTAATGGTGGTATAGAAAAGGTAGCCCGAATAGATGCCTCCAGCGACAAAAACGACCAACAGAGTTCCTAAGAAAAGCCATTTCCAACGGGGCGTTGTTGTCCGGGATGCCCTTGGAGCTTTGCGCAACATGCAACCTCCCAATACCAAGATTGATGCGATTATAGCATAAGCGTTACATATGGGCAAAAAGTTCCTACACAAAATTTTAGATAAACGAACGAGTTCCTGGTCCCCTAGGTAACATCAACTACAGAGGAAATGCGCTGGATAATCTCATCAACGATCTGCTCGTTGCTGATGGTAATGCGAATGGCGCCTTCGGGGCAAATACTGACACAGCGCCCGCAACCGCGACAAGCATCGCTGATGACGGCACGTCCCTCCACCAAATGGATGGCATCTACAAAACAAACATCCTGGGTACATGTGCCGCAGCCTGTGCAGCCCTCGCCCACCATAACTGTTACGCCAGGCATGCGGTGCACTTGATCGCCAATCGCAGGCGCTACGTAGGGCAACACGCGCCACAGGCAGCAACAAGGGCAACAATTGCAGATAGTCAGCAGCCTGTCCCCAGGCCCAACGCCTAGCCAGACGGTGTCCAATTTGTTCCGCCCAATCAGGTGCACGAGGCCAGCTTCGCGGCAACGGCGCACATGCTCTAGTGCCTCTTCTTTGCTCACATGCCGCCCAAGTTTGGGATTGATGCGTGAAGCAGCCTCGCCAAGGAACAAGCAACCCAGGTCTCTTGGGTAATTTTGGCACTTTTCCGCCTCACGGCAAATACAAAAATTCATGATCCAATGGTATGAGGCTTTTTCAATGAAATAATCCACGACTTGGGATGGCAATACCATGCTCTCAGGGGCATCAAGCGTTTGATGGATGGAAATCACGTGGTCACGGGTCAGGTAGATGAGGTCATCGCCTTCAGCCAGCCAATGCTGCATCAAGGGGCCAATAAGAGGCCACCTAGTGAGCCTGGCAACGGCAAAGCGGTTGGGGAAGGCTTTTTTGATGAGTTCGACAAACCATACTGGTGTAGCCATGGTATCCTCGGCTTCTCTCAAAGGGTTTAGCGCCGGAAACGGCTGAAATCGGGTTTGCGCTTCTCCAGAAAGGCGGTCATCCCCTCGCGGAACTCTTCGCTGCCGTAGATTGCCGACAGCATCTCGATAGCGACGTTGAAAGACCCATATTGCCAGTCGCTGGCGTAATGCAGCGCGAGCTTGGAGACGCGCAGAGCCTGTGGGCTGAGCTCCAAAATGCGCGTCGTCCAGGCTTTGAGCGCAGCCTCGAACTGGGCTTCAGGCACGACTTTGTTGCACCAACCGAGTCGTTCTGCCTCTGCCGCAGAGTAGCGCTGGCAGAGAAAGATGATCTCACGGGCGCGCTTTTCCCCCACAATGCCGGGCAAGAACTGGGTGCCACCGAAGACAGGCGCGCTGCCTACGGTTGGTCCTACTTGGCCAAAGATGGCGTTCTCAGCAGCCAATGTCAAGTCACAAGCCACGTTGATTTCGTTGCCACCTCCCAGACAATAGCCACGCACAGCAGCGATCACCGGCACTGGAGCCTGGCGAATACGCCACAGCAGGTCTGTAAAGCGGCGCAAGAAGAGACGGCCAGTCTCGGGCGTTAGATCGCGCATCTCCGTGATGTCTCCCCCCACGCAGAACGCACGCTCCCCAACGCCGGTAATCACGATGGCACCAATAGATCGGTCTGCGCTGGCATCCTCCAAAGCCTGGGTCATCTCTAGTACCGTCTGTGTGCGAAAGGCATTGAGCACCTGGGGGCGGTTGATGGCAATGGTAGCTACGCCCTCGCTCTTTTCATAGAGGATGTCTGTATCAGGCATGGGCTATCCTTCTTTCTATGGCTGAGGTTATGAGGGATATTCGTAAAAGCCTTTGCCCGTCTTGCGCCCCAGATGCCCTGCCTGCACCATCTTACGCAGCAGGATGGGTGCGCGGTAGCGATCATCCTTGTAATTCGCATACAGTGCATCGAGGACATGTAGGACGATGTCCAAGCCAATCAAATCCGCAAGTGCCAGCGGCCCCATAGGCAGGTTGTAGCCCAATTTCATTGCCTTATCCAGTGCGTCGCGCTCAGCCACGCCTTCCTGCAAGGCAAAGATCGCCTCGGAAACGAGCATAATGCCCACACGGGTGGTGACAAAACCAGGGAAATCCCTCACCACGACCGGCTCCTTCCCCACCTTCTTGGCAAACTCGACCACTGCCTGTACAGTGGCTTCGCTGGTTTCCATAGCCCGGATGATCTCGATAAGTTGCATTACCGGAGCCGGGTTGAAAAAGTGAATGCCGATTACCCGATCGCGCTTCTCTACCGCCGTAGCAATTTCGGTGATGGGCAATGAACTGGTATTGCTGCCGAGGATGGTTTGGTCGCCTACGTACTGTTCTATCTCGTGGAATAACTTCTTTTTCAACTCAATATTTTCCGGTGCGGCTTCGACCACCAAATCCACTTCGGATAGGGCTTTTGCCAGGTCGCCGGTGTACAGGATACGGGCGCGTGTCCCTTCCGCTTCGTCCTTTGTCAAGCGTCCTTTTTCCACTTCACGCTCCACTAGCTTGTGGTGGTATGCTTGTGCCTTCGCCAGTTGCTCAGGAATGGGGTCATACAGACGGGTGGAAATGCCAGCTCTTGCCGTAACATAGGCGATTCCACTGCCCATCGTGCCGCTTCCGATGATGGCTACTTTCTGCATCGTCTCTCCTCCTCTTTGAAGTTTTTGGCTTGGTCATTTCACTGTGACCGTTTTAACGCAAACATTCCTCATAAGGGTGTCCACGTGCCAGCACCAGATCCACGCGCTCCATCCACATGCTGACGGGGATGTGCTGTGGGCATAATTCTTCGCACTGTTGACATTTGGTGCATTTGTCTGCCCTTGCCTGTTCAGGAATATTTTGATAACCGGAGCGCGCTTCCTCAACGGCGTTGTATATGGCTCCATAGTTGAATTGGCGAAAGACACGCGGAATGTCCACCCCACTTGGACAGGGCATGCAATACCCACACGCAGTGCATGGAATGGGGCACAGTTCGTTGTATTTAGCGCGCACACGGGCGATAATGTCCAGTTCTTCCTGACTCAATATGCCAACCCCCGAACGGTCGGCACTAGCAAGGTTCTCCTCTACCTGTTGCATGGTGCTCATCCCACTGAGCACCACAGAGACTTCGGGTTGGTTCCATAGCCATTGCAGTGCCCAATCGGCTGGTGTCCGCTTTTTCGGAGCGCTATCCCAGATTTTCTGCACGGGCTCCGGGGGGTTGACCAATCTGCCTCCGAGCAAAGGCTCCATAACTACCACTGCTAGCCCTTTTGAGGCTGCATATTGCAAGCCTTTGGTACCAGCCTGATGGTTGATGTCCATGTAGTTGTATTGTATCTGGCAGAAGGTCCATTTCTCATACGCATCCACAATTTCCTGGAACACGGGGTACTCATCATGGAAGGAGAAGCCAAGGTATCCGATACGCCCATCGGCGATGGCCTTCTCTGCCCATTGGAGCACTCTCAGGTCACGCACTTTGGTCCATTCTGCCTTGTTCAAGGAATGCAACAGGTAGAAATCAATGTGCTCGGTCTGCAACTTGCGCAGTTGCTCATTCAGGTAGCGGTCGAAATCGGCTGCACTTTGCACCAACCAACAGGGTAGTTTGGTTGCCAACCTGACTTTGGCTCGGTAGCCATCCTGCAGCGCCCGTCCCAGGAAGGGTTCGCTGTTGCCTCCGTGATATGGATAGGCGGTGTCGATGTAGTTCACGCCGTGGTCAATGGCGTAGCGGATCATGCGCGTTGCTTCTGGCTCATCAATGTCAGCGGGGTTTGGGCTTTTCGTGGGCAATCGCATGCAACCAAATCCCAGTGCGGATACTTTCCAGTCCAGTTTGCCAAATGTACGGTATTGCATTGTGTCTACCTCTTCTCCATGGTGTGAGTGGGTTGCTGCCTTGAGAAGCACAGGCAGTGCTGTAAGCCCGTCCGGGTAAGACCAAGGCAGCGAAGATGCTGCTTTAGGATAACACACAACCTGGCAAGAAGCAAAGTGGACAGGTATGCCTAGGTCGCTTTGGCTGAGGCGGATTGGGCATGCGCAAGAGGCAATGTGAAATGAAAAGTGGAGCCCTTGCCCAGCGTGCTCTCTGCCCAAATGCGTCCGCCATGGGCTTTTACCAGGCTCTGAGCGATTGAGAGGCCGAGACCACTCCCCCCGGGCCAATGCTCATTGCGGGAGCGAGCAGGGTCAGCGCGCCAGAAACGTTCGAAAACAAAGGGTAAATCCTCGGGGGCAATGCCCTCGCCAGTGTCTGCTACCGTGATTTCCACACCTTCGTTGGTTGCTATAGCGCTGACGGTAATCGCGCCTCCTGCGTGGGTATGCCTCAAGGCATTGACTAGCAGGTTATGCAATACCTGGGCTATGCGGTCAGAGTCGGCATGCACAAGGGGCAATCCCTCGGGCACTTGCAGGGTGAGTTTCACCTCCTGGGCTTCTGCCGCAGGGGTCAGGTGGGCTACTGTGCTGCGCAGTACCTGGCTCACATCTGTGGGTTGCAGGTTCATATGTAGTTGTCCGGCATCAGCCAAGGCTAACTCCCGCAAGTCATCTACCAGGCGGGCGAGCAGGCGGGTCTGGTCATAAAGACGCGCAATCTCCGCCTTGTCCAGCGTATAGACGTCATCTAGGATAGCTTGTAGGTTGCCCTGCAACACACTGAGCGGGGTACGCAGTTCATGGGCTACATCAGCCATCAAATTTTTCCGCAATTGCTCCGCTTGCTCTAATGCAGCAGCCATCTCATTGAAAGCCTGAGAGACCTCGGCGATCTCGGCACTGCCTCCCACCTCTACACGCCGGCTGAAATCCCGGTTAGCGACGGCGCGCGCCGCAACGGCGAGCCGCTGCAAAGGAGCAGAGAGAGTACGGCTAAAAGCGACGCCTAGCAGCACGCCCAGCACGCCTGCAAGAATTGCTCCAGCCAGCAAGACCTGGCGCAGGCGGTCGAAAAAGCGTTGCTCAATGGGGCCCAGGATGGCGGACTGGATAGGCAATGCGACCACCAAACGGCCAACCACTTTGCCATCTACTTCGATATCGATTGCCGCCGCTGCCTCGTCGGGAGTCAGCCGCCGGCCTGGATGCTTTTGCATACGGTCGTACAAAACACGCCCAGTGGCATCCGTCAGCACAAGTTGTACCCGGCTACCCCCAGGAAAGGTCATGCCAAGCATTCTTCTCATCATGGGCTGGGACATGCCTGGCATTTGCTGCAGGATGGTCTCCACTTCCTGCCAACGCTCCAGCAGTACCTCCACTCCTTGCCAACTACCGTAGGTCTTGTAATAGAGAGCCAAGGCTTGCACTAAAGGTTCGTAACGCCATGGATCTCGGTAGGACAGGTAGAAGCGGAAGGCTTCCCCAGCCCGCATATTCGCCATGACGGCAACGACCCCCAGAGTGACCAAGGTGATCAGGGTGAAAACCAAGGTTAACCGTACCCAGAGCCGGTTCATTATTGCCCTTCCTTCACCTGGCGTGTTTCAGGGCGCAGGCGATAGCCTACGCCAAATACTGTCTCAATCAATTCTGTCCCTAATCCAGACCCGCCCACTTGATCCAGTTTGCGGCGCAGGTTCTTGATATGGCTATCCACAGTACGATCTAACCCTTCGTAGCTGTAGCCCAAGCCCTTCTCAATCAGTTCTAAGCGCGTCAGGGCGTAGCCAGGGTGTTCCGCCAGCGTGCGCAGCAAGCTGAACTCCGTGGGTGTCAAGTGGACAGGCTGGCCGTTGACCTCCACTTCATGGCGGTCAACGTCAATGCGCAAGGGTCCTGTTTGGATTACTTTGGGCAAGACGGGTTCTCCCCGGACGCGCCGCAGCACTGCGCGCACACGGGCGATCACTTCGCGTGGATTGAATGGCTTGGTGACATAGTCATCCGCACCTAATTCTAAGCCGAGGATTTTATCCCCATCCTCCACACGGGCGGTGAGCATGATGATGGGTATGGCAGCCAGGTTTGCATCGCCACGTACAACACGCGTTACTCCCCAGCCATCGCGATTGGGGAGCATCAGGTCCAGCAGCACCAGGTCAGGGCGTTCGCTGCGGATGAGGTGCAACGCCATGTTCCCGTCGTAGGCGACGAAAACCTGGAATCCTTCCTTTTCCAGATAGGCACGCAGTAGCCGCACAATTTGTGGGTCATCATCAACTACCAGAATCCGTTGCGGCATGGCCTCTCTCCTTACGGCCTGGTTTGCTAGGTAGTGATATTATACTACTGGTGAGCCGATAATCATATGTGTCAGGCATCTCAAGAACTACGTGGCTGCTCTCCAATCTCCACTTCGACAACCCGCTTCTGACCATCGCGTAGGATGGTCAGGCTCACCGTATCGCCGATGGTGGTTTTGGTCTCCAGGTAGACGGTCAGGTCTTGGAAATTGTGAACTGCCTGGCCGTTGATGGCGATGATGACATCGCCGTCGAGCGGTACTTGATAGCGCCCCAATCGTGCCATGCGGCTGCTACCTTTGATCCCTGCCCTGTCAGCTGGCCCACCACTGACCACGTTGGTGACCAGCAAGCCATTATCCACAGGCAGGTTCATGCCTGCCTCGCGCAACATTTTGGCGGTGGAAGGCGTCAACGACAATAACTCCACTCCCAACCAAGGATGAGGGTAGTATCCCTGGGTGATGAGCTTGGGCACTACACGCTGCACGGTATTCGCGGGGATGGCAAAGCCAATTCCTGCCGAGGCGCCACTGGTACTGATAATTTGCGAATTGACACCGATGACATAACCATCCAGGTCGAGCAATGGCCCACCAGAGTTGCCAGGATTGATGGCGGCATCGGTTTGGATTGCCTCGCCGATAAAGCGGTTGTCCGCAGGGCTTTGAATGACCCTGCCCAGCGCACTGATCACGCCCATGGTCAGCGTCTGCTGCAAGCCAAAGGGATTCCCAATGGCTAGGACAATTTGCCCCACCTGTAGTCGTGCTGAATCGCCCAAGGCGAGGGGCTTAGGCAGGTCCTTGCCCGCCTCTATACGGATGACAGCGAGATCGTTGGTCGGGTCAACGCCCACAATGGTAGCCTCGTAAGTGCCTCCTCCGGCAAGGGTAACCAGGAGTTCCTGCGCGTTTTCCACGACATGGTAGTTGGTTACAATGTGCCCGTCACTATCATAGACAAAGCCTGAACCGGTTCCCTCTTGCGGAATGGGTTGCATGAACCAGTCATAAGCATAGCTGCGCGTGGTGATGTTCACTACAGCGGGCGCTGCCGAGTTGTATATGCTGATGAGTTGCGCTTGTAGGGCTTGGGCTGCCGTTTGCACATCGAAAGAGAGCGGTGCAGCAGGTGAAGCTGCAATGGACGCGGTTGTTGCCTCCGTCGTAGCGGGTGCCTCTGCAGCGTGCGACGCTGGCGCCGCAACGGTTGCTGTGGGCGCGGCAGCGATCGGCACGGCTGTTGCCTCTGCCGTAGCGTGTGGCAGGCTGCATCCAGCTCCTGCAAGCAGCAGTATCAACGCGATGAGGATCAAGTTCTGACGCATGCGAAGAGTTTTGTCCATTTTTCATCCTCCATTTTGTGCCAATGAATGGTGAACTACCACAATGAGAACAAGAGTTGGATGTCTCATGCTCTGGATAGACAGTGAGGGGCGAACCGATCAGCGGTCGGTTCGCCCCTCGTCCAAATGAGACTTCCAGAAACTTAGGGGCTAGAATTCGCCCCAGCCAGGGAAGCCTCTTCCGGGAAAGCCACCAAACCGGCCTCGACCACCGCGACCCATGAAACCGCCGGCCCAGCATCCGCCACAAGCGGCATCCAACTGCTCCGCTACTGCTTCCTTCATCTGATTCAGCATCAGGTCGGCCTGCTTTTGGGTGATGCGTTCGTCCTTCACTGCCTCGTCCAGTTTCTCCTTGTACTTGGCTAAATACTCATCGGCAATGGTCTGCGGATCTACGCCTTTCTCCTTGGCTACGTCGCTGATGCTCTTGCCCTGCTTGAATTCCTCAATCAGGTCATCCAGCGACATGCCCAGTTTGTCTGCAGCGATGGAGAGGAGCGATGTACCGCCCAACCCCCCGCATCCACGGCCGCCCCAGAAGCCGAAGCGTTTACCCATCCAAGGTCCCTCCCACTCTAGGTTCAAGCGCTCCTTGAGCATGTCAGCCTGCTTCTGGGTCAGCCAGCCTTCTTCTACCGCCTGTTTGAGCACTTGCTCTTTGGCTGACTCAACGGCAGCATCGTACTTCTCGACGCTAATGCCCAGGATGTTGGCAATGGCTTCGTGCATCTTCTGGCGGAAGTTCCAGCCCGAGGTCTCTGTAGAACCCCCTTGTGCGAGGGCAACAACCCCGACGGTGGTTACTCCCAGAATCAAAGCCAGTGTGGCGATTCCCGCGATTTTCCAAAACTTCCTCATAGCACCTCCTTCCTTATTTGGGGGATCATTTCATCCCACCCCCCATTTCTACCAACATTATAGCAGCAAGTTGTGTAGAAATGATGGAGATGGATTGAAGAACATGTGGAATTTACCCAGTTTCTATTCATACCTCAGTGCCTCGATGGGATTCAGTGCGGCGGCGCGGCTTGCTGGGTAGATACCGAAGAACAAGCCCACCGCGATCGACACGCTCAAAGCCATCGTTACGCTTCCGGTGGTAACCAAGGCACGTGTGCCGCCCATGAGCGGGGTGATCACCTGCGCCGCACCGTAGCCGGCTAGCACACCGATGAAGCCACCTGTCAGGCTGAGCATCACCGCCTCCACCAAGAATTGGGTTAGGATATCGCGCCGCTTGGCTCCTACTGCTTTGCGGATGCCGATCTCGCGCGTTCGTTCCGTCACAGAGACCAGCATGATGTTCATGATACCGATGCCTCCCACGACCAGAGAGATGGCAGCAATAGCAGCCAAGAGCACTGTAAATGTGCCTGTCACCGACTGCACCATCTCCACAATTTGCGCTTGATTTTGCACGATGAAATCATTAGATTGGCTCGGCGCTAAGCCATGGCTAGCTCGTAGGATGGCAGTCAGCTCTGCTTGCGCCAGATCCATTTTGTCTGCAGAGACCGCTTGTACATTGATGGCGCTCAGGGTTCTGTTGCCCGCTCCACCAAACCTGATCTGAGCTGTGCTTAAGGGGATGAAAAGCTGGTCGTCCATGTTCATCCCTTTACTGGCTAGGATGCCTATCACTTCATAATTTTGGCGGTTGATCTTGATGGTTTTGCCCAAAGGGTCAACGAGCATCTCCCCGAAGAGGTCTTCGACTACGGAGGCGCCCAGCACTGCCACCTTAGCCTGTCCAGAGACATCCAATTCGTCAATGAAACGACCCCGTTCTATTTTCCAGTTGCGCACGGCAAGGTATTCTGGAGTGACCCCCGCAACAGTGGTCTGGGTGTTCTTGCTGCCATAGACCACCTGGGCGCGGGTGGAATACTCGGGTGCGATGGCTGCTACTGCCTTCGCCAGTCGCGCGATGGCTTCTACATCGTCATTGGTCAGGCTCTGCGCAGTGGCAGCCCCTAGGGAAACGCCACGGAAAAAGACCCTGCCCGGCGAGACAACCAACAGGTTGGAACCCAGGCTTTGGAACTGTTGTGTCACCTGTGCCTGGGCGCCAGCGCCAACAGCCACTAGAGCAATCACCGCTCCTACACCAATGATAATGCCCAACATGGTTAGCCCAGCGCGCAGTTTATTGGCTGCCAAAGAGCGCAGCGCTATGCGTACGCTTTCAATCACGTTCATCGCCTCATCTCCTCAACAAACCGCCGGGTATCATTTGTCTGAAGCCGCGGAAGGTACTGGTTTGCTGGGTGGAGGTCTGGTACTCAATCACAACATGGTCCCCATCGTTCAGACCACGCAGTATCTCCACATACGTGCCATCGCTCAAACCCACCTCCACCCTCGTGGCGGTTGTTGTCCCATTGGCTTCCTGCACCATCACTACGTAGCCATCTTCACCTTGCTGCAAAGCCAAGACAGGGAGCAAGAGCGCATTCTCGCGTCTGCCTACAATGATGCTCACATTGGCGGTCATGCCAGGCTTGAGGGGCACTCCCTCCACGCCTTCCAGGCTGATGGGCACCTCGTAGGTGACGACATTCTGCACTAGTTTTCCTTCCAAGGGCACTTCGAGCACTTTGCCGCGGAACTTGCGTCCGGGGAAGGCATCGAAGGTGATGGTTGCTTCCTGGCCCACCTCGACTTTGCTGATGTCGGTTTCGTCCACGCTGGCGAGCACGCGGAGGTTGGAGAGGTCGGCGAGGGTAACGATGACGGTGCTGGAGGAGACGATGTCGCCGGCTTCAGCGCCGACGGAGATGACCGTGCCGTCGAAGGGGGCGGTCATGGTAGCGGCATCGAGAGCGGCTTGTGCTTTCTCCAGAGCGGCTTTGGCGGCGTTGTAGCGTGCCTGGGCGAGTTGGACGGCTTTGAGGTCAGGGCCGGCGAGGATGGTGGCGAGGGTATCTTTGGCTTTGGCGAGGTTGTACTCCGCTTGGGCGATTTTGTTGCGTACCTGTGCCTCTGCCAAGCCCGCCTTTAGTTGCGCCAAGTTCTTCTCTGCCTGGATAACTTGGTTCTGCGCATTGAGTAAGTCCAAAGCGACTCGCGCTTTGGCTGACTCCAGGTTGTCTTTGGCATCCATCATGCGGTTGTAGGCAAGGACTTCGCGATCCTGTGCTTCCTCAGTAACAATGGGCCCTTCCAACAGTTTGCCATGCTCCACCTCAGCGATATTCGCCAGCCACAGGAGGCGGTCAATCTGCTCTTTGCTTGAGAGGTCGTTTTGCAATGCCGCCAGTTTGTTTTTGGCTTGTTGCAATGCCCGCTCTGCGTCTTGGATAGTTTTTTCAGCAGTAGCCTGCTTGGCTTCCAGCAGGGCGGCTTCGGCAAGAGCGATATCCAGTTCTGCTTTCTTCCGGTCTAAGTCTGTGTAGGGGCTCTTCGCCTTCTCCAGTGCTTCCTCCGCCGAAAGCAGGTCTGCTTCGGCTTGGTCCACTGCCCGCTGCAGCGAGGAGGGGTCAATGCGTGCCAAGACCTGGCCCTTCTGCACCTGTTGGCCTGGCGCGACATTCAGTTCAATGAGGGTCACGCCATTGGCGTCAAAGCTCAGTTTGGCTTGGTAGCGTGCTGTGACCTCGCCGGTGGGTTTGATGGTTGCCACCAGGTTCCCTCGCTCTACCGCGACTACCT
>Ga0315298_1004866_pt1 | contig 19588 bp, 11 predicted proteins | sample WHS_1_MG_FD_203077 | JGI IMG/M metagenome (GOLD analysis project Ga0315298, IMG submission 203077) | Extremophilic microbial mat communities from Washburn Hot Springs, YNP, Wyoming, USA - WHS_1_MG | ecosystem: Environmental > Aquatic > Thermal springs > Hot (42-90C) | place: USA: Wyoming...
CGGTTCGGCGTGTACCCGACTCTGGACGACGTGAAAGTCGTCCCTTCAATCGAACCGAAAGCGGTGCTGGAGCACCGCGCTCCAAAAACTTTTCCTCCAATCCTTCACAGTAGAAACGCAGAGAGTCGGTAGGGCGCGCACTCCGTTGCGCGCCGAATCGCGGCGTGCAGCGGACTGCCCGCCCCACCGAATTGGCAACGGATTTTGGCGAAGCAAAACCTTCCGCGAAGGATTGGAGATATCCAGCCCGCACCTGTGGGATCAGCGCCGCAAGAATAAGGCTGTGACGGTGCGCGCCCCTCTGGGGCGCAGTTTTACATTTGCCAGACGCCGTATGACATGGGAGGCGTTTGGCCATGTTCAGGCCGAACCGAAAGCGGTGCCGCGGCACCGCGCTCCAAAGCACCCTGTCGAGCGCGAGCACAAACAGTTGCGGTTTCGACAAAGCGCAACCGTCCAGCGATTTTGACAAAGCAAAACCCTCCAACCCGGGATATTTCACACGTTTTTCGCGGCGCAGACTTCCAAGTCTGCTGCCTGCCTGTGGCTTGTCTGCGTGGGAGGCACAGGCAGGCGCTCAGCTTGGCGTGGCGTGTATCGTTTCCCACTTAACGCTTTTACGCTTTAACGCTTTAACGCATTACGCATCTCCGAGTCACTGGACCTGGCGCAGGCAGGCGACTCAGCAGGTTTGTCCCGCAATGCGCGATGTCCCGCAATGCCGGATGCGCCACGATAGTTCCGTCGCGCCAACACTGCAAGGTTAGGAAATAGCCAGGTTAGCGGTAGTGTTTATCGTCAATTTGACTGAGGTCAACCGGTTCCTTGAACACGCCTATGGTAACGATTGCAAATGTGAACACAGTTGTGCCCGGTTCAAGGTGCCCACCAAACGCTTTCTCAGCATCCGAAAACGTAATGTGCGCATGCACACGTCCGTCTATGATGTAGCCGTTCATGCTGACGATATCAGCCGGGCCATTCGGGTTTTTTACGAACGTGTTTTTGGTCGGGAATGTCCGATTACTAACAACGTGATAGTGATATCCTGTAACAGAACCCGTGCCGGCCAATATCACGCCGTTGCGTACGTTTTCCCGGGTGACAATTTGCTGTAACCCATCCAGCAGGTCCGTATGGTACTTTAGTCTGGCTACGAGCACGCGCTCAAGTTGTGCCGGCACAGCGTACACCTCGGGCACAGCCGGGCTGTTTGTTTTAAGATCGCCGGGTGTGACCGGGTTAAGTATTTCGGTGCGTGTGACTTGTGCCGTACCGGCTACTGGCAGTGACAACAGGCCAAGCAGATAAACCAGCTTACGCATAACGATTCGGCTCAATTGATCTTGTTTGAGTGTTCAGTGGCGTTCAGTCAGGTGCAAATTATTGTCGAATGGTGCGGATGCGACTGTGCGGTGTCAAGTTGTCGCCCCAACAATTGCGCAGCTTGCGGATGTGCGGTGCAGGTTCGGCAATTGACACGGCAGCAACAGGTTGCTTAGGTTCATCCGGCTGTGCGACCCGGTTTTTGGCTGGCAAGATTCAGGCGGTTTTTTGTGGTGAACCCGGTTGCAATTTGTTCGGCTGTTTCAGCGCTGGTGTGGCCGGACGCGATCGGCTGGAAAACCTGTTAATTTTCTGCGCGGTTACAATCGGGAGCGAAGCGATTACTTGGACAAGTATGGCAAACGTAATTTTAGTTGGTGCGCAATGGGGCGACGAAGGCAAGGGCAAGATAATTGACGTACTGACTGAGTCTGCCGACGTTGTTGTTCGGTATGCCGGTGGCAATAACGCAGGCCACACCGTGTACATTGGCAGGCAAAAATTTGTGTTGCATCTTGTGCCTTCGGGCATATTGCGCAGGGGTAAATTGTGCGTTATCGGCAATGGCGTTGTAGTTGATCCAATCGGTTTGGTGGAAGAGATCAATGGGTTGCGCAGGCTGGGCGTGAAAGTGGGCGATAACCTTGTGTTAAGTGAGACAGCGCATCTGGTTTTGCCGTACCACCGTGAGCTGGATGCACAACGCGAGGTTCTGAAAGGCAAAAACAAAATCGGCACAACAAAACGCGGTATCGGCCCGGCATATGCAGACAAGGCCGCGCGAGTCGGCCTGCGCGTGATTGACCTTGTAAAAACCGACCGGCTCGAACAAAAACTCAAAGAGCGGCTACGCGAAAACAACGATGTTTTACGTGCGCTTGGTGCAAAGCCATTATCGTTCAAAACGGTGCTCGAGCAATACCGTGCAGCAGCGGCATTTCTCAAACCGTTTGTCGCAAACACGGTTTTGCTACTGCACAAGGCAATGCGCGAAGGCAAAAGCATCCTGTTCGAAGGTGCCCAGGGCACATTCCTCGACATTGACCACGGCACCTATCCGTATGTGACGTCATCGAACACTACAGCAGGCGGTGCATGCACAGGCTCCGGTGTACCGCCAAACTGCATTGACCATGTGGTAGGCGTGATGAAAGCGTACACGACACGTGTAGGTGAAGGCCCCTTACCAACAGAAGACAGTGCCATAGGCGACCTATTGCATTCGCTCGGACGCGAGTTCGGCTCGACAACTGGGCGCCCCCGCAGGTGCGGTTGGTTCGATGCAGTCGTAACCAGGCAAGCCGTGATGGTCAACGGCATTGACGAACTTGCAGTCACAAACCTCGACGGACTTGACACGTTGCCGTTGATCAAGGTTTGTATCGGGTACAGATGCGGTAAAACGCGGTTTGACCATGTGCCAAATGACATCGAGCTACTGGCCAGGTGTGAGCCTGTGTACGCCGAATTTGACGGCTGGCAAACGCCAACGGGTAACGCACGTACTTGGCGTGAGCTGCCTAAAAAAGCGCGGGCGTACCTCACCGCCATTGCAGACCTGACTGGTGCAAAACTCAGCATCATTTCGGTCGGGCCGGACCGGCGCCAGACAATTTTCGTATGAGGCTTGAGGCGATCCTGGATCAAAACTGTATGGGGGCGGGTGCGCCCATGTGCACCCCATCAAACCCAAGGTCGAACGTGAGGGCTTTGCCGGCGGTCTAAACAGCCAAGGTGCATGATACAATGACAACCGGCCTGCAACTGAGTCCACAAGCACGTGCAGCTTTACCGCAGCACGTGGCCATCATCATGGACGGCAACGGTCGGTGGGCGCGCCACCGCGGTTTGCCGCGCATTGAAGGACACCGCGTAGGCGCCGAGTCGGCGCGTGCAATTGTGCGTGCTGCTGCTGAGCTTGGCATCAAGTACCTCACCCTGTACGCATTTTCGCAGGAGAACTGGAACCGGCCGAAGGAAGAAATAGACGCCCTGATGAAGTATCTTGCGCATTATCTGAAGAGCGAGACCACAGAGCTGCACAAGCACAACGTTAAGCTGGAGGTAATCGGCCATATCTATCGGTTGCCCGAACATGTGCAGCGTCTGCTTAAGAAGACCATTGCCACATTGTCAAAAAACACCGGCCTGACACTGATTGTTGCGCTCAGTTACAGTGGCCGGAGCGAAATAGTTGACGCAGTCAGAGCCATCGCACAAAAGGTTAAACGCGGCAAACTCGACCCGGACGAAATCACCGAACAGGTTTTTGCACAGCACCTGTACACACGTGACTGGCCTGACCCGGACTTGTTGATCCGCACTAGCGGCGAGATGCGTGTGAGCAACTTTTTGCTCTGGCAAATTTCGTACACTGAACTTGTTGTTGTGCCGACCTTGTGGCCCGACTTTCGCAAGCCGCAATTTTACGCTGCGCTTGAAGAATACGCACGCCGCCACAGACGCTTTGGCGGGGTGTGATGGCCAACGGCGGGTTGTCAGGTGTTGGCAGGCATGTATATTCGAGCCGGATGCCAGTCCAGAATCGCATAATTAAAGTGCAGAAACGGAATCGTGCCCTGGTCACGTTTGACCAGGACAGGATCGTGCGCGCGATTTTGCGTGCAGCGAAGTCAATCGGCGGGTTCAGGCAGGATTATCTGCCGGACATCAACGGCAAGATATTCGATGCGTACGGCACCGACGAAAAGATTGCCGAATTTCTGGCCGAGACGGTTGTGGTATGCCTGAACTCGGACCCGCACCATTTGATTAGTAATTTCCCGCCTACAATCGAGACTATCCAGGACGAAGTCCTGCATGTGCTGCGCAGTTACGGGTTCGAAAACACTGCTGATGCATATGCATGTTACCGCTGGGGCCGACACTGGCTGCGTGAGGGGGCAATTACACCTGAACAGTTCATGGGCAACGGGTTCCCGGAAGACAGGATGGCGCGTGTGCTGGCATGGAATCGCGCGCATGGGTGCGACACAGTTGCCGGGCTGAACGAGCTTGTGCAGGCCGGCAAGATCAAACCGATTGTGGACGAGTCAATTGCGCAATACGAAGCTGCCCTGGACGATGCGGCTGAAAAGGTTATTGCGCGTCTTAATTCAGGTAACAACATCAGAATGTTGTGGATAACCGGCCCGAGTTCGTCCGGCAAAACAACCACGACCGTCAAGCTAACACAGCGGCTTGAACGACGCGGTTTGCGGTTTTTGGTGTTGAGCCTGGACGATTATTTCTGGTCATTGATCGAGCATCCGACGGATTGGATCAACGACAGAAACTTCGAGACACCCGAAGCACTTGACATTCAGTTGGTCAACCAGCACCTGAAAATGTTGCTGGAGGGTAAACCGATCGAGAAACCCACCTACAGTTTTAAGGAGGGCAGACGTGTTGCGTATCGGACTGTGCAGCTCCAGAAAGACCAGGTATTGTTGCTCGACTGTTTGCACGGGCTGTATCCGCCAATTACCGAGGGCATAGACCCGTCAGTGCAGTTCAGGGTGTACATTGAAAACTTCAACGTCATGTACGAAGGCGACGGCAGTACAAAACGCCTCTGCAGGTTTACAGACGTGCGTCTGATGCGCCGGATGTTGCGTGACGCACGTCATCGTAACCACAGTCCGTTGTTGACAATCCTGCACTGGCATTACGTGCGTGCGGGTGAACTGTACAGCATCATACCGTTGATGGGGTTGGCTGATGTGGTGATAAACGGTGGTTTCCCATTCGAGTTGCCTGCGCTCAAACCGTTCTTTATTGGTGAGCACGGGATTTTACCGCCCGGTGACACTCTGGTGCGTGAGTATCCGGGTTTCCTGGACGCGCGCATCCGGTACGAGCGGATTAAAAGTCTGCTCGAATCGGTTGCAGGCCTGAGTATGGACGCCGTGGCGCGGCACGAGCTGATCCCCGGCGACGCACTGATTCGCGAGTTCATCGGTGGCAGCACAATCCAGATACCGCACAATGAGTGAGTGTGCTGAACGGAGGTGTACCCACGCAAAAACCAGCCGATAACAACTTGCTGTGCGCCGGGTTGACCCTCAAAACGTGATCAAACCTGCGCATCTGGAGCCGGGTGATACGATTGGCATCATTGCGCCGGCTAGCCCGCCCCGTGATCCGGATGCAATTGACTGCGGTGTTGCGTGGCTCGAACAACTCGGATTCAGAGTGAAGCTTGCAAAACACGTCCGTGCACGGGCTGGGTTTCTGGCCGGCACGGACACCGAGCGCGCGGCAGACCTGATGCAGATGTTTGCTGATCCGAAGGTAAAAGCAATTCTTTGTGTGCGCGGCGGCTACGGCACAGGTCGGTTATTACCCCTAGTTGATTACGGATTGATCCGACGAAACCCGAAAGTTTTCGTCGGGCACAGCGACGTGACAGCGTTGCTCTGTGCAATTCGCGCCAGGGCAAACCTGGTAACGTTTCACGGGCCGATGCTTACTGGCGCATTTGCAAAGGCGAACCTGCCGGCATTTACCCGAGAGTCGTTTTTGCGAACGATCATGCGGCCTGAAGCTGCCGGCAGCATTTGCCAGGGATACAACCGCAGGACGGTGACGACCCTCCACAACGGCGTTGCAAAGGGTGAACTTGTAGGTGGTAACCTGTCGGTTCTATGCACATTGATCGGGACACCGTACCAGCCTGTGTTCAGGGCTCGAATTTTGTTTTTCGAGGATGTGGATGAACCGCCCTACCGGATTGATCGTATGCTGACGCATTTGCTGAACGCCGGTCTGCTCCAACAAGTTGCGGGTGTTGCAGTTGGAACAAATAAGAATTGCAATGAACCTGTTGTCACGAAGACCAAAGAGTACCGACAGACACTTGATGATGTGCTCGAAGACCGACTAGGCGCGCTTAACGTGCCGGTTGTTATTGGTCTGCCGTTTGGGCATGGTGCATTTAACGCAACGATACCAATCGGCGGTACGGCACTCCTAGACGCCAACAATGCCGATCTTGTATTAACCGAAGCGCCCGTTGCCTGAGTTCGGGTTAAAGCTAGTGTCACCCCACAGATATACGTGGTTTAACCCGCCGGTCATGTTCCAAGCCGCTTGGAACCGTTAACGACCTGGCCACATCACGGCCTATGAAGTCGGTAGAAGCGATTTGTGATCGGAGTAACAACATTGGTTACGTTATAACGTCCGGAAAATACCACCGGTTCGTTTGTGACCAAAACCCAGCTCGCAGGCGCAATTACGGGCGTGGCTTGTAGTTTATATCCACCTGCCCAGCTTGGCCAATGGATCCTGACACGGTTGGTCTGGACCAGCTCAATTCCAAGTGTCGGCTCCGGACACGGTAACCCGCTCAAATGCAGGTTGTAAGGGTACGCAGCCGAGACCGGAGCAACGTCGTTCACGGTAACCACAAACCGTGCACCTGCAGGCACTGTACACGAAAATGCTATCTGTCCACCAGCCTGCGCTGTGCTGTAGCCGGCGTCCCCCAGATAGTTTTTGCTTATATCGGTTGGGTCGAAGCTCTCCAGGTACATCACTGCCAGCAGGTCATAGAGCGACTCGAGTACAACTGTTACACACGCATCTGCACCGGTAGTATTTGTGAACGTGTAAGCGTCGTAGTGGAAGTTTGTACCGAATGCACCGATTTCGAACATTTTTCGCCAGCCGCAGCTTGCAACCAACCCGTTGCGTGAAACCCTGTTTGTCTGGCGGTTGTCATCGGGTGTTATTTCGCCGGTTATGGTGGCAAGGCAATAGTCACATGCCCCGTTCCCACCACCTGCGCGTGTGGTAAGTGCAAACGGCAATGTAAATGCGCCATGGCTTGCACTGAATATGGTGAGATTGAGCAAGATATTTGTTCCACCCACAAAGTTCGGCAAGGTCGAGATTTGGTACGGCGCATTATTCGTGGCAAGGCTGTTTGGCGCCACATCAGGATACGTCGAGTATGGCTGACTAATAACTACACCGGGCGTGATTGTCGAGAGCACACCGATAACATTCGTCATGGTTGCAGTGCTCTGGTTCGTTATCACGATATCAAGGTTGTTGCATTCGTTGGGTTCGATAATGCCGTTTCCGTTACCGGCTGTGAGAGATACGGTACGGAGCGCTGCCGGTACCTGCGCAACGGTAAACACAACGTCGTTACCGTCGCCACCAACATAACTGAGTACTAATTTGAATCCGGCATGTACCCATGACGTACCTTCCGGCCAGCCGGCAAACTGGCCAACAACAACGTCTGAGCCGTCATTGTTGATTATACGCAGTTGGTCTCCGACACCGACCGGCTGGGTGAACCTGGTAGTTACGTTGAGCACTGGATTTGTCAAATTTACCGTGCCGCGCACTGTTAGCTGGTCGTATTCGACACCCGGGGTCGGCCCGTTTAGCTCAACCTCGAAGTGGCTTCCGGCGCCAAACGCAGCATTACTGCTGGTAAGGGTTCCTGGGCTTGTGCCCGGACGAACGCTCCCAGCTACGGTCAGGTGCCCGACAATCCCAGTGCCACATAGCGCAGCTCCAGTTGAAACCGACACCGAGCTGGCAGGTTGCACACCGTTCACAATGAGTGTGCCTGCGCCGACGTGCGTTTCCCCGGTATATGTATTTGTGCCATTTAATGTGAGTGTGCCGGTGCCATATTTGTTGAGTCTGCCACCAACACCGGTTATCGAGCCACTGAACACGTTTGAAGAATTGTCAAATCCCACATTCAAATAACCCGACCCAAGGTTAATGTTGCCGCTGCCAGCTATCGAACCGACTGCCTCGCCTTCCCCTGCGAGATCAAACAGGCCAGACGAGTTGATTACCACAGGTACGTCATTTGCGATCTGCGTGCTTGCCGCCAGGCGCAACACATCTGCGTTTGGGCCACCTGTACCATCGCCAATCACAACCGGCCCAATTATTGCCTCATTAAGGGCTGACTTGGCCAAAACGAGTGTGCCACCCCAAATGTAAGTTGTGTTGGTGTAAGTGTTTGGTGTGTTGCCAGAGAAAATTAATGTTCCTGCACCGGCCTTGAAGATTTTACCTGAGCCGCTAATACCAGAAGCAAGATTAAGCGTTGCCGGGGTATCAATGTAAAGCAGTGCATCTTTTTGGAGTGCAATTGGGCCCTGCCACGAATTCGAAAAGTCAAGCGCGCTGAGCGGGCCAAGAGCCCAAAAACCACCTGAACTGTTAAGTGTCAGCGGTTCAAGCCCGACGTGGATATTTGTTTGTGCGGGTGGCCCGGCAAACCTGTCGCCCCAGATCAACAGCGCACCATTCGAGTTTACGATCGTACTGCCGTTTGTGCTTCCCAATGCCCATGCATTAGCAATCCGCACTGCGCCGCCATTTATGGTGAATGTCCCGTCGAAACTGTTGGACGCGTACAACCCGAGCACGCCGGCCCCATTGAAGACAAGGTCACCAGGCCCCGTAATTTCAGCAAGGATCTTCAGATCCGGTATCATTGCCAGGGTAGGTATGGTAATGGTACGTGTGGCTGGCAACCGGAGGCGACCTGAAATTTCCGAAGCCGAATTTGTATTCGGATTAACCGTTATGTCGCCCATCAAAACAGCCGTGCCGGCACCCGTTACCAGGTCACCGCCACTAAAGGTGAGGCTACCGACCTGATCGTCGAACCCGTTCAAATCAAGCAGACCCGACCAGTTGATTGCGATTGGGACGGTGGCATTGATCTGGTTTGCGCCCGGCCCAACATATCTTACCACATCGGCGTGTTTGCCTCCGATGCCGTCACCGATAATTAGCGCCGAATTGTTCAGCAGTGCAACCGCAGAACCTGACTTGGCCAACTCAAGTGTGCCCCCGTAAATTTTGACTGCGCCTCTGAATGTATTGGCTGATGCACCGCTGAACCGTAGTGTACCGCCCTGTGATTTGCAGATACCCCCATTGCCACGTATAACGCCTGAAAGGTCCAGTGTCTCACCCAAAACCTGCACCTCCATGTCAGCGTTCAACATGATTGTGCCACTCCAACTGGCACCGTCATCGGCCTGAAAAATCGAATCAGCCGAATTGTTTGTGAGCGGTTCATCTGCAATGGCAACGCGCGCCAGTGAAAGATTACCGCCATTCAACACAGTACCTACAACTGTACTGCCAAGCCCGGCCGGGTTTCTGACCATAATAAACCCGTCGTTTATGATAGTTAAACCGGCGTAGGTGTTTCCCCCACGAAACTCTACATTGCCATGCCCGTTTTTGATTATGCCACCGTTGGTTATGACGGCTGAAATTACCAGCTCTGGATTTGCCGGCCCGTCAGCAACATCAATCGTGCATACACGGCCATCCAGGTCAAGCCGACCGCTCACATATGCGGTCGCTGATGACGACAGTGCTACCAGATTGCTTCGAATCGTGAGTTTATCTGCCCCGGAATTGATCTCACCGCCCTGCAGGGTTAGCAACCCGCCAATAACATCGTCGAGGTTGTTGAGGTCAAGCAGGCCGTTCATGTTTATTGTGACAGGTTGATTGGTGGGCAGTTGCTGGTTCCATTTCGTTAGCCGAACGATTGCACTGTGTGTGCCGTCACCGATAACGAGCGGGCCGCGGAAAGCGTCGTTGTACGCCACACACTCCAACGCAAGCAGACCCTGGTTCACCCGTGTTGTGCCTGTGTATTCATTGCGAGGCCCGCGATAGGTAAGCGTGCCGAGACCGCTTTTTGACACATCGCCACTGCCGCTTATGATGCCGTTTACGACAAAGTTGCCCGCCCCGCTAAAGACTAGTCCAAACCCTGCATTGTTTATATTGGCTGTCACAAGGCTTGCACCTGGATTTGTACATGAAAACGTCTGTGCACCCCCAAGAGCAAGGTTTAGGTCGAGCTGATTCGTCCCCGAAATGTGGCTTGCATTAATGCCGCTTGCAACAGTTACGCCCGATCCGCGTAACACATAATTGCTGCCGGTAAAGGTTATCGAATGAACTGTCGTTACTGCGTTGTTGTTGGTGTTTATCGGATTTAACGCGCCTGGTGGAAACACCAGTTCATCCCCGTTTACGGGTGCCTTGTTACCATCCCAGTTCTGAGCTGCGCTCCAGTTACCACTGTAACTGCCGTTCCAAACTCTGACCGCAGCCGGGGTAACCAGTGGCAGAACCAAAACAACCGCAGTTATAATTCGTTGTTTCGCCTTTTGTGCTGCTCCATATCCAAAGCACCGAATTAAGGTTTTCATGGGTAGTTTTGGGTTTTGGTTTAGCTGTCCGGGCGTAGCTTTTTTGCGAGCGTTATCCTACACGTGCAAGCCTTTAGTGCGTCAAGATTTGAATTTTGTATGTTGGATTTGGGACCGAGCCAACGGTGGCACAGCCCGTGTAGGAACCGCTCCCGAATGATGCAACCGCAGCGTAAAGTCCGCGTTACACCCCGGCTAGGTGCATGTGGCGCCCCATTTTATGCGCACCTGGTACGACTAGGCTTTGCGCCAGCCGTCGCTTGACCGCTGGTGAGCTGGTGTGGGCAGATTCGTCGCCACCCGTGAACTGCGAATTACACGAACCAAGTTTTACTTTTTTACTCCGATTTGCGGGCAGAGCTGTTTTACCTCGCAATTTGCGCAGTCGGGTTTGCGCGCAATACACCTGCGTCGGCCATGCCAGATGAGCCAGTGCGCAAAATCAGTCCAGAGTTTCTGCGGCACAAGCTGCATCAGGTCATGTTCGATTTTTTCCGGGTCTTTCTGTGTGGTCAGGCCGAGTCGTTGCGCAAGGCGCATCACGTGTGTATCAACCACAATACCAGCGTTTATGCCGAAAGCGTTGCCGAGCAATACATTGGCTGTTTTACGGCCTACCCCGGGCAGCTTTGTCAGTTGCTCCATCGAGTTGGGCACTTCGCCACGGTGCCGTTCGACCAATTGTTGCCCCAAAGCTTTTAATGTGCGTGCTTTGTTACGGTAAAAGCCGGTGCTTTTGATGTCTTGTTCGAGTTCGGCGAGGTCTGCATTGGCGTAATCTGCTGCAGACCGGTACTTCTTGAACAACTGTGCTGTGACAATGTTGACCCGCTTGTCTGTGCACTGTGCTGAAAGAATGGTTGCAACGAGCAACTCGAGCGGGTTCGAATAGTTCAGCTCGACACGCGCATTTGGGTAGGTCTTGCGCAACACAGCAATCAACTTTTTGAGCCGGTCTGCTTTTGCCTTGCTGGTTTCTTTTGGCATACGAGCCTGAGGTTAGCCCGCGAAACGCCAACCTGCAAGCAAGGTGTTGGCCTGTTACCTGCCTGGGGCGTTGCCGATGCCGGCTCTGCAAGCCAAACGACTTCGACAGTTTAGAGTTGGGAGTGTTGAGTTAGCGTTCCTGGGATGGTGCAGTTTGTGCTGGTGCGTGTGCCGGGGCGGGTTGTGTTTCAGTGGCTGTTGGCATGGTGCGTTTTGGTTTCCCCAGTCTGCCGCCGGTCCAGTCGTAGATGTAACCTAGGCTGTTTAGGATGCCATAGACAACCAGCAAGATAGCCGCAACCACGATGAGTTTTGGCCAGACGCTTTTCTTTTCTGCAAACGGATCGAACAGGTCACGATGCGCTCCGGGTGGCAGCGTGGCGAGTTGCGTCAACGATTTGCCCAATGGAACACTGATTTTTGCGCGTGTGTTTATTGCCCAACCATTCGCGTCAAGGAGCAGGCCGAGGTTGCGTTTACGCAGTTTTAACCACGCTATAAACACCGACGGAGCTGATATGATCAGCATCAACGCAACGAATACTAACGGAATTTGCCACAAGGCAAGTTTGGCAAGACCGGTCGCAAGAAACGATGCTGCAGTGCCAAGTGCGCCAAATGCAACCCCCAAGGCAGCCACCGTACCAACATCAATCTTTTTTGGCTCGACAGCTTTTGCTTTCTCAGGCGCAGTGAGCACCGCCGCAGCAGTCTCGAGTTTAGCTGTGGCGGCTGCCTCGGCTGCAGCAGCGCGTTTGGCAGCGTATTCTTCGATCATCCGGACAAATCTTTTATACGGCGACCAAAAAGCCTGACGCAGACTGATTGGGTTTTCGACAATTTTAGTTATTGTGGCGTCCCAGTCGCGTCCCTGCCGATCGTAAAAGATCCCGTTGCGTCCGACCATCAGGTTGTCCGAATCGCCGTCTGTGAACGCGGCGACAATTTGACGTTTTTCGCCTGTGCTTTTACGTGTGCAGTCGCAGTAAGCGAGGTACATTCCCGCCAAGCCGGCCAAGGCAGCGTGTTTGCCGACGTCTTCGACGGGCAGGCACAAGTCGCACGCACGTTGGTCCATGTAAAGTGTACCGGCTTGAAAGATCGCCTTATCCTTCCGCCGATAAAAATCTCGGAACGAAACGTAATTGTTGCACAGCTTTGCCAGGTCACGGTGGAACCGCAGCAAGCGCTCGACAGCGGTAATGGCGTTGAACTCGGGTTCAAGCGCTTTATCGTGTGCGATCAGGTCTGCGATCGTTTGCCGGGCCGCACTGGCCAAGATTTCCCGGAGACGATTTATCCCGAGTTTTTCGACTGCCGTAGCGGGTTTTGATGCAAGCCACATCTCGTAGGGAGCAAGTTTCGCTTGCAAGGCCACCCAGTCAGCCTCGGTAAGCGCGGTTTTATCCCCCAAAAGCGGTTTTACCGCTGTTGCATACAGGTTTGCAAGTGCGCCCGCCCAAGCCGGATTAACGCCTTCAAGCAACGGCAACGGTTTTTTGGGCGCAACTTGTGCAAGTGGAAAACCGGCTATTTCATCAGCCGTAATAGACAGGTCCTTGGCTGCTAAAGCGAGGTAATCTGATTCCTGCCGGTTTAACGCCGCGATTGCGCGTGCGTCGAATGCAGCAAGCCGGCATCGGGTGAAGTAATCGTCAACCTTGACTTTGGCAGCTTTGATTGCTGCGGCTGCGGCTGCTGTGGCGTCACCCAGTGGCAAAATGGTTTTGTTACCCTCGGCGCGATTCCACCACTCGACAAATGCGGTCGCTTCAGCAAAGAACTGGTCAACCTTTACCTGGTTAACCCCCGGTTTACTGCTACGGTCCGGCTCGGCACCCAAACAAGCGATGATATCTTCAATGACGGCTTTTGTGGCGTCATCCGGGGCAGCATCGGGCGGCACCACACCGTCGCCGTTGAACTTGGTCTGTGCAAATATCCTGGCTGTATCAGCCACGTCCTGTAGCGTGATTTCAGTTGCATCTGGTTTACCCAGGTCAGCTAGAATCCGCTTTGCCGAAGCGAGCATTTGTTTGCCCTCGGGCGACTCGGCATTGATTGCGCTTAACGAGAGCGAACCACCGCCTTTCAACAGTTCATCTGGATTTTTTAACAGACTGGCTGCCCATTTGACAGATGCAATCAGCTCAGGCGCACGAATCCGGCCGTCGTGGTCCGTGTCAATAAACGCAAGTGTCCGTGAATCGAACTCGAGCCCAGTTGTCGGGCACGCAAGTGCGACCCAGAGTTTTTGATCGAGCTGATCGAGGTTTGCAAAATCCGCGCCTGACTCGAACTTGACCTGGTCAACACCCCCGGCACGGAAGAATTCCCAACTGTGATTAGACTTTGCCATAAGTCTGTCCAGATTAGACGGCGCGCTGCCCGTCACAGAGTATGCTGTTATTAGCCGTGTATTCTGGCTGGTCTGAGTTCATTGTTTTTCGCGCGCGGAAAAACACCGACCGCACATCAGACTCGCAAGTGCCTTTTAACGGCTGCATACCGAATCGGCTGCGCCTTACGCTAGTTTCCGCCGAGCGCTTTTTCAGCAGTGGTAGCTGCGCCTGCTGCAGCTTTCTTGGAAAGGGCCTCTTGAATCTGTTTTTTCAGTGCCTCGACCGTTTTGAGCTGCTCGTCAGTGAGTTGCATATTGGCCAGCCCGTGCAACGCTTCGAGCGCTTCTTGGAACTTGTTCTGGGAGACAAGGTTCTTGGCTTTGTCAATTATCTCCTGTGCTTTTGCCTTAGCAGCAGCAGCAGCTTCTTCGGCCTTGGCTTTTGCTTCGTGAACGGTTGCTTTGGCAGCCTCGGCGGCCTTTTCCAGGGTTGCTGCGCCCTGATTACTAACCTTCTGCGTTTCCGCAGCGGGCGCAGTTGGTTCTTCTTTCTTCGTGCAGCCGACCAGTGCAGCCAAAGACACGCTCAGAACAATGGCGCCGATTAGTGCATTGATTTTCATACTTTATGGTTTTGGGCTTTTTGAGTCTTACGGTTTAGTTTTTTGGTGTCGCCACGGAGGCGCAATATGGCCCGGACCTTTTTATCTCGCGGTGACGAATTTGACGCTAACCTAACACCTCTCCAAAACTGTGCAACAAGAAACTTTATTACCGACCTGAGTCAAGTTACGCGACTGGCCAGGGGCTGAGCTGGATAACTCTGCGAAAAACCACAATCATTTCGCTGCAAAAACGCTCGGTACCCGCCTCAGCAATGCATCCGAACCAACGGAATTTGCGGAGCTCGTGAGATGCCACGAGCTTACAAATTGCCCGCCCAAGTCGCGCCGGTTGCGAGCCGTTAATGACTGTTGGGTTAGCAACTTATGACCGGCCGTTGTCAGCTCTGCGGGTTGGGAGCGGGCACGTAGGCGCCTGGACAAGTTCGCCGCAGCGTTGTTCACCTCACCAAGAAGGCTGAGCAATTTGCCGAGCTAAAAAATTCGGTTGGGGGAAACTGCCTTGTGCAAAAGCTTTCCCAACACGATCTCTTCCGGTTAACGCAAGGGCACGTTGCGTGCCGTTTTACATCCAAGGCGAGCTGTGTCAATCGCATGTAACTTCCTCAAGCGAAGCAGGTTACATGGAATTACAGAAGCCCTTGACAGCTAATACAAAGCCGAAAAAAATGGTGGGCAGATTCTGGATAGCCTTTTGCGGAAAAAAGAACGTCGTTTGCCCAAGGGCAACCAAACACATCAACCTGTGACAAGCTATGAAAACCGAGACTCGATTGACAAGGCGAGTTCAATCAGGGGTGGTCAAAATGCAGACAATTGCGATACGGAAAGTGGCATGGTGTGTTGTGCTGACGGTTGCGTTGTGGTGCATGGAGTCGGCCAAAAGCGCCACTGTAGTGTGGAAAGCACCGAATGTGCAGGTTTATACAGGCCTGGCTTACGAATCGCTTGAATTCGAGAATCCACTGACTGGCACAGAACAGGTGCTCGGTCATCCTGTGCTTGACTGGTGTGATGCAGATTACAACCCATCGCCGTTCAACGGGCAATATAAAGACTGGTCGGTGTACACTGCCGGAGGGTGGATAGATGGATGTGAAACCGAGATTTGGATGCGCGAGGCCGGCCAATACATTTGGACAACAACAAGCGTCCCCAGCAAAGTCGTTACCGTCCATTTATTTGGGGATGACAACGACGGTGTGGCTGGGATTTATGTGGACGATCGGCTTATTGCCCGCGTTTCGATGGCGCACCCGGTTGGTGAAACGGCGCTTTTGATTGTCCGCGGCTTGGCCAACGTTACTCACACTATCAAGGTCGCTTGCGAAAGCCCTGACGTAGCGGTGTTGGGCGCAGCCGCACTAGCTGAGAAACCGTTGAAATGGGACCAACCGCCCGCATCGGCGACAAATGCAGTTTTTTACGGGTGGAATCAAATTTCAGCCGAAGGATACACAACTGCGGCTGATGACTGGGTTTGCATGAGCACAAACCCGATTACAATGGTTCGGTGGTGGGGCTCATTCGTGGACTGGGTGTCGAACACACCGCCACAGACGCGCCCGACACAATTCGAGATTTGTTTCTGGACGGATGTACCTGCGGGCGTTGACGCGCCTTACAGTCATCCGGGCATACTGCTCAAGTCAATCGTGTGCGTACCCCGGACATGCGAATTTGCCGGGTGGGATTATGACCCAAGAACCGGCCAACACGAGGCATGCTTCAAATTCGAGGCGCAGTTAACACCCGAGCAGTATTTTTACCAGGGACCGAGCAATACAATTTACTGGATCAGTATTCGGGCACGGTACGATCAAGGCAGTCCATTGCAGTGGGTCTGGGGCTGGAAAACGCGGCCGCGTGATCCGAATTCGCCTGCGCCAGATGCAGCGGTGATTTCATGTGAACCGCCACCGCCTTGGACACCGATTCTGTGGCCCGACACGAACACACAATGGGACCTGGCATTTGAGCTGGTGTCAGACTACGAACTCGGGTTCCAAAAATGGTACCAACCGCCTGACCTGAGCACAAACGGCATGGACGTGAACATCACTCATGTCTATCAGGTGATGCCTTTACCGGGATACGTTGCCGGTGACGATTACCTGTGTACTGAACCTGGGTGGGTCACCAACATCACGATCTGGGGTTCTTGGAGCAATGATATCGTGGTCTCACCGTTCCCAACGTTCCATGTAGGTATCCATGAGGATATACCGGCTACACCGACAAACTACAGTCGACCCGGTAAGACGCTTTGGAGCAAGACATTTGGGCCGGGCACATACCAGTACTCGCTCTACGCAACAAACTTGGAAGAATGGTGGTTCACGCCGTCGGATCAGGCGCGACCGGCTGGTGACCACGCGTGTGTCCAAGTGAATTTCAGCGTGCCCACCCCGACCGCATTTTATCAGGCAGGTTCACAAACAAATCCAAAAGTTTACTGGCTTATCGTGCAGGCGCAGTGGACGAACCAGTTTATTCCTGGCGTGTTTGGGTGGAAAACCTCCACACAGCACTGGAACGATGCAGCAGTATGGGCTAACGCGGTCATGCCAGACTCGCCAACATGGTTTGAATTGCTTTACCCGATCAGGCACCCGCAGGCTGGTCAGCGAGTTGACCTTGCGTTTCGGCTCAGTGGCAGCCGGCGAATTTACGAACCGAAATGGAGCCAACCACCCGTTAGCTCGAATGCACCTGTCGGGTACAACGGCTGGAACGAGTTGTCGGTCTATGGCGGAGCGCAAATTGTTGTTGATGATTGGGTTTGCCTGAGTACAAACGCAGTCACAGACATTCGCTGGTGGGGGTCATTCATCGGCTGGAACACCACAAATACACCGCCACAAATGCCAGACGCATTCATGTTCACAATCTGGACAGATGTACCTGCGGGCCTGCTGGAGCCGTTCAGCCACCCTGGCACATGTGTTTGGGCGCATCTTTGCACCAACTACGCATGCTATTTTGTCGGGTGGGATTTGGACCCGCGCAACCCGACTGCACCGCCTGAAGCATGTTTCAAGTTTGAATGTGATCTGTTTTGCAACGAATTTCGGCAACCTGGCTCGAGCAATATTTACTGGCTCAGTATCGCAGCAGTGTACCACGACCAGGTTGTGACAAATGCGTGGGGCTGGAAAACCAGACCGCGTGATACGAATTCATTGGCACCCGACGGTGCGGTCAGGATTTTCGAGCCGACTGCACCGACCGTAGGAAGCGTCTATTTGCAGGGCGAACCGGTTACTTGGCCCTGGCCAACCAATCTGTGGGACATGGCATTCCAATTGAGCACACGTGCAACCGACCAACAAGACTTCGGTGACGCGCCAAGGCAATACCCTACCAAGCTGGTTAATACCGGTGCACGGCATTATATCCTGCCCGGATTCTGTCTCGGCACGCAAATTGACGCCGAGCCGGACGGCCAGCCTACTACAGACGCGCAAGGCGATGATTTTACCGGTCTGATTGACGACGAAGACGGTGTGCAGATGTACGGCTTTGACTTTCAAAACACACGATTGGTGGTTGGGCACTCATATACCGTAACGGTCGAGCTTACTTCGTCGCTCGGCGCAGGAAAGCTGGATGCATGGATTGACTTTGACCGGAGCGGCAGTTGGGAAAACACCGAAAAAATCTTTGACAATGTAACGTTAAGTCCAGGGCCTAACATGCTCAACTTTACCGTGCCGCGCACCGCGCGGTTGGGACCGACGTACGCGCGGTTCAGACTCAGCACTGCAGGTGGCTTACCACCTTTTGGTGCGGCGGCTGATGGCGAAGTCGAAGATTACCGGGTGTACCTTACCCAATTCAGCCATATCACGAATATCCTCATCACCAACATCACGGTGATACCGCGAATGAACCCGACAACACAACAGGTCGCAATTGTCGAATGGATAGCGGAAACAAATGTGCACTACCAGCTCCAAGGTTTGTCTGAGTTTCCGCCCGGCATGACGAACCTGTTGTGGTTTGACATTGGGCCAGAGGTTATCGGCCCGACAAACTTTCAGACCGACACAACAAGCGTGATCCAGTCACAGCGAGTCTATCGTGTGATTGCGCCGTGGGTGGTTTGGCCGGATTAACCGCGCAACCGTCTTCAGCCCGGAAAAGTTGGTAGTGTGCGGGTTAAGCCTATCGCCTTTGAAATTTCGATCAAAGGCGCGGTGCACGGGATGGTGCGGGCCGCGACTGCGCGCGGCGCGCAGTGGACTGCGCGCCCTACCTTACTCTCTGCGCATCTGGTGTGAAGGATTGGAGGTGAAATTTTTGGAGCGCGGTGCTCCAGCACCGCTTTCAGTCCGATTTGAATGCCGACTTTCACGTTGGCCAGAGGTCGATGCAGGTCAACACGTGCACTGCACCCGGCTCGGACCGAAGCCTCATCGGCAATGCGTAATTTACTGCGCCCCAGAGTGGCGCGCGCCGTAGCCGCGCTCGTAAGGGCGCGGAAAACAGGACTCAAACCTGGAAACCCGGGTTGCATGACCAACCCCGGCGCGCAGTGGACTGCGCGCCCTACCAACTCTCTGCGCCTTTGGGCAGATTGGAGCGCGGCCATCTTGGCCGCAGGTCTTCTGCCACCTGTATGGTCGCGCGCCTGCCAACTCTGCAAACGGTAACCGCACGGACGCATGAGGCCATGTAGCCGCGCCCGTAAGGGCGCGGACGGCAAGGATTATAGCCCCAAAAGCCGGGGGCCGCACGGACACACCCCGGCGCGCAGTGGACTGCGCGCCCTACCTTAACTCTGCGACTCCACGTCTGCGCGGTAGACCAGAAATAGTTGGAGGGACGACTTCCACGTCGTCCAAAATCAGTCGGGGTTAAACTCGACCCTCCAAGCCGCCGGCAACAGGCGCATGTGGAAATGCGCCCCAGAGGGGCGCGCCGTAGCCGCGCTCGTAAGAGCGCGGAATAACTCCGAGCTCATATCAGGAATGAAACACGGGTATTTTTAAACGTACCCAGCAACGTGCCCCCCAACGTAAAACCACAAAATACCCAATAGCCCTTTTTAATCCGCCGTCTCACGACGGCGGCTACCATAG
>Ga0315298_1004867_pt1 | contig 19588 bp, 13 predicted proteins | sample WHS_1_MG_FD_203077 | JGI IMG/M metagenome (GOLD analysis project Ga0315298, IMG submission 203077) | Extremophilic microbial mat communities from Washburn Hot Springs, YNP, Wyoming, USA - WHS_1_MG | ecosystem: Environmental > Aquatic > Thermal springs > Hot (42-90C) | place: USA: Wyoming...
CCAGGGCGTCCGCCAAGAGGTAGATCGAGAGCGCGGCCGCTGCCAGCCAGATACCGGCGATGATTGCTGCCCCGGTGCGACTGGTCGGTCGTGTCGCCATCCGCGCAGCCTCCTTCCGAGCGTCTTTCATCACGGGCCCGGGGATGAGCTTGGCAGCCAGCACTATGCCGCCCGGCACGATGATGAGATCATCCAGGTAGCCGAACACGGGCACGAAATCAGGGATCAGATCTATTGGCGAAAGGGCATACGCGACAACCAGGCCCGCTAGAGCCCTGGCGTACCATGGAGTCCGAGGATCGCGACACGCGAGGTAGAGCGCGAGAGTATCGCGCTTGATGGGTCGCACCCGTTCCTTGAGTCTGGCGACGATAGCAGGCATGGTGTCATGGTAAAGGATTTCGGGCACACCGGCAAGTTGTCCGGTTCATACCCGTGCGAGGCCGCCGCCGGACCGTAGCGTCCGCTCTGCCGCGGCTCCACCGCCACGACCTTTGCTGCCGCTCTGGCCCGGCCCAGGGGAGCGCCGGGGCGGCCGAGAAGCCATGGACCGAATGCAGGCGACCACCGAGCAGATGATGCAGGCGGCCGGGTTTCGCAGGGCACGCCATTGCCCTCCCCCAGGGGCATGCCGGCCGCGAGCCATTCCTCGGCCGGGGGACTGCCTCCGCGGGTTGGGCGGCTGCCATCCTGCCAGGCGTTCGATCCTAACTTGCTCCAACCCTCGGGACCCATACCATCTCCCCCGGCGCTTCGCTAGAATGGGATGCATGGATACTCTCGCCCTGAAACTCGTCCTGACGCCGGCCTTGATCGCCGCTGCCAGCCTTGCCGGCCGCCGATGGGGCCCCGCGGTGAGCGGCTGGCTTGTGGGACTTCCGCTCACCTCCGGACCGATCGCTTTCTTCCTGGCACTAAACCAGGGAGTAACGTTCGCTGCCGCTGCCGCGCTTGGCACCATGGCCGGAGCGATCTCCCAGGCTGCCTTTGCTCTCGCCTATGGCTGGGTTGCCACGAGGTGTGGCTGGCCTCTTACTTTCGCGGCCGGCTGCCTGGCCTTTGGAGCCTCAACTGCCGTCCTGCAGCGGTCGACTCTCCCCCCGGTGCCGCTCTTCCTGACAGTGGTTGTGACCCTGCTCGCGGCTCTCCGCCTCTCATCCGAAGGCAGCAGCAGCCCTTCTAATCGACCGGGCTCTGCCCCGAGCTGGGACATCCCTGTCAGGATGGTGGTGGCGACCGGCTTCGTCCTGCTTCTCACCGCTATGGCCCCGGTCCTGGGCCCTCACCTGACCGGCCTGTTAGCCCCGTTCCCGCTCTACGCTGCTATCCTGGCGGTTTTCGCACATCACCTTCAAGGGCCAGCATCCGCAGCCGCGCTGATGCGAGGTCTGATCCTCGGGCTGTTTGCTTTCGCCGGCTTCTTTCTGACGCTTTCCGCCCTGATCGAGCCGTTGGGCATCGCCCCGGCTTTCGCCGCCGCCATCGCAGTGGCTCTGGCACTCCAGGGTGCCTCCCTCTGGGCACTCCGTCGCACCCTCTCTACCCCCATGGGTGACCGCGGCGCGCCGAATCCGGTCCTGCTGTTACAATTGACCCGAGATGCTTCAAGTCACCAACATATCAAAGTACTTCGGCGGCGACGGTGTCCTGCAGGGGGTCGGTTTCCACCTGAGCCAGGGCGAGCGAGTTGCCCTGGTTGGGCCCAACGGCGCCGGCAAGTCCACCCTTCTTCGCATCCTCGTGGGGGAGCTGGAGCCGGATGCCGGGCAGGTGCACCTGGCCCCGGGCCGCACCGTCGCCTACCTTCGCCAGGATGCGGGAGTCACCCCCGGCCTGACGTTGTACCAGGAGATGCTTTCCCTCTATGCCGACGTGATGGCCCTGGAATCGGAGCAGCGGCGGCTGGAGCAGGAGATGGCTCGGACGGCGCCGGATTCGCCGGAGCTGATCCGGCTGGTGGAGGCCCACGCCGAGCTTCACAGCGAGTTCGAGCGTCGAGGGGGGTACACCCTGGAAGCGGACATCGGCCGGGTGCTGTACGGGCTGGGCTTCACCATGGAGGACTACGGCAAGAGGGTGGAGCAGTTCAGCGGCGGCTGGCAGATGCGGATCGCGCTGGCTCGATTGCTTCTGCAGCGCCCCGACCTGCTGCTGCTGGACGAGCCTACCAATCACCTGGACCTGCGCGCCACCGAGTGGCTGGAGAGCTACCTGCGCCAGTATCGCGGCGCCGTGGTTGTGGTCTCCCACGACCGCTACTTCCTGGACGTGGTGGCTACCCGAACCCTTGAGCTGGATGGGGGCCGAATCACCGAATACTCCGGAAACTACTCCTACTACGTTCGCGAGAAGGCTCGCCGGCTGCGGGAGCAGGAGGCGGCCTACGGAAGGCAGCAGGCCTATCTGACCCGTCAGCAGGCCTGGATCGCCCGATTCCATGCCGACAAGCGGCGCTCCAGCCAGACCAGGAGTCGAGAGAAGCTGCTGGACAAGATGGAGAGGGTGGACGCCCCGGCCGGTGCCCGGCGCACCATCAAGTTTCGCTTCCCCCTCACCACACCCAGCGGTCGCAAGGTGTTCGAGCTGAGGGGCGTCGGGAAAGCCTACAGCGAGAAATGGGTGTTCCGAGAGGTGGAGCTGCTGGTCGAGCGAGGGGATCGGGTGGCGCTGGTAGGGCTGAACGGGGCGGGGAAATCGACGCTGCTCCGGCTGCTGGCCGGCGTCGAGAAGCCCACCGACGGGGCGGTGCAGGTGGGGCCCAACTTGCTGCGGGCCTACTACGCCCAGGACCAACCGGCGTCGCTGAACGAGGGCAACACCGTTCTGGAGGAGATCTACTCGGCGGCTCCCACCGATTGGAGCGTGGAAGAGGTCCGCACCATGCTGGGACGGTTCCTCTTCAGCGGCGACGACGTCTACAAGCCCATAGCGGTGCTGAGCGGCGGCGAGCGCAGCCGGCTGGCGCTGGCGAAGATGTTGCTGCTGGCCACCAACGTCCTGCTGCTGGACGAGCCCACCAACCATCTGGACATCCCGGCCCGAGAGACGCTGGAGGCGGCCCTTGCCGATTACCCTGGAACCCTGGTGCTGGCCTCCCACGACCGCTACCTGATCGACAGGCTGGCCAATAAGGTGGTGGAGATTGAGGGCGGGAAGGTCACTCTCTACCTGGGCAACTACACCAACTATCGGGAGAAGAAGGCGGCGGAGCTGGCCGCAGGGGACGGGGAGACGGGGGGACGCGGAGACACGGGGCCGCGGGGAAGGGGAGAACCCAGCACTCAGCGCCCGGCACCCAGCGTCCGTCGACTGCAAAGGGAGTTGGAGACGGTAGAGGGGGAGATCATCGCCGCCGAGGAGAGGATCGGTCAACTGGAGGTGCTGCTGGCTGACCCGGACGTCTGCGCCGACCCGGCGAAGTCCGCCCCCCTGGTGGCCGAGTACGCCGATCTCTCCGCCCGCCTGCCCGACCTGAATCGTCGCTGGGAGGAGCTGGGAAGCCAGCTCGGCGGGTAAGCCTTCGTCCGAATGGAGGTTGGCCAGCCTCTAGGCGACAAGGCGATTCGCGGGATGTCCGTGGTCCAGAACGACCGGGTGGTAGGGGTCGTTTCTCTCATCACTCATCACTCATCACTCGTTTCGCCACAGCATCCCCCATCTCGGAGGTGCTCACCCGGGTGGTGCCTTCCTCCCAGATGTCCCGGGTGCGAATCCCCTCGGCCACGGTCCTCTCCACGGCCTTCTCCACGGCATCGGCGGCCTCTGGCACCCTCAAGGAATGCCTCAGCAGCATGGCCGCGCTGAGGATGGTGGCCAGGGGGTTGATGTCGTTCTTGCCGGCGTGTCGGGGGGCGGAGCCGTGGATCGGCTCGTACAACCCCAGGGTTCCCTCGCCGAGGCTGGCCGAGGGAAGCATCCCCATGGACCCGGCTACCTGGGATGCCTCGTCGGTGAGGATGTCGCCGAAGGTGTTCTCCGTCACCAGCACGTCGAACTCCGCGGGTGACTTGATCAGCCGCATGGAGCAGGAGTCCACCAGCATATGCTCCAGCGCTACGTCCGGATAGGCAGCGCCCACCCCCTCCGCGACTTTCCGCCACAATCGAGAGTTTTCCAGGACGTTGGCCTTGTCCACGGACGTGACCTTCTTGCGTCGGCCTCGCGCCAGCTCGAAGGCCATCCGCACCACCCTCTGGATCTCCTTTTCGGAGTAGACCATGGTGTCCACTGCCACTAGCCCCTCGGGGGTCTGGCGGGTCTCGCTGGGCCTGCCGTAGTAGAGGCCACCCGTCAGCTCGCGGACGAACAGCATGTCCGTCCCCTTGACCACCTCGGCCTTGACCGGAGAGGCATCCACCAGTTGGTCGAACATCTTCACAGGCCGCAAGTTTGCGAAGAGCCCCAGCCCCTTGCGAATGGCCAGCAGGCCCTGCTCCGGCCGGACCTTCGCGTTGGGGTTGTCGTACTTGGGGTCGCCGACGGCGCCCAGCAGCACGGCATCGCTTTGCCGGCTCTCCTCTATCACCTCGGGCAGGATCGGCACGCCGTGGACATCCATGGCCGCCCCGCCGATCAGCCGCTGCCGGAAGTCGAACTCGAGCCCGAAGCGCTGCCCCACAGCCCGCAGCACCTTGACGGCCTCGGCCACGACCTCCGGCCCGACCCCGTCGCCTGGAAGTAAAACGATCTTGTACATGCGTGACCTCCATCCAACGTTGGCCGGAATATAACGGTTCCGGGGATGCCCGGTCAAATCCGGGATGTGCTATAATTGCACTCCCCGGCATTCCACTGGGCTTGCCGCTGCCGTGTGATCGCGCGGCCGCCTCCCACATCGTGGCGATTGCGGCACAACGGCCGCGAATACCGGGAGTAGACAGGTCCATCCCCCGGCCACTCCCCCGATGTGCCGCATGGGTGAACCGCCGCGGATAAGGGTGGGATGAGAGATATCCACGCTATCGTTCACGGCCCCAGTCACAAGTGGTGGGCACTCGGCACCGTCTCGACCGGTGTGTTCATGTCCACCCTGGACGCTGGCGTAGTTGCCGTCAGCCTGCCCACCATCATGACCCAGTTCAACGCCAGCGTGGATATGATCCAGTGGATCGTTCTGGCCTACCTGGCCACCATCACCGTGACCCTGCTTCCTTTCGGCCGGCTTGCCGACATGTATGGCCGGAAACAGGTCTATACCCTGGGCTTCGTGATCTTCACCTTGGGCTCGGCGCTCTGTGGTGCCTCAGGCAGCACTATGCAGCTCGCCCTCTTTCGTGCCCTTCAGGCGCTGGGGGCCGCCATGCTGATGGCCAACGGTATGGCCATCACCAGTGCCGTTTTCCCCGCCAGGGAGCGGGGAAAGGCACTGGGGATCAACGGCACCGTCGTCGCCACCGGCACCACCGTCGGCCCCACCGTTGGCGGCTTGCTCACCCAGTGGCTCGGCTGGCGCTCGATCTTCTACATCAACATTCCGGTGGGGATTGTCGGCGTCACCATGGCCATACTGGTGCTCCGCAACAGCGAGGTCACCCCCTCCCTTGCCGCCGGACGCCGCCCGAAGTTCGACCTGGCGGGCGCGCTGATCGCCGCTGCCGGCCTTCTGGCCTTGCTGCTGGCCCTGACCGGCGGCGAGGAGCTCGGCCTGCCTGGGTCCACCACCTGGCTTTTCTATGCGGCCGCCGCTTTCATCCTGGTGGGCTTCGTCCTAGTGGAGCGCCGGGTGCGCGAGCCAATAATCGATCTCAGCCTTTTCCGTCTCAAGCTTTTCGCCCTGGGCAGCTCGGCCGGACTACTCACCTTCCTCGCCGTCTCCGCCAACGCCTTCCTGATGCCCTTCTACCTGCAGCTCATCCTCCACTATCCGCCTTCCCAGGCCGGCCTGCTGATGACTCCTACCTCTCTGGTCATCGCGGTCGTTGCTCCCCTCAGCGGCTGGCTCTCCGATCGCCTTGGGGCGCGTCTTCTCTCGTCCCTGGGTCTCTCTGTTGTCTGCCTGGCCCTCTTCAGTCTCAGCCGCCTGAACACCGCCTCGGGATACCACGACGTGCTGCTTAGACTCGTGCTGCTGGGTCTCGGCCAGGGGATGTTCCAATCGCCCAACAACAGCTCGGTCATCGGTGCTGTGCCTCGGGAGCGCTATGGCGTCGCTGGCGGCTTCCTGTCCATGATGCGCAACCTGGGAATGGTGATGGGCACGGCGCTGGCGAGCAGCCTGCTGATGAGCGGCCTGGTCCAGACGGTGGGCCACGTGAATCTGGCAACGCTGGGGCAGGCAGGTGCGGTGGGGAACAGCAGCCTGATAGATGGCTTCATGGTCGGGATGGAGCGGGCCTACCTGGTGGCGGCAATCCTGGCCGCCTCCGGTGTTCTCGCCTCCTTGAGTCGTGGCGGTAGCTTCCACAAGGGCGGCGCGGCGGTCGCTCCCAAAGAACCCCGTTACCAGACCACAAAACGATAGTCGTGGTCGGGGCTCGATTCCACGGTGTTATTACATTCATTTAACCTTTCCTAAGGACTCTCTTAGCCCCTCTGGAGCCATTTGTGCACTAGGATAACCACAGGCAATGAGCAAGAATTGCTCATCCGGCGGCGACTCCGCTCTGAAGTCCCATGGGACGGCCGAGTTGGAATGGCGCTGCCGCGGAGTTAGGAGAGAACGATGAAGATTGGTGTCTTGGCTCGGATCGTTGCGACTGTTCTGCTTTCGGGGCTGATATGGTTCGGCGTCCAGTGGTCCGGTGTGCTCTACTCGCCGTCGACCCAGGGCGGCGCGAGGCCGATGGTGGCATCGGCCCAGACCGCAACCACGGCTGAAGGGTTCGCTGCTGCCGTGCGTCAGGTGGCGGAGCAGGTGAAGCCCGCGGTGGTACAGATTACCTCCACCCAGCAGGGGCTGAGCTTCTTCAACGAGCCGGTGCCCCAGCAAACCGGCGTCGGCTCCGGCGTGATCTACGACAAGGCCGGATACATTCTGACCAACAGCCACGTGGTGGATGGTGCCGACAAGCTGACCGTGGCGCTGCCGGACGGCCGCTCCTTCGACGGCCAGTTGGTCGGCAGCGACCCGTTGACGGACCTGGCGGTGGTGAAGATCAACGCGGATAACCTGCCGGTGGCCACGCTCGGGGACTCCACCCAGTTGAGTGTTGGTGACTGGGTGGTCGCCATCGGGAACGCTTTGGCCCTGCCCGGCGGTCCTACGGTCACCCAGGGTGTGGTGAGCGCCCTGGGCAGGACGATCCAGGAGCCCAGCAACACCCAGACCGGCGCTGGTGGCCCCTTCCTGTACGACCTGATTCAAACGGATGCGGCCATCAACCCTGGCAACAGCGGTGGGGCGCTGGTCAACCTGCAGGGCCAGGTGGTGGGCATCAACACCCTGGTGGCGGGCATGGCCGAGCCCGGTGTTCAGGCCCAGGGAATAGGCTTTGCCATCTCCATCAACGGTGCTAAACAGATTGCCGAGCAGTTGGTGGCCACGGGCCACGCCACCCATCCCTTCCTGGGGATCAGCTACGCGGCTCTAAGCCCCGCGCTGGCCCGGCAGCTTGGCACCCAGCAGACCAAGGGGGTTGTGGTCGGGCAGGTGGTGCCTGGTTCGCCCGCGGCGCGAGCGGGGTTGCAGCGGCTGGATATCATCACCCAGATCGACCAGACGCCGATCACCGACGAATCCACCCTGGGTGAGGTGTTGAACAGCCACAAGCCCGGCGACACGGTGACGCTGACGGTGCAGCGGGACGGCCAGGGCACGCAGCAGATCAAGGTAACCCTGGGGGAGAGACCGACGGGACAGTAGGCCTCGGTCCGGCAAGTTGGCTGGCCAGTCCAAGGCACGGATGGCCGATCGAGGCCACCGCTGAATAGCCAGTGACAACACAGGGGACGGTGCTTATAAGGCACCGTCCCCTGTGGAATCTTTAGACCTACCACATCGAAGCCGAGCTTCGGTCCGGGTTCGCTGTCACCCTGCCCGCAGCTTCTCCCGCGTGTAGTTCACCAGGCCGCCTGCCTGGATGATCCCTAGCATGAAGTCGGGGTACCTGCTGGCCCTGTACAGCTTGCCGGTGCGGCGGTTCAGCACCGTGCCCTCCACCAGATCCACCTCGATCTCGTCGCCCTTCTCCGTCTCCTGGTCGATCCCCTCGCACTCCACCACCGGCAGCCCCACGTTTATGGCGTTCCGATGGAAGATCCGCGCGAAGGAGGGGGCGACTATCGCCGCGATGCCCGAGGCCTTGATGGCGGCCGGGGCGTGCTCCCGCGAGGAGCCGATGCCGAAGCTGCGACCCGCCACGATGATGTCTCCCGGCCGGACCTCCCGCGCAAAGGTGGGATCCAGATCCTCCATGCAGTGCTGCGCCAAGTCCTCCTCCCGGTACAGCGTGAGGTACCGGGCAGGGAAGATCACGTCGGTATCCACGTTGGGCCCGTACTTCCAGGCTCGTCCGATCAGCTTCATGCTACCTCCTCCGGATGGGCGATCCTTCCCATGATAGCCGAGGCCGCCGCCGTGGCCGGGCTTGCCAAGTAGGTCTCCGACTGAGTGTGGCCCATACGACCCCGGAAGTTGCGGTTGCTGGTGCTCACCGCCCGCTCTCCGGCCGCCAGCACCCCCATATGGCCGCCACAGCAGGGTCCGCAGGTGGAGGGACCGACGACGCAGCCCGCCTCCAGGAAGGTGTCTACCAGCCCCTCCTTGACGGCCTGCCGGTAGATGGCGGGTGTGGCTGGGATCACGATGCAGCGGACGTTCGGGTTCACCTTCTTGCCCTTCAGGATGCCGGCGGCAATGCGCAGATCGGACAGCCAGCCGTTGGTGCAGGCCCCGATGAATGCCTGGTCGATGGAAACACCGGCCACCTCCCGCACCGGCTTGGCGTTGGAGGGCAGATAGGGGAGAGCCACCTGGGGCTCCAGGCTGGAGAGGTCCACCTCCACCGTGTCCAGGTATCGGGCCCCTGGATCGGCTGAATAGATCGTATAGGGCCTATTGACGCGTCCGGTGAGGTACTCCCGGGTCCGCTCGTCGAAGGGGAAGGGGCTCGCCTTCGCCTGAGCCTCCGTGGCCATGTTGCAGATGGTGAAGCGGTCTTCCATGGTCAGGTCGTCGACCCCATCCCCTCCGTACTCCATGGAGAGGTAGTTCGCGCCCTCCACTCCGATGCGGCCGATGATGTGGAGGATAACGTCCTTGCCGGAAACCCATGGCGCCTTCCGGCCGTGCAGCAGGATCTTCAGGCTGTGGGGCACCTTCATCCACACTTCGCCGGTTCCCCAGGTGACGCCGATGTCGGTGTGGCCAACGCCGCAGGAGAAGCAGTTCAGGGCACCGTAGGTGCAGGTGTGGGAATCTCCTCCGATGACCAGCTCGCCCGGGGCCACCAGACCCTGCTCGGGCAGGAGGGCGTGCTCGATACCCGCCGAGCCCCCCTCGTAGTGGTGCCGGATTCCTTGAGCTCGGGCGAAGTCTCGAGAGGTCTTGGCGTTGGTGGCGGCCGCGATATCTTTGGCGGGGCAGAAGTGGTCCATCACCAGGACGATGCGATCCGGGTCCCAGACCCGATCGATCTCCAGCTTCTTGAACTCCTGGATGGCCGGCGGGGTTGTGACGTCGTTGGCCATGGCGATGTCCACCCGGACGTTCAGCAGCTCGCCCGGCTCGACCTCTTTCCTCCCGCTATGAGCCGCCAGGATCTTCTCGGCAATGGTTTGAGGCATTCGACAACTCCCTGAGAATACGGGATGGGAAGGATGGAAGGGAGGGGACGGGGGGAGGGAGTCGGTCGATCTGCCTGCCAATCCCTCCCTTCCCCCCTCTGAGTCACGCTGTTACCATCTCTGGCTTGGGCACCTCTCTTCTGGCGGCGACCCGGTTGGCGGTGACCTTGTTCAGGCCGGTCAGGTAGGCCTTGACGGAGGCCGTCACGATGTCCGTGTCGGCGCCGTGGGCCACGAAGGTCTTGCCATCGTCCTGGATCCGGATGGTCACCTCGCCCAAGGCGTCGATGCCGCCCGTCACCGCGTGCACCATGTACTCCAGCAGCTTGACGGGGAGACCCACCACCTTGTCTATAGCCTTGTAGGCGGCATCCACCGGGCCGGTGCCCATGGCCACAGCCCGCTCTTCGGTGCCGTCGGGCGTCACCAGCACCACGGTGGCCGTGGGGATCAGACCGTTGCCGCACGAGACCTGGGCCAGCCGCAGCTTGTAGAACTCCTGCACCGGCTGGATCTCGTTGGAGACGATGGCCTCCAGGTCACGGTCGGAGACCTCCTTCTTCTTGTCGGCCACCTCCTTGAAGCGCACGAAGGCTCGATTCAGCTCCTCCTGGGTCAGATTGTAGCCCAGCTCCTGCAGCCGCACCTTCAGAGCATGGCGGCCGGAGTGCTTGCCCATCACCAGGGCGCTGCGGCCGAGACCGATGGACTGGGCCTCCATGATCTCGTAGGTGGTGCGCTCCTTGAGGACCCCATCCTGATGGATGCCCGACTCGTGGGCGAAGGCGTTGCTCCCCACCACCGCCTTGTTGGGTTGGACCAGGATGCCGGTCAGGTTGCTCACCATCCGGCTGGTCTTGTAGATCTGGGAGGTGTTAATGTTGGTGGTCACCCTGTACAGGTCTTTTCGGGTCTGCAGGGCCATCACGATCTCCTCCATGGAGGCGTTGCCGGCCCTCTCCCCGATACCATTGACGGTGCACTCCACCTGACGAGCGCCCACCTGGATGGCGGCCAGGCTGTTGGCGGTGGCTAGTCCGAGATCGTTGTGGCAGTGGACCGAGAGAACCGCCTTGTGGATGTTGGGCACGTTCTCGAATATTCCCTGGAGCAGGGCCGCCCACTCTCCCGGGATGGCGTAGCCCACAGTGTCCGGGATGTTGACGGTGGTGGCACCCGCCGCGATGGCTACCTCCACCGCCCTGTACAGAAAGCTCGGCTCGGTTCGGCTGGCGTCCATGGGGGAGAACTCCACGTCGGGGCAATAGCCTTTGGCTCGCCTGACCATGGCGTCGATATCCACCAGCGCCTCCTCCCGGGTCTTGCGGAATTGGTGCACCAGGTGGATGTCTGAGGTGGACATAAAGGTATGGATCCGTGGATTCTCCGCGTCCTTGATGGCCTCCCATGCCCGGTCGATGTCCTCGGGCACCGCCCGCGCCAGGCCGCATACCACCACGCCCTTGAGGTCTCGGGCGATCCGCCGAACGGCCTCGAAGTCGTCGGGGGAGGCGATGGGGAAGCCGGCCTCGATGATATCCACGCCCAGACGCGTCAACTGCCGGGCGATCTCCAGCTTCTCGTCGGAGGTCAACGATGCCCCCGGCGACTGCTCGCCGTCCCGCAGGGTTGTGTCGAAGATGTATACGTGGTCCTCACTCATGGCATGCCTCCAGGCGGGCCTGGCGACGCGCAGCGTTGCCAGGCCCGCGGCTCTACTTCTTCATCCAGGTCATCATGGCGCGCAACTCTTTGCCCACCTTCTCGATAGGGTGCTGGCTCTCCTGCCGTCGCATGGCCAGGAAGCGGGGTCTGCCGGCCTGGTTCTCCAGGATCCAGTCGGCTGCCCACGCGCCGTTCTGAACGTTGGCAAGGATCTGCCGCATGCTCTCCCGGACGTGCTCGTCGATCACCTTGGGCCCGGAGGTGTAGTCGCCATACTCGGCCGTGTCGCTGACTGAGTATCGCATGAGGCTGAAGCCTCCCTTGTAGATCAGGTCCACGATCAGCTTCAGCTCGTGCAGGCACTCGAAGTAGGCCGACTCCGGCGCGTAGCCTGCCTCCACCAGGGTGTCAAAACCCGCCTTGATCAGGGCCGTCACGCCGCCGCACAGCACCGCCTGCTCGCCGAACAGGTCGGTCTCCGTCTCCTCCCGGAAGGTGGTCTCCAGCACTCCGGCGCGAGTGGAGCCGATGCCCTTGGCGTAGGCCAGAGCGTTCTGCCACGCCTTTCCGGTGGCATCCTGATAGACGGCGATCAGAGCCGGGACTCCCTGGCCCTCCATGTACACCTCACGCATCATGTGGCCGGGTGCTTTGGGGGCGATCATGCTCACATCGATGTCGGAGGGTGGCACGATCTGGTTGTAGTGGATGTTGAAGCCGTGGGCGAACATGAGCGTCTTGCCGGGCTTCAGGTTGGGACGGATAGACTCCTCGTACAGCTTCTTGTGGGTCTGATCGGGAACTACGATCATGATGATGTCGGCGGCCGCGGCAGCGTTGGCAGCCGTCATGACCTTCAGGCCGTCGGCCTCCGCCCTGGCCCAGGAGGGGCTGCCCTCGTACAGCCCCACCACCACGTTGCAGCCGCTCTCCTTCAAGTTTAGGGCGTGAGCATGCCCCTGGCTGCCGTACCCCATCACGGCGATGGTCTTGCCCGTAAGTAGCCCTAGATCGGCATCGGCGTCGTAGAAGATCCTCGGCATTCCCTTCTTCTCTCCTTACATAGCTATCAGCGATCAGCTATCAGCGAGTAGAGAGTGGCGAGTAGCGAGAGGGGGAAGGACGAATATGAAGGAAGGCGCCTTGGTGACAACCCCTTGCTACTCACTACTTGCTACTTGCTACTTGCTACTCGCTAATCGCCGTTCTTCCCGTTGCTCCTCCCGTTGGAAGCAGGTGCGCCGGTCATCTCGCGAGTGGCGATGCTGCCGCGCACCATGCACACCTTGCCTGTCCGCACCATCTCCTTGATTCCATAGGGGCGCAGCAGGTTTAGGAACGAGTCCACCTTATCCTCCGGACCGGTCACCTCCACCATCAGGGAGGTGGGCGCCACGTCCACCACCTTGGCCCGGAAGATGTCCACGATCTGCATGATCTCCGTCCGGTTGGATGGCTTGGCCGAGATCTTGATGAGCGCCAACTCCCGATCCACGGTCTGGTCCTCCGTCACGTCGGAGACCTTCCGAACGTTGATCACCTTGTAGAGCTGCTTGGTCACCTGCTCGACGATCGGCTTGGAGCCATCCACCACCAGGGTCATGCGCGAGATCCCCTCGGTCTCGGTGTGGCCGACGCTGATGCTGTCGATGTTGAAGTTCCGCCGCCGGAACAGGGTGATCACCCGGCTCAGCACGCCGGGCCGGTCCTCCATCAACGCCACCAGGGTGTGCTTCACTTGACCATCACCTCCCCCAGAGATTTGCCGGGCACCACCATGGGATAGACGTTCTCCTCCGTCTCCACCTGGAAGTCGATCAGCACCGGGCCCTGGATCCGCCTGGCCTCCTCTACTACCGACCGTACCTGCTCGGGTCTGTTGGCTCGCAGGGCTGGTATACCATAGGCGTCGGCCAGCTTCACCCAGTCGGGACCGCTCAACGGGGTGGCCACGTAGTTCTTCTCGTAGAAGAAGTCCTGGAGCTGGCGCACCATCCCCAGGCAGAAGTTGTTGATCAATGCTATCTTGATGTCCACCTTCTCCTGGACCGCTGTTGCCAGCTCCTGCACCGTCATCTGCAGGCTGCCGTCGCCCACGACGACCCAGACCTCTTTCTCCGGCCGGGCCATCTTCACTCCTATGGCGGCTGGGAGAGAGAAGCCCATGGTGCCCATGCCGCCCGAGGTGATGAAGGTGTTGGGCTCATTGAACCAGTAGAGCTGGGCTGCCCACATCTGGTGCTGCCCCACGTCGGCCACCACGATGGCCTCCCCTTTCGTGACGTCGTAGATGGTCTTGATAGGGAGCTGGGGCAGCAGCTTCTCCGAGGGGCGCACCTCCGTGGCCGGGTGCTTCATCCGCCAGGCGCAGATCTGGTCGATCCACGCCGCGTGGTCTGCCGGAGCCACCTCGCGGTTCAACTGTTCCAGGACGTTCTTGACGTCGCCAACGATGGGGACGGTGACCCGGATGTTCTTCCCAATCTCGGCCGGGTCGATGTCGATGTGGACTACTTTGGCGTTGGGGGCGAACTCCTCCATCTTCCCCGTGGCCCGGTCGTCGAACCTCATCCCAATCGCTACGATCAGGTCGCTGTCGTGGACGGCGTAGTTGGCGTAGGCCATGCCGTGCAGCCCGACCAGGCCGAAGGAGAGTGGATGGGACTCCGGGAAGGAAGAGATGCCCAGCAGGGTGGTGATCACCGGGATGCCGGTGGTCTCGGCCAGTTGCAGCAGCTCGCGCTCGGCGTGGGAGATCAACACTCCCTGGCCGGCCAGAATCACCGGCCGCCTCGCCTCCTTGATCAGGGCCGCGGCCTTCCTGATCTGGGCCATGTTGCCCCGCACTGTGGGATTGTAGCCCGGCAGATCCACGCTCTTGGGATAAGAGAAGACGGTCTCCGCCATCAGCACGTCCTTGGGGATGTCCACCAGGACGGGGCCCGGCCGGCCGGTCCGGGCCAGGTAGAAGGCTTCCTTCATTACCCTCGCGATGTCCTGCACCCGCTCCACCAGGTAGTTGTGCTTGGTGACCGGGATTGTGATGCCGGTGATGTCGCACTCCTGGAAGGCGTCCTTCCCTATGAGAGGGGTGGGTACGTTAGCGGTGATGGCTACCAACGGCGAAGAGTCCAGGTAGGCGGTGGCGATTCCGGAGACAAGGTTGATGGCGCCTGGCCCCGAGGTGGCGCAGCAAACGCCCACGTCCCGGGTGGCGCGGCCGTAACCGTCGGCCATGTGGGCCGCCCCCTGCTCGTGGCGTGCCAGTACGTGGTGGATGGGGAACTCGGGTAGTACGTCGTAGAAGGGCATGATGGCGCCCCCGGGGATTCCGAAGATCACCTTCACCCCTTCCTCCACAAGGCTTTGCGCGACGATCCTAGAGCCGTTGAGCTTCATGGCAGCTTCCCCCTTCCAGACGTACCGATCTCGGAGACAAAAAGAATCCCGCCCCCGGCAGGGACGGGACGGGCCCGCGGTACCACCCCAGTTGATGCGCCTGCCCGCCCGCCTCCATGGGCGGCCATCATACCCGTCCATCGGCGCCCCGCTCACCCCCGGCTGATGCTGCCGTCCCTCTTCAGGATAGCAAAAAGCCTCGTCCAACAAGGGACGAGACTTCAAGGGGCCTCGTGGTACCACCCTAGTTGATGCGGACCTGAAGGCGCATCCACTCTACGGAGTATAACAGCTCCGTGTCCTGACGCAAGACTACTGGCTTACGGCCCGATTCCTTTGGATGGATCGGCCGTATCGTTGGCCCTGGCTGCTCCGGGGCGAGTTCGAGGTGCGCCTCTGCACCGGGCTTTCACCTTACCCCGGCTCTCTGAGCTTCGGTGCGACCCTACTACTCCCCATCAACGCTTCGTGGTATTCAGTTCTGAGGTTGGGTGGGAATCTACCACAGAGTCACTGGCCATGTCAACGTTTTTCGCCATCATCTGAGATTGCACCATAAGGCGAGAGGGTTGGGAAAAGGGAGCCTCCCGACTAGAATGAGCGTCGCCGCCAAACGACACCAGTCGAATCGGGAGGTGCTCATATGATAGTCGAGGCAGGTGCCCTGGACCAACTCGTCGCCGGAGTGGAACCGGTCAGGCAGGTAGGTAGGCTCTGAGCCGAAAGGTCGGGCGCAGGCGCTTTCTGGCAAATCGGGCGGCGAAGCTGGAAAGTGACCAGCGCAAGCGGAAGGGTGCCAGTTACAAGCCATGGCGACACCTGACCAGGGACCAGAAGGAGGTGGCCAAGCGGCTGACGGCGGGGCAAGTGACCCTGGTGACGGTGAGCGGATGGGGCTTTGTGGGCGACTTTCTGGTCTTTCTGGACCAGATCGAGTTTTGTGCCCTGCTGGGGATCGAAGGCCAGGGCTTTGTGCGGGTGATGATCCCCATTGCCAAGTTGATTATGACCTACCAGATGAAGGTGCTGATGGGAATTCCTTCCATCAACCTGGTGCCGGCGAAGCTGTTCCGGCAAGTAGCCCTGATGAAGCTGATCGGCTATACGGCGACGGAAATGCAGGTAGGCTTCTGCCAGCGGGGGAATCTGGCCGAGGGGCCGATGCACAAGAACACCTTGGCCGATGCCGTGGAGCGACTGACAGCCGAGGAGTTGGAGTCGGTTCTGAACCAGACGGCCAGCCGTCTTCGGGCCAGGGGCTTGTTCAAGGGGAGCAAAGGGCATTTCGCCCTGGATGCCACGGACCTGGAGACCACGGCCAAGTACCGTGGGGCTGGGGTGAAGAAGTACACCGAGTGGAAGTGGGACACCAAGAGCAAGAAGGCTGTGGAAGTGGAGCATTTCGTCCATGGCTTCAAGGTGCTGATCGTATATGAGGTGAGGCTGCGCCTGGTGGTGGCCGCCAAGGTGGTGCCGATCAACGAGCACGAGTCGAAGTTCACCCTAACGCTGGTACGGCAAGCGGCCAAGAATCTAGGCGAAGGAGTGCTGCGGGTGCTGCTGATGGACCGGGGCTTTCTGGATGGCCGGGATCTCTGGGTGCTGAAGGCCGAGTTGGGGATCGACTTCGTGGTGCCTTCCAAGGACCGGATGCGGGTGACCGAGGACGCCAGGGGGATGTGCCGGCGGAAGGAGGATGGGGGACATCTGTTCCAGGATGAGCGGAAGGGGAAGAAGAGGGTAGGCAAGGACGGGAAGGTGAAGTGGGAGGGGCAGGTCTCGGTGGTGGGCGTGGCCGGCCTGCAGAGCTACGACCAGTATGGGGATGAAGGGCACGTCAAGCAGGCCAATCGGAAGGACTTTGAGGGCAATGCCATCAATGCCCTGGTGGTGACCAAGTGGCAGGGAGAGGAGTACGAGATCGGGGACGAGAAGGTGTTCCTGTCCAGCCTACCGGTGGATAGTCCCCTGGAGGTGCTGGATCTCTACGACCTGCGCAGTCTGATCGAGAACACCGCCTTTAGAGAGCTCAAGCAGGGATGGAACCTGAAGAGCTACCCGAAGAAGACAGCAGAGGCAGTGACAGGCCATGTCTTCCTGACGTTGCTGACCTTCACTCTGGCCAACGCCTTCCGCTCCTCCCGAGGCCAGGAACTGGCCAGGCACGGCATCCGGCGCCAACGCGCTGAACAGCAAGACGACAATGTCATCGTCTTCTCCGACGATCACTACGCCATATTCCACATCGAAGAGGTCTTCATCTTGCTCGGAGTCGTTCCACAAGTGCTCGTGCGAGCCAATCCTCGCGAACTCAGCCGCACCTACGGCCTGGCTCTAGTCGTCTGATCCTTATGGTGCAATCTCAGTGCTCCCTGACTACCTCACCCTAGCCTTATGGACTAGAATGGGAGGCCACGGGCACGCTTCGCAGGAAGCCGGCAATGGCACTGAGACTGTCAGGAGCCCTGAGGTCTTCTTCACTCACTCCGTTCAGCGGGGCCCGCACCTCAACCTCACTTCCAATATTTGTGATGGAGGAACTATCATGATTCTTGAGGGCAAGGTTGCCCTGATTACCGGAGCCGGCAGTGGTATTGGCAGAGCCACCGCCCTTCGACTGGCCGAAGAGGGCGCCGAGGTGGTGGCAGCCGACCTGCGGCTGGAAAACGCCCGAGCCACAGCCGACGAGGTCGCCGCCCTGGGGAGGCGCAGCCGTGCTGTGCAGGTCGACGTGACTCGATTGCCCGCGTTACACGCCATGGTAGACTCGTCTCTGGAAGCCTTCGGCAGGATAGACATCCTGGTGACCTGCGCTGGAATAGTGCAGCAGTCGAAGATGCTGCAACTCCAAGAAAGCGACTGGGACAGGATGTTCGCCGTCAACGCCAAGGGGACATTCTTCACCATTCAAGCGGTTGCCCCCCAGATGATCCTGCAAGAGTCGGGTGCCATCGTCACCCTCTCTTCCAGCGCGGGGCGAGGCCCCCGGCCCACCTACATCCATTACGGGGCCAGCAAGGCAGCGGTCATCTCCATTACCCAGTCGGTCGCCGCCGAGCTGGCGCCCCACGGGATAAGGGTGAACGCCCTTTGTCCCGGAATCATTGAGACTCCCATGTGGGACCAGATCGATCGGGAGATGTTCGCCGAGTACGGCATCCCCATGGGGGAGTTCAGGAAGCAGAGGCTGCAGCGGGTGCCGATGGGCAGGATCGGCACGGCCGAAGAGGTTGCCGACGCCGTGCTCTTCCTGGTGTCCCCGCGGGCGAGTTACATCACCGGCCAGGCCCTGAACATCAATGGGGGATCCCTGATGAGTTGAGGCGATCTAACAGGAGTGCCCGAGAGCCGGGCCCAGAAGAGAGAGCTAGGAGTGATCGATGTCGAGACCGAAGATCTATGTGTCCAGAAAGGTCAGTGCCGCGGTGTTCGCCCGCCTCGCTAAGGCGGGCGAGACTCGAGCCTGGGAAGGGGAGGGTCGTTGCCCCGTCGAGGTGCTGGAGAGAGAGGTGGCAGAGGTCGATGCCGTCATCGGGGATGACCGCTGGACGGCGGCGCTGATGGATAGGGCGCCCCGCCTGCGCATCATCGCCTATACCACCGCGGGCTACGACGCCGTGGACGTCGCCGCGGCCACCGAGCGGGGGATCGTCGTCACCAACACCCCGAACGTTCTCAACGACACCGTCGCGGACATGGTGGTGGCCCTCATGCTGGCAGTGGGGCGCCGCGTCTGCGAGGCCGATCGATGGATTCGGGCGGGCGAGTGGCGCACGCCGGAAGCAGGCTTCTTGGGGCAGGACCTACATCACGCCACTCTGGGGGTCCTCGGACTGGGTGGCATCGGCTCGGCCGTGGCACGCCGGGGGCGTCTCGGTTTCGATATGGAGGTTCTGTACAACGACATCGTTCGTCGGGAGGAGCTAGAGCGGCAGTTCGGCTACCGCTTCGTGGACCTGGATACCCTACTCGGCGAGTCCGACTTCCTGGCCATCAGCGTCAGCCTCACTCCCTTGACCCGTGGCATGATAGGCGAGGCTCAGCTAGCCCGGATGAAGCGAAGCGCCTACCTGATCAACATCTCCCGAGGGGCCGTGGTGGACGAGCCCGCCCTGATCAGGGCACTCCAGGAGAAGCGCATTGCCGGCGCCGGGCTGGACGTGTTCGAGAAGGAGCCGCTGGACCAGGGCAACCCGCTGCTCAGGATGGAGAACGTGGTGCTGCTGCCCCACATCGGCAGCGCCACCGAGCCGACCCGCCAGGCCATGATCGACCTGGCCACCGACAACGCGCTGGTGGTGCTACAGGGCAAGCCGCCCATCACGCCGGTGAACCCGGAGGTGCTGTCGCGCCTGAAGAAGTAGACGCGCGCTACCAGCGTGATGGTGGATTCGCGCCTCAGCACCACGACATCGGCGCGATTCCGGCGCCAGAGGATGCCACAACCTGGCCGCCGACCTGACCGCTACCGCCGATGTTGAGCAGAAGACCAGCCTTTGGAAGCAGTTGAAAAGTGTGAACCGGCTCAAGCGAGCCGGTTCACGTCACGGTACCCCCAGCCGGATTCGAACCGGCGATCTCCACCTTGAAAGGGTGATGTCCTAGGCCACTAGACGATGGGGGCGGGGTCTGGCTGCCTGTCTTAATTATGGCGGCCGCGGAGCGGCGCTGTCAAATCGTGAAACCGAGCAGGGTGCGCGTCAAGTTTCCGGGTGACCGCCAACCGGCAGGCCGAAAGGCTGCTGAAGGGCACAAGCGTGAGAGCGGCTCTCTGGAAAGACAGCTACAGCCTGCTCAAGCG
>Ga0315298_1004870_pt1 | contig 19581 bp, 37 predicted proteins | sample WHS_1_MG_FD_203077 | JGI IMG/M metagenome (GOLD analysis project Ga0315298, IMG submission 203077) | Extremophilic microbial mat communities from Washburn Hot Springs, YNP, Wyoming, USA - WHS_1_MG | ecosystem: Environmental > Aquatic > Thermal springs > Hot (42-90C) | place: USA: Wyoming...
TTGCTCTTGTTTTGTTTCCTCTGGGATTGGTCGGCAGATTATCCTGAACAATGCGATGAGACGCTCTCCTATCTCTTGTGCTTGGGCATCAGAGAGTTCCTCCTTGAATTCGTCAAGATAGGCTTGTTTGAATTCCTCAATCGCTTTTTGGCTTAGGCTCATTATATAAGTCTAATCCATCTTGTAAACCAAAAAAGCATGGGATATTTGCCTTTTAAGTGGAAGGATGAAAGAACCGATGACAAGAACTTCATCATCCCTGTGTTAGCTTTTTATTTATCCACAGAACCTCTTTAATTTGCTTAAGAAGGCAATTATCCACTTCTTGTTTGAGTTTTGTCATCTGATACGCTGAAAATATATAAGCTGCCAGAACAGATATGGGGAATAAAAAATATAAATGCATCCCAAACTGCCTCAGGAGATACAGAAGGGCGAGAGGGTTAAAGCAGAACGATGTCGCAAGGATATTAGGTCTCAAAAGCACAAGCATGGTCTCAAGATGGGAGAAAGGGGCTTGTCTGCCAAGCGCTATAAACCTCTTTAGGTTAGCTGCGCTTTACAGGACGATGACAGATGCCCTGTTCATCGGTCTGCTGAGGGCGGTGAGGGATGATGTCCTCATGCGTGAGGAAAAGGTCTTAAAAAGGCAAGATTCCGATTATGTCCAAAGAGCAAAAACTTGAGATAAGGGACCTTCGGAACGGCGACTGGTATTGGATACACAAGGCGGTGATACAGGAATATGCGCAGAAAGTTGGCGCTGTGGGCATCGTTGTTTACAGCTTCTTAGCATCCCTTGCTGACAGCGATCAGAGATGTTTCCCTTCACAGAGGTATATCGCTGAATCACTTGGCTACTCCAGGTCTTACATCAATGAGGTGCTGAAAGTTTTAGAGAGAAACGGGCTTATCAGGATAGAGAGGAAGGGACACCATCGTGTCTACTATCTGCTCAAGGTGAGATGTCAACTAAAGCGAACTCAGATGTCAACTATACCGAACTTAAATGTTAACTATACCGACACTAACGATAATAAACTAACAAGAAATATTAACAATAACGATACGGTGGGTAAAAACTTTGAAGGGTTCAAACCAGAGACTAGGGAGGAGCTATTAGCATTAGACATAGCGAATGCACTTAACGATCAGAGGAGTCTGTCATTGTATCTCTCGTATGCTAAAAGGCATCCTGAACCGCTTTTGAGGCGTCTGTTGGGCGAGGTGGAGGAGATACCACCTGAGAGGATAAAGAAAAGCAAAGCTGCCTTATTCAATCACCTGATAAAAAGATATGCACAAAACCATAAATGTCATGGGGATTAGCCCTGGAACAAGGTATATAGGGTTTGCAGTATTCCATAACTCAGACCTGATGGATTGGGGTGTCAAGAACATAGAGGGCAAAGGGTCTAAAATGAAGATCGTCAAGGCCATCTCGGTCATATCAGACCTGATAGGACAATATGGGACAGATGTCCTATCTATAAAGAAACTGCATCCGTCACGGAGTTCGCCGAGTTTGGATATGTTAGTGTGCAGGATAAAGGGGCTATCAAAGATGGAAGGTCTGAAAATATTCCAATATTCAATAGTGGAATTGGAGAATTTCTTCTGCCCAGAGGAGAGGATAAACAGGAGGGATCTGATTGAGATGGTCGCAGAAAGATACCCTATACTGTCTTATGAACTGGACAGAGAAAGGACGATCATCAACCCATACCACATCAGGATGTTTGAGGCGGTGGCGCTTGGCTCAATATGCCTTAACCATCTTCACAGGAAAAGATAACAAAGTCTTATGTCAAAACACAATACAAGGATACTCGCCATTGACCCTGGCATGAGGTATACTGGAATAGCGTTCTTTGATGGCGAGAGGCTCGTCTATCAAGGTGTCTGTGTCATAAAGGGTGAATTGCCGAACGAGAGGTTAGCGTATGGTAGAAAGACGATACTGAGGCTGATAAATGATCTCAGACCACAGGTGTTGGTCGTTGAGAAGGCGTTCTTCGCCAACAACAGAAAGTCCACGTTGTTGAATGTATTCGTTGATGAGATAACCTCCATCGGCAAGAGGAAGGGTTTGAGGGTCATAAGCTATGCGCCGACAACTGTCAGGAAGTTCATATGTGGCGATGGCTGGGCGGATAAGAGGACATTGAGCGAGGTTATCGTCTCAAAATATCCTGAGCTTAAGGTTTATCTCACTCAGGACAGGGCTTGGAAGGAGAGGTATCATCAGAACATGTTTGACGCGGTGGCATTAGGGCTGATGGCATTGTCTATGGGTTATGAGGAGACATAGTCCTCAAGGGATTTAACGAAAACAAGCTTATCCTTCACAGCCCTGTATAACTCCATATCTGCTGTCCAGAGGGGACATGACCTTTCTTCTGCAAGAGCGACGTAAAATGCGTCATATAGCCATCTGAGATTGAACTGCTTGGCTATTTCCCATGCCCGGTCGCACAGGTAAGCGGTCGGCATAAATTGAACAGGCAAGCCCTTTAAGTCTTCAAAGGCAATGTCGCCCTCTCTATCTGTTATTTCACCGATGTATACCTTTTTTCGGACGGCACCATATATCTCATCATCAAAAAAATGTGGAACAATTAGTCGTGTTTCAGCATCCAAAGCATCCGATATTAAGGCTTTTGCTTTTTCCGAAAGATATTCTTTGACCACTACTTTCACTGCAATATTTGCATCAATACACCATTCCATCTATTGTTCTCCTATCTGCTTGCTCTTTCCTCTCGCATTTCTCGGATGATCTGCACACTGTCAGTTGTTTCTTTCATTCGTTCGCGGTGTCTGTCGCATTTAGCAAGCCATCTCTTAAAAGCTCTCTTATCAGTGGCATTTCGTCGTGCTTCTTCTGGCATCCACCAGCCCTGTGCGATAACCTCTACCTCCATTCCTTCAGGAAGCTTCACACCCTGTTCTAATACAATCACATTATCTTTCACTACACCTTTGTATCCCATTTACGATCACCTCTCATAAGTTAATATTGCGGAATAATGAAGAGATTTCCCGATAATTATACAGCCATTGGTCAAGTATGAGCAAGAGTTTTTCTGGGTTGAAATCTAGCAAAGTAGCACGATAAGTTCACAAATCTGCAAACATATTGCAGAGACGATGTTTGTTGCCCCCAAAATGATCACGAACAATACCCAATGCCGAACTCTTTGGCAGACAAGATTTTCTTGACTTTTCTACTTATTAGTTCTATATTATAATTGTTGTTTTGTAAAGAGATCGTATTTATGGATATAATTAACGACTCTTTACAGTTATATTAAAAGAGCTAAATTTCTATAACTGGGCGGCTCCAGCCGATAGAAATTTCCTTAACACACATCATTACAGAAATTCGCTTAGCAACTGCACTAGAAAAAGGATTAGTCCTGTTGATTGTATTATCCATTTAGATCTCGTGTGAGAGCATAAGAATCTCTTCATAAAGGGCGACGGAGCATCAGAAGCCAGAAGAAATGAGTTCATCAAGTTCAGGTTTGACGCTCGGTATCAATCCTATTTTTTGTCTTAAAAAGCATGGTTGGTGTGCTCAGAATATCAATCCTTCACTTTTTTGTCCCCAGCTGCTCTTCCTTCTTCTCACAGGTTTATGGATGAGTTTTGCGTTGCAGACTCATATTTTCTATGTTATCATCTTTATAAATGCTGAACAGATGAATAAAGATAGAGAACACACAACACAGAAAGGTGTTAGAGATCGCAGAGATAAGGAACGGTGGCTGACTGTGGTGGACAAGGTCTTGGAAGCATTAAATCCTTACAATTCTTTGGTATGAAAAATATCTTTAAAAGGGATAACATTAGCAGTCGTAGAGAGATTTGGCATGCGTTGTATGGGTGGTAATTTATCCAAGTTTGTCGTTCAAGTTATAAGGAAATAGCTTTTAGATATTCACAATTAAGAGGATATGAGAAAAAATGAATAATATTGAAGACATCAAAAAAAGAATATTGCCAATTTTAAGAAGGTATAACGTAAAAAGAGCAGGGATCTTTGGCTCTGTGGTAAGAGGAGAGGCAAAAGAGGAAAGCGATATTGATATTTTAGTGGAGATTGAGGATAGAATGAGTTTACTTGAATTTGCAGGATTAAAGATAGAACTTGAAGAGGCTCTTGGCAAAAAGGTTGATTTAGGGGAATATTCTGTTATTAAACCAATAATAAGGGAACAGATACTGAAGGAAGAGATGTCTATCCTATGAAAAGAAGTATAAAGCTTTATTTACAGGATATATGGGAAAGCATCCTCGCAATAGAGGAATATACACATGAACTTTCAGAAGATGCTTTTTATTCAGATCGTCAGGTTCAGGATGCAGTTATAAGAAGATTAGAAATAATTGGCGAGGCAGTAAAAAATATAGATGAGGATTTTAGAAATAAATATCCTCAAATACCTTGGAAGAAAATAGCAGGCATGAGAGATATCATTGCTCATGAATATTTTGGGGTAAGGCTTGATAGAATATGGGATACTGTGAGGAAAGACCTTCCAGACTTAAAGAATAAAATCAGGATCATAATGGAAGAAGGATATGTCAGATAAGAAATACAAAGAGAATATTGCCTTCAACTATGGTGGAAGTAAAGATGGCATGAGGTTTGATCATGCTAGAGCTTACGAAGGGCAGTATGTGAAAGGGAAGCTGTTAACATCAAGACTCTCCATTCCCTAAAATAAATTGACGACTGTGTCAGTGGTGAGGCAAATAAGAGGATATTGAACAGTTTCCAAAATATCCTGAACTTATGGGGTCTATCTCACACAGAAAGCATTTTTAACCCTTCTATTCTATCATAATGTTTGCGATTATTGGTGCATAAGGCGGTAAAGAGCGGTTGAGGCAATGATAAGGTCCACCTATTAGTAACCCTTTTTTCTGAGTTTTCCCCTTAGATCGCCGAAAATTCTGCATATTCCTTCGTCAATTCCTATAACATTAACCTCACTTAAAAACCAAGCAATAAGTTTTCAGACGATTCGGGATTTTTGGAATTAAGAACGCCTTCATAAAGCTCTGCTAACGATATAATACTTATGCACAAACTTTCATCTCTTATCTCTTCAATTTTAGAAGAAATTGGTTCTTTGTCATTGAGATAATCAATTATCCAGTCTGTGTCCAAAAGATAGGAAATTTTCACAGCTTCACCTCTGGTCTGGTTTGAATGGATCGGCTTTCATAAATATCATTTTTCAATTTTTCGCAATCTATGAGCTCCTTCCATCCACCCCTACTTTTTCTGAAGGCGTCTTGTGTTCTACTGGTTTCAGGGCGTCTTACGATGGTCAGGGCAATTTCCTCTCCATCTCTGAGATCAACATTCTCAAGTGGCTCTATAATTCCATTTTTGAACCTTGCCCTTATTGTTGCAGATTTGGCAGTCATAACGATCACCTCTCATAAGTTGCCTAAATATGTAGTAAATTGGCGATATTGCCGCCGAGAATAGCGGTTTCATCTTTCGGGTCAAGATTCAACATTCGGACCTTATCAAGTTCTGTCTGTGCGAACGTTATGAGGTCAGGAGACTTATGAGGTCCATCAATGCCGAAAATTACACGTCCCGCACCTATACGCTTTATTGCTTCTCCAATCTTGCTGACAATTATAGCACCACTGGTATCCAAAAAGATGTTATCATATTCCTCTGCAAGCTTGATAAAACGTTCTATTAATGACTCATCTCTGCTGAGGTATTGACCAAAATGAGCGACAATTATCTTGGTTTGGCTGAACTTTCTCGCTATCCGATCAATCGTCTCATACCTGCCTAAGCAATCGATCAGACAAGGCACTCCTCTTCTCCCGGCGAGGTCTATGACTGGATCAATAACATATTCAGCTAACGTGCATTCTCCTGCATGTATCTTGATCCCTCGAAAACCATATAGGAAGATCGCATCTTCAATCTGTCTGAGCACAATATCTGTGTAACTTGGAAGTGCATAAACATACGGTATCAGCCGATCTGGAAACCTTTCAACCGCTTTCCTTGCCATTTCAATAGAACAGCTGGTCGTGGTTGACATAGCAAACACAACAGATTTATCTATTCCAACTGAATCCATGATCTTTACAATGGTTTCCGCAGAATATTCAGTCCTTTGTGCGTCACCATGTTTCAGATGACAATGTGAATCTATTATCATCGGTATAGCACCATCCTTCATATGTAGAATCAAAGCTCTCCGACATCCATTAATATTTCGTTGTATTCGTTGCTATAAAAACCCACTGAACGGAGAGCATTTAGTAAGGGTTTAAGAGAGAGGATCACTTCTTCACTTAAAATAGCTTTTCCAATAGCCGCTGATAATTAACGCGAGATAAAGCAAAGAGAATAGTCGAATTGCTGACAATTTGCAATTACGTGCTCTCTTCCCTGTCAAATCTGCGTAAGGTAGCCATATCTTGTTCCATCTGTTTTTTGGTATAGTCAAACCATGGGGTCTTATATTCTGATAGAAAGGCTGGCATTTCCCAAAGGTCTATCCCAAGCAAATCCGCCGCTTTGGCTCTAGAAATCTTTCCCTTGCGGACCAAATCCAGCACAAGCGATTGTTTAGCCTCTTTTGCAGCTTCTTCTGACCCTAAAAGTGCTAAAAGTTCATCAGGTATTTCCATATATATGTTTTTAGACATAAATTTTAACTCCATATAATCACCCAACAATTATACAGCTATAAACTGAGTATGAGCAAGAGTTTTTTCCTTTGACTTTTCTACCTTATGGTTGTATTATAGCTATTGGTTGATTGGAATATTCTTTCCATCAATAAGGGTGTCACTATCAATATAGATTCTAATGGTGACGGAATTTTTAACGAAACTGTTAGTTCAGGTGTGATTTATACAACATATCCATGGGATGTGAATTCGGATGGTGTTATGGATATTCAAGACCTTTCTATTGTCAGTAAACATTTTGGCGAAAAGTATAAATGAAAAATTGAAAGGAGTAGGCAAATGAGGTTTCGGGTAATATTGGAACCCAGTGATGAAGGCGGGTATACCGTATATGTGCCTTCACTCCCTGGTTGTATTAGTGAAGGGGATACAATTGACGAATCATTGGCGAATATTAAAAAAGCTATTGAGCTTTACCTTGAACCAGTGGATGATGATTTGGTCCCCGAAGAAGGGTCTTTGGTAGAGGAATTGGTGTTGTGAGTAAACTTCCAAGCCTGTCTTATATAAAAATTATTCGTGCACTACAAAGAGGCGGGTGGACAGTTGTTCGTCAGCGTGGTGATTATATCCGAGTGAATAAAGTGGTGTAAAATTATTTGTGTAAATTTCTATTTTGCCTTTAATTTGAAGGCTTGGAAGGAAAGGTATCATCAGAACATGTTTGACGCTGTTGCATTAGGGCTGATGGCGTTATATTCACGAAATATTTAATAATTTGTGCGGATCCTTACTCTCCATGGTTCCGCAGTGATAATAGCACCTGATTTCAATTCTTCTCCGTATAAAGCCAGTATACGCCTACAAACCGATGCTTGATCCCTAGCTGAGAAATTCACCAAACGTATTATGCCGTGATGCAGCATGCCTCGGACTATAGCCAGTTCACCAAAGTCTTTATCAAGGGTTATCAACACACGACCTTCCCTATAGGCATAGGCCATGATCTCTTCATCACCGGGGTTTTTGTCCCAGTTTCCTGACCATTCAGTGTCATATCCAGCTTCCTCAAGTTCCCTAATTGCACCGCCCCAAACACAGGAATCCAGAAGTAGTTTCATTTGCTGGACTCCACTAAGAGCGGTTCAATCCGTTCATGCCCAACTATTCTGCGAGCATAAACCAGACATGCTTGAATATCCTCTGGTTCCAGCCATGGATACCCGGATAATATAGTCTCAGGAGTATCGCCAGCGGCCAGCATCCCTAAAACATGCTCTACAGCAAGACGATGCCCACGAATTATTGGTTTACCACCGAATATATTAGAATTAACAGTGATCCTTTCCAGTAACTTTTCCTCTTCCACCATTTGTCTTGTCTCCAATAAATAATAAAGCACTGCTGAACAGTGTATTAATTGACTACTGATATAGCTGATAAAAGATTACGCGATAATTATACTGTTACTTATTAGACTTGAGCAAGCATTTTCTTAAAAGTATTCTTGATTGAAACCTGAATACTTTGAATTCGTGGTATTTTATTCATTCAAGAATAAGTGTCCATTTATAAAGGCAACTATCAGTCTGGAGACGGGCAGAACAACACAATAAGTCAATAAAATAGCTATTACATTAACGGTGTTTGTTATTTGAAGGATAATTATGAATTGTGGAGAGAAAATCCAATTCTGAACCCCCTTGGTTAAGTAAGAGTTTTTTTCCTTTGACTTTTCTACCTTATGGTTGTATTATAGCTATTGATGGTTGTTCTATCCTTCCCATAGCTGTTGTATTTCTATAAAACCTTATTGTTATGTGATGGTTTCCTATGGTCGTGTATTGAAATCTTGGGGGGTCAACATGATGCAAATCCTTAAATGATATGTGAAAGCATGTCTGAATAAATAACAAAATGGATCTGTTAAAAGGAGGATACTCATATGGAGATGCCTAATAATATCAGTATCATTCTAAAACTTGTTGTCTTCATAAGCCTTGTATTATTGGTGCTTTCACCAAATCTATTGTTGGCTAAAGATCAGAATACAGTAGCCCTTTGGCACTTCAATGAAGGCAAAGGTGAAGTAATAGCAGATTCATCTGGTAAAGGATTAGATGGCAAACAAGTTAGCTGCGAATGGGTAAAAGGTAAATTTGACAGTTCTGCCTTGCAATTTAATAAGGCAGGGAGCCACGTAGAAATACCTTATAACCAAGCATTGGATTTGCAAGAGTTTTCGTTAGAGTTCTGGGTCAAATATAATAAAGTTCCTACTGAGCATGTGGCATTCATGTCGAATAGGGGTTGGCAGGTTGGTGATAAGATGACAGGATTTACCCTAAGAGATCATGACGGTAATCTCTATTTAGAGATTCTAACGAGGGGAAGTACGTCTACCAGTGGAGGACTCAGGATCAATGACTGGCAGTTTATATCGGTGACTTACGACAAAACCCGCACAGTGAGATTATATATGGATGGAGAGTTAAAGAAGGAACAGCAAATACCTGGAGAGGTAATATACAAAGGTGCTGCGCTCTGGATTGGGTCGGAACCAGGTGGTGGGTATGCGTTTGGCAATACAGGTGATATTGTCATTGATGAGGTGAGGGTCTCCAACATAGCGCGAAAGCAGGAAGATATAAAATTGGCAATGGAAAAGGGATATGACAGTGGATTAGCGGTTATAAACAGACAAAAGCTTTCTGCTAAATGGGGTGAGATCAAATATAAGTGATAGAAATAGCGTAAAGGAACAATTAGAATTATTAGAAGGTAGAGTGACGTCTAACTATATAGATAGCTAGATTGTTCAAGTCATAGCAAGGAGGGAAGGGCGATGCATATTCTAAAGAGCGATATCCTAATGATTGTTGGTATAGTCTCTCTAACCATCAGTTTGCTAATTTTTAGTTTAAGTTTTGCTAATGCAAAAACATTGTTTGAGGACAAGTTCAATGCAGGAATGTCCAATTGGCAAATTGTTGGTCCTCCTAATGGAGAAGTTAATATAAAGAACGATAAGAGTGCGCCTGCGAAATATGGTCCTGAAGTATTGTTTATGAAAGAGCCTGCCAGTGGCACTGATCTCATGGCGTTCGTCAAAGATTTGAAAGTCACAGACGGTTTCTATGAACTTCTTTGGAAGGACGCGGGATTGCCAGAAGATACTGACGGGCCGATATGGTTTCGGAGTCAAGACATGCAAAATGGACCACAAGCTGGAAATGGTTATCTAGTTGAACTTGATACAGACACGGGTCTTCACATTGGCGTTATAAAGAATGGTACCGAAGGTCCCACCTTTATATCACCGGGGGTTGAAAAGAGTTCAGGCGACTGGACTTGGATGAAGGTTCAGTTTGAAGGACCTGATATTAAGGTTAAAATCTGGCTTGCTAATGAAAACGAGCCAGTTAAGTGGAATCTAGAGGCGAAAGATTCGTCTTTCAAGGAAGGGTTTATTGGACTAAGATGCTGGTCTGGTACAGCACATATTGCCTACATCAGAATCTCAGACTTGAAAGGTCCTACCCCAGTTGAACCTCGGGATAGGCTTGCTATTACCTGGGGTAGGGTTAAATTCCAAGATTAGGCTTGGTGTATTCGTTTTTTGAATGTTCGCCTATGAACAATGTTCACCTATGAACGGTGTTACCTAGCTGATTTGATAGAACCCCATGTTATAGACAATTTATCAGCCGGATTTACAGCGGTCATACTCAGGTCCGCATCTGTTGGAACTCGCGGTTTTACTACTGCTTCGTCCGGAGACAGGTTATCTGTAATGAATATGCAATCCAACATAGTAGCATCCTCTCTGGTCCAAATGGTCAGAGTTGTTGTGCCAGCTGGAAGGTCCCACTCTCTATCAAATGTACCGCCATCCAGCCATTGATTTATCCTATCCCAATGCCATGTGTTGCCGCTAGCAACACTCCATCTGAACTTGGTGTTGGCAGTTACTTGTGGCTTCTCATCAGGGTCAGCCGGATTCCATGTCACCCAGAATGAATCGCTGTTACCATCCCATGCTATAACCCTTCCCCATATTGCATACTTGCCAGCTTTGGGTATTTTAATAATAAATTGAACAAATCCTTTGCCGTCATTAGCACCACCCTCAAGAGGTTTACCTGGTGCCCAGACAAACTTACCACGCGACGGAGCATCTGGTTCTGGACCGCCCTGAGCCTTAGCATCTGCTGGTACAGCAACAACCATAGGAGCTTCTATTTTTGTCGCAAGCTCGGCTTCTGTGGCTATTTCAATAGCCATAGCTAATCCTGATATTACTAAAAGGGTTCCTACAACAACAGATAAAAATAATAGCTTCCACATTGCAAATTCTCCTATTGGAAAAGGTAGTTATTGAAGATTTTTTACATACACCACTACATCAATATACAATGAATTATTCTTATTTTTAGCCTCACCTCCTTTACCTGAAATTTTCACGTTTTTCCATATATGTTTTCTTAACATTACCCCATGTGATAGCATTTACACGGGATTCTTGATTGACAAGGGCAAAGCTTCGGATAACAGGACACCATTTAGGCTGTAAGAAATGTGCATCATTTTTTAGCACAATTTCTTGATTATTCCCATCAGTGTCCATAGTTGCAATAGTCCATCTGCCATCAACCTCATGCTGAAAAGCTATTTTTGAACCATCTGGTGACCATGACGGAACTGCATCATCTACTATGTTGCGTGTAAGGTTTATTATGTCACTACCATCAGCGGACATCACAAAAATAGCCAGCTCACCATCGCGCGTGGAAGTAAAAGCTATATTCTTGCCATCTGGTGACCATGCTGGATAAGAATCCATAGCAGGATGATTTGTAATCCTTTTCTGATTTTTTCCTTGGTTATCCATAGTATATATTTCCCAGTTGCCATCCCGCATTGAAGCAAAGGCTATTAACTTACCATCTGGTGACCATGCCGGCGTTTCCTCGTCCTCTGGAGTATTTGTCAAATTCTTCTGCCCAGTTCCATCAGCATTCATGACGTAAATCTCATAGTTGCCATCCCTGTCGGAACTAAATACTATTTTGCTGCCATCTGGTGACCAGCACGGTGCCTTATCCGTAGCTGAGTTATGAGTAAGTTGTGTTTGGTTTCCGCCATCAGCATTCATAACATAAATCTCATAATCCCCGTCTCGGGAGGAAAAAAATGCTATTTTATTGCCATCTGGCGACCAAGAAGGATAATAATCAGACCATGGGTTTTTGGTGATATTTACAATGCCTGTGTTCCCCATCAAATATATTTCCCAATTGCCGTCAATATCAGAGGTAAAAGCTATCGTGTACCCAAGTTTTGGAAGAGCGTCAGAATAGAACGGGACCGAAAATTCACTTACCGTGATTAAGAAAATACAGAATAACGAAATTTTTCTATGCATCGCATGAAAAAAGTTAAATTTGTGTTGATTTAAGAACCTAATAGTTAAAAGCGAGTTGAATACTAATATTTGGCTTTAATATCACCCCATGTAATAGGGAGTTTGATCTTATCATCTACTGCCAGCTTTACTTTGCCCTGGATCTGAAGCTTCCTATCTTCCTCAGTAGGCGTGCGCACAGCTGCTCCAGCTTCGTTGGGAGATGCGTTAGTAGTTATGAAAAGACAATCCAACATAGTAGCATCTTCTCTCGTCCAGATTTTCAATCTGGTCTCTCCTTTATCCAATTCCCATTCCCTATCAAATGTTCCACCATCCAGCCAATGGTTTATTTTATCCCAATGCCAAGTATTACCCGCAGCAACTCCCCAGCGAAATTGTGTGTTAGCAGTTTGTTGAGGATTTTCGTCCGGGTCAGCTGGTCGCCATGTTACCCAGAAGGAGTCACTGTTGCCGTCCCAAGCGATTACACGTCCCCACACATAATATTTAGCTTTCTCGGGGATATTTATAATAAACTCAGCAAATCCTTTGCCATCATTAGCGCCACCTTCAACTGGTCTGCCTGGTGCCCAGATAAACTTACCATTTGATGGTTCATCTGGCTCTGGACCACCCTGAGCCTTCGCACTTGCTGGAATATCCACAACCATAGGTGCTTGGATTGTGTTTGCTAATTCAGCCTCCAAGGCGATCTCTACAAGTCGGGCTGCTCCAGCGACACCGCATAAGAATACTAAAATAACCAACAATATGCCCAAAAAGATAACCCATTTCATCATATCCTGTCACTCCCTGTTGTAAAAGACCACTGTTATAAAGGGTATATACCAACTTATTTAGCAATTATTATTAAAAAACCACCTCCTGTAACAAGAACATATACATTCCGAACATTATGAACTATCATTTTTTGTCCAGACCAACTGTTATAAATTTGAGCAACTTTTTAGTGTCAAGAAGGGGGAAGTATCATTGTATTATATCTTTCTTGCACTAAGCTTCTTTTTTGCCAAAGAAAACCTTGATAGGAATAAGTAACCCCACTAAGAATATCACTATACCGATAGCCATTAGAAGGCTATTCAGTCCATCGCCGATGACCAGAGAATATATTAATCCCCAAAGCCATGCGATGCCACCTACAACCAGAAAACCATACCAAGCCCATTTCTGAGATTTTTGGAAGCCAACAAACAAGAAAAAGAAGCCCGCTATTACTGTGGTCAGCGCATATAATCCCACATTTCTTTGCCTCTCTGACAATGCTTTCAAATAATCAGCGTCTTGAATGCTATCAAGAGCTTTTCCAGTTATGGCAGTAAAGGTGCTTCTCACCATCGCCTTTGGTGCAATAATACTTGCCAATGAATACACACCAGCATAGACAAGCATAACTATAAGAATGATAACAGCACCTTTTAACATGGCACATCCACTCCTTTTGAACAATTCTAAAAATGACTACTCCCCCTTCTATGCTTGATTTAGTTTTATCTTTTTGCCATTTATTCAAAAATCCCGATATTATAAACTATCATTCAAATTATCCTATGATTTTTTACCCAATCTGACGAAGGTTATGAAAGTCTCCTTTGGCGGTGTTATAGAGCTTCTTATCAGATGTCCAAAACTCGCAGCCCAACATTTCAGCAGAGGCTAAATAAAAAGCGTCATAAGCGGTGGGAAGATTATAACGAGAAGCTATATCATAGGCGCGAAGGGAAAGTTCAGAATGGTTAAAAAACTCAATGTCCAGAGATGAAAATGTTTCCAAAGAACGTCTTGCATCTTCATAAGACATTATTCCATGAAAAACCTTCCTACGTAATGCCGAAGTTACCTCATAATCAAGCAATGAGGGTGCTACCACTTGTACATCTTCTCGCATCCATTTAGTCCAAAGTTCTAATACTTTCTGACTTTGGGCTTCTGAGGTAACAAGAGAGATGATAATACTGGCATCAACGCAGACCAGTGATCTCTGCATCACGTTCCTCCCTCATATCTCGGATTTCATCGGCACAATGTGTCATTTCGCCATATTTTTTCCTAAGGTCTTCTTGGATTGCCTGAAGTTGATTGACACTTTCTAACCTTTGACGCCTTCGTATCTCACGCATTGTAGCAGAAACGACAAACGCTGATCGGTCGCCTGATGGGATATTTCGTTTAATCTCTTCCCAGGACTCTTTTGGAAAGACCAAAGTAACCCTTATCTTATCAGTCATACATACCTCCTATAAATACTAAATATACATATATAATTTTAACACTCTTACTAAGTTTTGTCAAAATCTAATACATTTAAGTTTCAGAAATTTTCTTGACTTTTTCAAGCTATCTGCTAAGATTATATTTAGATTAAAAGGCTTGTTATTAAACACTCTGGAATTTCTGAAAACGTTATCTTATGCAAAAAAGTGAAGGAGAACTATATGTCAAATATCTGCATTATATCTGTGGTGATAGTTTTGATCTGGTATTGTCCGCAATCTTTTGCGAAGATATTATACCAAGAGGATTTTGAAAAGGAGACCATAGGCAGAGAACCGATTAGCCTTGAGAAGATGGAAACTCCTATTAACAGGGCAACTGCAAGAATAGAAGTTGCTGATGATCCTGAAAAGCAGACCGGTAAAGTAGCCCAAATTTTCACATTTGCCCTTTATGTCCCCAAAATTGCTGAAAGGGATAATTGGACTAATTGGTATTGGGAATGGGACTGGCGTTGGGATACTGCTAGCAATCCCGGAAACGCATATAGGATCAAAGATGGCTCAAACTTCTTTCATTTCACTCCCAGAAGTGATGGTATGACTATCAAATTCTATATCTATAACAACGGTAATTGGGTGGAAAAGGCTTCTGCTGAGTATCAACTTAAGCTTAATAAATGGTATAGATTTCAACAGATAATGCAAGGCGATTATCATGCTGTCAAAATAAAAGAGAGAATAGATAACACACCTTTTGATAAGATTAAACCTGCCATAGAGATGAACGATGGAACGTTCAAAAAAGGTGCAATGGGAGGTTGGGGAACGGACAACGGATCCACTTGGATAGATAACATCATAATATATGAGAACCCAAGAGATGTTTTATCAGTTAGCTCCGAAGGTAAATTGCCTATTACATGGGGGATACTGAAAAAGAAGTAATGATTCATCTCAAGTTACTGTGAAAATACAATTTGGGGATATGCAAAATGAAACACATAAAAGCAGTGGATACTGTCAAATTGGCGATAAGCATCGGCGTGTGCCTCGCTGCTGGCTTCATCGGTTCGATATTTACAAATGCTTCTATTCCAACGTGGTATATGACCCTTGAAAAGCCATCTTTTAACCCGCCAAACTGGTTGTTTGGTCCGGTTTGGACAGCATTGTATATACTAATGGGGATAGCCGCTTTTCTAGTATGGAGAGCGGGATTAGGTGAACCAAAGGCACGAACCGCTCTAATTATATTCATTATACAGTTGATTCTCAACGTTCTCTGGTCAGCAGCTTTCTTTGGATTCAGATCACCTATTGCTGGTCTCGTTGTGATTGTAATCTTGTGGGTCGCTATATTGTTAACTATATTAAGTTTCGTGAAGGTATCAATTATAGCGGGTATCCTACTTATCCCTTATATCCTATGGGTAAGTTTCGCAAGTATTCTGAATGCTGCGATATATGTTCTTAGCCTATGATGAGTGGTTAGCTACAACCTTCAGATCAATCTTCTTTCTTTCGCTTGTCTTTTAAGCTCTTCTGGTGGAAAATGTGCTATGGGGATGTCATACTCTAACATCAGTTCCATAAAATCCCATCTTGCCATCCCTAATATTTCAGCCGCTTTTCCTGAGGACAGTTTCCCCTTTTTTACGAGATCCAAAACGCTCAATTTTCTAACAGATCTTTTGAGTTCCTCTTCTCCATAAAGTTCAACAACTTCTTCTGGAAATTCTATGTTTATCGTTTTCAATGCGTTCACCTTAGGCAAAAATATATTGGCAAAAGTCAGTGTCTTCGCTTCTTTAGCGGAGCCCATTCGTAAACGTCAATGATAAAATTCCGCATGTAATGACCCTTTGATTTAGCAGACATCAATTCTTCATATACTTCAGGAGGAACGTCATAGTATTGGAAAGCCTTGCCACTGTTGAAGACCACTTCCAGAGTCTGCGTATCGGGATCATAACCTACGGCATGGATCATACTGGATTCAACGGTTGTTAGTTTCATTGGTTGTCTCCTAACTACGCATTGCAGAGATTAAACTTTCGGTAGGGCAGTTTATCTCTCTACCTACTGAGTTACCAATAATAAGGAATTTACAGGGTTTAGTCTTTAAAGAAATTCGGCAAAAAGCTATTTTATTGTCGGTACACATTATATCGATTAGCCAACTATTAGCTCTAAAATTCTCACATATTTTCCAATAAACGAAAATATTCATCCCTGGAAATACCTGCTGTCTGCAAATTTTTTCTGATGATTGCCACAGGAACCTCTTCATATGTAGGGATCACAATTGGACGAGAGATTCCCGGTTTCGTATAGGAACGATGACTTCCTTCCTGACGAACAAAATGGAAACCATTAGCAAGGAACACTTTTTCCAGAAGCTTCCAGTGTATCGGCGTTATTCTTGGCATTATCATATTCCTACTGTTAAATAATGTCTCTCAATAGCAACCCAAGAAGGGCTTATCCAGTTTTCCTGCTTAAACTCATAACCTGCTTCCTGAAGGATTTCGTCCAATGTTCCCATATCTGCTGCGGTTTCCAAGAAAAGAGATACTGCCTCATCCAAAGCTTCTCTTGCTTTCTCTGGCGTAGGTCCTGAACTCATAACATCCAGTGGCATTGCATGAGCAATGAATTGATTGCCCTCTTTCCAGATTTGAACTGTATATTCTATGTTTATCTTCTTAGCCATGTTATCTCACCTCATTCCATATAGATCAACGACAGTGTATCGCAGCCAATCATTTTTTATCATCAACTTGCCTTTTTAGTCAAATTTCCCCCGCTTGATAGATATGTTTGTTTGGTTGTATCTTGATATAAGGTCAAATTTTATTGACGGGGGTTGCGTATTTAGATGCCTCATAATGTTGATAATGCAGAACAACTACCCACACCACCAAATCCCCTAAACATATGTAAAATCAATAGATTAAACTATTTTCCGCCCTTTAATAAAATATCTATAACAAAACTATGCCAACTATACCCCACCTTTGCCCATTTTCCCAGCATGAAAATGTCAAATAAATGACCATCTATGAACTTTCTGGCATGTTTATGGCAAGCATCAGCGACAAGTAATGATTGATCAATAACAGACATAAACGCTATGGATGCCATTTAGAGAACACCCGTTACCAATTAAACCCCCTCTAAAATGCCCTAAAACGCATTTATCCTACCATATGGCTATACTATTAGGGCAACCTGAGATAGACGCCTTATAAGCCATTCTGGTGCGTTTTTTCCGTATTCTACGAATAGACACAGCCTGCTTTTTGCCAGATCATCTAAACCACCATCCGACAAACTGATCACAAATCCTTATAACAAATTCCGCTTTCCCTATATATTCCTTTGCTATGTCCCCGTCATATCTTTCATAAGGACGCCAAATCACATCATCCACTAACCTCGGATACCGGCTCATAGAAACCTGTGACTCGGTGCTATCACCAATATCAGCTACTTTCAGGAGATTTTCCTTCCATTCGCCTAACTGCCGATTCTCACATTCCATTCTCAGTGTTTCCGCAACAAAATGTGACCTTTTGAATTCACCCCACGCTGCAAGAACAGCCTTTATGGCTTTCTCCACTGCTTGTTGGCAGTGATATACGGATTTCTCGTATAAAGAGACACTCAAAAGATGCTCCGCTGCTAACAGATCACGCTTGCCATCCGCCAACCATGATAAAGCCCATTCCTTATTGCTAACCTTAGAAAGATAAGTGACTGTCCTGTCCTCAACGGGAAATGACCATGACCCATCACTGTGACGGATACCGCTGGAACTGATGTATTCCCTAGTCTCCCTCACCAATGTCTCAAGGAAACCAGTATCATAGACTATCTTTCCATCAATAGCAATATCAAGATACAACGGATTATGATTCCTAAAATTAGATTGACACTCGTCTTTTGATACCAGAAGAACATCAAGCGGGATACGCAGATCAAATGTCCTTTTTATCCTGACTATATCAGATACCCTCTGAACCACATCATTTGGTATGCCATCCGCTACTACCAAAAGGTCTATGTCTGAACCGGTATATTCCTCGTTTCTGGCAGATGAACCGAATATGGCTACTGAAATGATAGTCATCTCTCTTAAATCTTTGACCCTATCTCTAATCCTGTTTGATATGTCAGTTAGTTTCTCCATGTCTATCCCTTTGTAATTCAGCAAGGCTATAGAACCTCTTTAGTTCTTAATATTATTTATGCCCCTAAACATGTCAGATCGATACAATTTCAATGCCCTTGATACGATCAAAATGACGACGGTTGTTGGTCAGAAGCTTAAGCCCATAATAAATACATGTAGCGCCTATCAGAAGATCGAAATCATCTATAATAAGTCCTTCTTTTCTAAGGCGAGCATTCTCCTTTCCAAATATGCTGCAAATACCATCATTAATGCCCAATACCGTTACAAAGGACAGAAAATTGTCTAAACTTTCTTTGGCTTTAAGTGGCTCATTTGAATAGTAAACTCCTGTGTAAAGTTCAGCCAAAGAAATAACACTTAATCCCATGCCATATTCTCGTAACTCATGTAATTTTCTGACCACGTTTTCTCTACCACGAAGATAATAGACAGCCCAATCAGTTTCCACCAGATAAACCATCTTCACAACTTTACCTCCGGTCTATTTTGCACATCCCTTTGACGATATATTTCGTCCAGAAATCCTTCATCTACAATGTCCTTCCACCCACCAGCAGCTGAAAGAAACCTATTCCATTTCTCCTCTTCAGATATAGTCATTGGAACATCGATCGTTACAAGGATCTCCGTTTCATTTTCTATGTCTATTTCCTCCAATGGCTCAATAACACCATTCCTGTATCTTGCCTTGATTGTCTTTATCAACTGATCTCACCTCCAAAATCTATGAAACTCAAACTGCTCTCACTGATATTCTATCACCAATTCGCTTGATCATCAAAGGATTTTTTTCTGAACTCACACCTGCACATCAATACTATGGACATTATGAGCTATCTCCATTTAGATGTGCAGATGCCAGTCCGGAAATAAACGATAGTTCATAATAACAATAGCTCATAATATTTTAGCTCTTTAACAATGATAGATTTATATGAGGGGTGATCATAATTCATCTTGATTATATGAAGGACAAGACATATCTTTTCATAGGGACAATAACAAACAACTCTATGAAAGGAATAATATATGTCTTATCCAAATCAAGAAGATTA
>Ga0315298_1004872_pt1 | contig 19579 bp, 13 predicted proteins | sample WHS_1_MG_FD_203077 | JGI IMG/M metagenome (GOLD analysis project Ga0315298, IMG submission 203077) | Extremophilic microbial mat communities from Washburn Hot Springs, YNP, Wyoming, USA - WHS_1_MG | ecosystem: Environmental > Aquatic > Thermal springs > Hot (42-90C) | place: USA: Wyoming...
TCGAAATACAGCTGCCAGGCGATCGCCAGCGCCATAGTCATCACCCACGCTAACGCTTCATAGCGGCAGTAGACGGCAAGGGCCGAGCCAATTCCAGCCCACACGAGCCCGCCAGATGTTCTGCTTTCCTCCCACATTAGGAAACCGTTTAGCGACAGTAGCAGAAACGCCAAGAAAGGAGCTTCGGAAAGCCCCATCACCGAGTTATGGATGATCAGTTTATGTGCGCCAAGCAAAACTATCCAGGCAAGACGCCAGGGTAGTGGAAGGCCAAAGCGCCGCAGGACTTCGGAGAGTTGGACCAAGGCAAAGGCTCCGTATAACGCACTCATAACTGGGCCGGAAAGCAGTACCAGCCCAAGTGGTTTCAACATAAGAACAAGGGGCAGGTCAGTCAGGACCGGGAGCGGTGGCCATACGAATCCCGTTGCCGCAAGGTGCGGGTCACGGCTAAAGAAGACGCCGTGAGCCTGGGCAATGCGCGATACTCCATCCCAGTTGTAGGTCTGGAGAACGTAGGCCGCTGCCCAACCCGCGGCAGCGTACAGTATCAAGCTGGCGCCGAATATCACCCAAAGTTCTCGGCGTCCTCTCATCCGAAATCCTTTCTCCCTCCCTGAATGTCCGGCGGATTCAAGACACGGTAGAGCTTCCAGGGCTGATCCCTGCCAATAAACTCCCGCTCGAGCGCAAGATACGGTGCGCTTCTATCATAGATGTCCGGGTGCTGCTGAACTATCAGGTTGAGCGCAGGGGCAACACGAGGCACTAGCACGTAGTCCACTTTGCCCACAGGGTAACGAGCGATATCGGCGAAGCCCGTGTTGCGTGTGGTCACGAAGCGCCCAAACTGCTGCGTGAAGAGGATGATGCCATCGGCCTGCTGATCATCGGCCAGAATCTTCTTGTCTGGAGGAATCTCCAGCAGGTAATCGGCAATCTCCTTCTCGTGGGCGAGGTTGTCGGCGGGTTCGTTGTGTACCACCGACTGGAGAAACAGAAGCTCGCCTTCGCGGCCAGCATCGGGTGCGGACACACCATAAGCTGTCAGAACTGAGGACGCTCCCACAAATATCACCAGCGCAGCCTGGAGTATTCTGCCACGTGTCACGTGGCTGTAGCCAAGGCACCTGAAGACGTGGGCTAGACCTATCACCGAAAACGGAATGGCGTAGATGTAGAAGCGCATCGAGCCAAAACTCTGCCCAAGGTAGGTCAGGATCAACTGAAACACGGGGAAAGAGACGGCCACGATGGCCAAGCTCACGCCGAGTGATTCGCGTTTTATAGCGGATACAAGGACTAGCAGCGCAGCAGCGAGGTAGAATACAGGAAAGATCAGGTACAGTTGATTGGCCGCGTACGCCGACGACAGGAACAGATCCCCTTTGGCCGCCGCGAGGATATTGTTGGACGCCACGAGAACCGAAGACTGCTGGATGTTGGAGCCCTTTCCATACAGAAAGTTGAAGGGGTCACCCATAATCATCCAGTTGAAGAACAACCACAAGAATATGGCGTATACAAATGGAGTGAGGTAGGCTAGAGAATAACCTTCAATAACCACTGTGCCATCGGGCGCCGTCAGCCTTCGGTACCCTTTGTCGCGCCGAACCAGCGCAAGCTTTCTGTGTCCCCGAGTTACAAGGGCAATTAGGAGCGACACATACACGGCGAGCCCGAGCCACAATCCTTCGTAGCGTGTTAGAAAGGCCGTGCCAGCAAAGAGGCCCATCAAGGCGACGTGGGTTGCTCCGTTCGACCGTGGTAACTCATCGTAAAGTCGTTGAAACTGGTCCCAACACGCAAGCGCCAAAGTCACGAGCAGCATTTCGCTCATGCCGTTGATCGAATAGTAGAAGATCAACAGATTGGTTTGGTAGATCACGAGTATCACGAGCCTGACCTTGGCGCTGGGCACGTGGCGGAAGAGTATGCGGTCCATAAGCACAAGGCCAAAGGCGCCAGCCAGGGCGCTGACAATCCTTCCCGAGAAGCCCGCGACCGTGAACGGGCTGTACAAAGCCAGCGGAATCTGCAAGAGTGAAGTGAGAGGTGACCAAAGCAGGCCAAGCATGGCCAAGCCGTGAGGGGAGCCATACAGCACAACAGCCGCCGCGTACGTTCGCGACAAGGCGTCTCCTTCGTACAGGCGGCAGTAGAATGTCAGCCAGGTGGCAGCGGCGCCCAGAATCGGCAACGAGACGAGGAACACACACACCTGCTCCAGTGTTGACGGCTTGGTCCCCCACTCGTCAGTCTGCTCTTCCTTAGTTCTGGGTAGGTCCTCTTGTATCCGCAGGGCCTCCAATTGCTGCCTCACAAGTTCTCAGGCACCGAGTCTACTCCAGGCCCGAGGTCCAGTTCGCCACGATACAGTCCGTGCACCGTCTTTTCCCAGTATGACGGGTCGTACAGGAGTTGAAGGAACCCTTTCCAAGCCCCTATGCTCATTAGCGACCAGTAAACTGGGCTGAGCAGAGCATACTTCACCATATCGTAGTACTGGCGCCGCATACATCCAGCAATGTTGGCGTAAGTGAAGGCGAAGTTGCCGAAGTAAAGGCCCATCGCCCCGATGTAGAAGATTGGGCCGGGAAAAAGCTGCTGGATGACACCCGAATGGGTGAGAAACCACGCCGCCGTTAGTAGCCAGTAGATGGGATTCATCAGGAACCCGAAGAAAGTTCCGCCCACAACCATGTTGAAACTGAAGAACTGGTAGGGACCGATTTCCCTCAGCAGCCTGATGGGGTGGCGCATGTGCACCAGATATGTCTGCATATATCCTTTAACCCAACGAGAGCGCTGCCTGATCCAGTTGTACAGTTCACTGTTTGCTTCCTCATAAGTCGTGGAGTCAATGATCGCGGTTTTCCATCCGGCCTTGAAAAGGCGCACGCCAAGGTCTGCATCCTCGGTCACGTTGTATGGATCCCATGCCCCGATTTCCCTGAGCAGGTTTGTTCGAAAATGGTTCGACGTGCCTCCCAGCGGAACAGGCGCATTGCTTGCATCCAAAGCGGGCATGAACAGGTCAAACCACATGGAATACTCGGTAGTGAACCACCGCGTAAGCAGGTTCTGGTCGCGGTTGTAGTAGTTCAGCTTAGCCTGAATGCATCCGATGTTCTGGGGCACCTTGCGAAAAGCCACCAGCGCTTTCTTAAGCTGGTCTCGTTCGGGGACATCTTCGGCGTCGTAGATGACGATGTACTCTCCCTCGGCGTGAATGAGCCCATAGTTGCAGGCCTTGGGCTTGCCCTTTGGCTTTGAATTGGGCACCACCACCAATTTGAAATGCGGCGGCAGTTGGTGTCTCCGCACCGCAGCGATAGTCTCCTCGTCGTCCTCCTCCAGCAACAGTTTCACGTCCAGCTTGGTCTTTGGATAATCTAGTTCGGCAACAGCGCTGACCAGAGTCGGGATGACTTTTGCTTCCTTATAGAGGGGTATCAGAACGGTGTAAACCGGCAGTTCACGGTCATCCAGGGCCGCGATTTCTTCCGGGGTAACATTAACTTCCAGAGAGTGTGACAGCGCCTTGTAGATAAGATAGAATTTGTATCCTGAGAAACTGACATAGAAAAGCGTGCTCAACGCTGTCAGCGCTGTGATATAGCCCACCGGATTGATGGCTACCAGCAGGGCAGAGATGGCTAGAAGCGCCAGCACGAATATCTTTTGAGCGGTGTTTAGCACGGAAATGGCAGATTCATCAGGGTAGCGAACAACCAAGTCACTCGTGCTTCGCACAAGGTAGTCTTCTCTGTATATTCTTTCCAGAGCGTCCTCGACGTCTTGCTCGGTGGTATATACTGGTTTGACTGGACAATCCAGATATCTCTGGACTTCGTCGACGGCGGCAGCGTCCAGGGGGTTCGCCATTGCCACGATTATGAAGCCATTTTCTCGACCCACGGGAATAACACGGCGTCTGCGCGCTACCTCCTCTGGCACGGCGCGCACCAGGTCGATGGGAATTTCCCTATCCGAAAGACTGCAGTAGTCCAATCCTTGCTGATCAGAGAGACAGGCTGCTAGCTGATCCTGAGTGATGTAGCCCAGGCTGATCAATGCTTTGCCGAGCTGTACTCCTGTCTTGCGGTGAAGCGCCAGCCCCTTCTCCAACTGATGCCGATTTATCAAGTCCGCCTCGATCAGTATGTCTCCCAGCGCCTGGCGACGATAGACGCGACGAATAGCCTCCGCTATTTGGGTCCGGGTGCCGACCATTATTGCAACCGGCTGCCCCAGCGCGTCCTGTACAGGTCGCCAAGCAGACTCTTCCAGAGGATTGACAAAGGACACGAAAACGGTGTCACCGACACGTTTCACGGGAACGGCAGAGCAACGCCGCGCCACTTCTTCAGGGAGGAGACGGCTGACAACGCAATCCAGAGGCTCGACCCATTTAAGTATTTCACGCTTCACTCCCAAGCCGTCGACTACAGTGACTGGCTCTCGGCGAAAAGATAAATCGCTTTGTGGCACCCCGAGGTATTCGGCAAGAGCACCAGCCAGTCTTTCCTCGGTGAGAAATCCCAGGCCAGTTATGGCAGCGTCAAATGGCACTTCGGCCTTGAGATAACGCTGCCAGACCTGCAGCAGTTGGTCCCGAGTCAGGAGGCCGTTTTGTACCAACCTGTTCCCAAACTCTCGGAGTTCGTTGCTCACCTTGGAGGGGTCCACGTCGTACATCCTGTCGATCGCCGTTCGAATCGACGTCTCCCCCGCTAGCGTGACCCGAACGCTCATCCCCGCGTGCTGTCTCACAGCCTGGAGAGCAGCCGAGTTGAGGGGATCAGCCGTTGCCACGGTGAGCAACTGTCCATCACGGTAGAGCGGCACTACGCCACGTCCTCTAGCGAGTGTTACTGGAATCAAGCTGAGCGTTTCCGCCGGCACGCTGTAACCCAGCAGAGTGACCCACGGGAGCCGCAGTTGAAGCCCAAGCATCTCCGCCAGGCCTGCCTCATCCAGCAAACTCAGTTCAATCAAGCATCGGCCCAGACGCTGTCCATTCCGCTGCTGGAGTTCCAGTCCCGCATTGATCTGTTCAGCAGTAAGCCATCCACTTCGAACGAAGTACTGACCCAGTTGCGTCGCTTGAGGCTGCTGGGGCTCACTGGGGATGGAGTAGATGACGCTCAACGCGTCTTCCAGGTCCGCATCGCTGCACGCTACGGCTTGCACAGGCTGGCCAAGGAGAATCTCCAGCACCTGCACAGCGTCCTTATCACCCAGATTTGCCATTGCCACTGTCACACTACCTCGAAGTCTCTGCAGTGGAATACAGCGATACCGGCGGGCTATAGGCTCTGGAATCGACAATGCTAGCGACTGGTCTACGTACTGTTTGCGCAGGCTGACCAGTTGGGTGCCATGCAATCGGGCGCGGGCTCCCTGAATCTCGTGCTCACTCAGCTGACCGAGTCGTAGCAGAACGTCCTCGATCGACTCCCCCGTCTGGGCAGCAACAGTCTTTGCCCCTTCGAGGTGCTCTTTCCTGACCAGTCCGTCGTCGATAAGCTGCTCCCAAAGTGGTTTTCGAGCTTCCGCGGCGCGCGAAGCGTCGGCGCGCTCTACCCCATAACAACTCTCAAGAGCACGCTCAATCTCTGACAGAGTACACAGTGCGAGGCGGGGCTCGAGCCCACTTGAACTCCGGATCGAGTCGATGACGCTTATTGGGAGCAAGCTATGACTGGCTACCACTAGCTCCCTGCCAATGGGGAACAAAGCGACTGACTTCCAACGGTTGGCTACGGGACGCGGAATAATGCGGGCGAACGCCGGAGTAATTCTGTAGAGATTCAGGCGCAAGCGCGGTAGGCCAAGCGCCAGACAAAGTGCCTCGGTATACTCTTCCTCTCCCAGCACTTTAAGTTCTCGTTCAAGTGTTGGCTCGCAAGGGGACGTCAGTTGGTCGAGTTCCATTGCGGAGACCTCGTGCGGTGTCAGAAGACCTGTCTCAAGCGAGACACGTCGAACGGCGGACCAAAGGCTGGGCATTTTCTGGGGGGCGAGGGCACGGTTCAGAGCTACCTCTATCTCCGTAGGTGTACTGAGCACGGGCTGGATTTCACGTGCCATCAAACGCCGGAGCTCTGCCAGCACCTCAGAATCATTGGGATTCGCCATGGCTACAACAACGGCTTCGCCTTGGCGAACTAGAGGGACCACTCCGTGAGCGCGTGCGAAGGGTTCGGGCAACAAGCTTACGAGGCGAGGGTTGACTGGGTAGGAGCTCACAGAAACGTAGCCTTGTTGGGTGCGGGACTTGGTGTTGGCAATCTGGTCTATCATCGCGTGCCTGCCCGATCACGATGTTGCCCATCAAGTTCACGAGAGCGTCGAACCAGGCGGATTGCCATATATAGCAGCGTGAAGACTGCCAACAAGAACACAGGGCTTGTCAGGTAGCTTAGAAAAACAGACACAAATAGCAGAAGCCAAATGGTGATGGTTAGGGCGATGCGCAGTGTAGTACACAGCATTCTTATAGCAATCAGCCAGTTCCTTGTGGGCGAGGCATCTTCGCCGTTATAGCTGTACGTACTACTAGTTCGCTGGCTCATGTTCCAGTCTGCCCGAGCCCTCCTGGCTCAACTCGAACTTCGGGCTCAACCTGAATATCTAGACTTCCCCGGCTCGCGGCGACTACCTTTGGTTTGAAGGGGACCAATTCCTTTAGGCGCTCTTCGAATGGGATATCTCCCTCGTACTGGACAATTTGGTACAGCGTTCCATGGTGAAAATGCCGTATCTTAGCGTTGCGCACACCATCGAGAGACTCCAGAGCTTTCTGGAAAGCGCCCGCAGAGCGGAAACTGCTGAACGTAGAGACCGTGAGGGCAATGGACGATGGAATGACGGGCGTTGACATATCTGATCCATCGTCGAGATGTGCTTCTTTGTAGACTGAAGGTGTATCAAGCCCCGTTTCGGAACGCTTCAACGGCGAGACTGGAATCCCTTCCATCTCGGAAGCGATAGCCTTAGGTCGCGCTTCCTCACCTGCTAGCGCAGTGCCAGCTTGCTCTACCGTATCAGGCGTTTCTACGGCTGCAGGCATTTGGATAACAGCTAGCTCTCCCGAGATTCTCCGGCCGACATCGCGAATCGCCGCCACTACCTTGTCCAGCGAGGTTTTCTTGTGCAAAACGATATCTACCTGGCCAAGCAGAGCTTCGTCGACGTTGGCACCGCCGACCAGACCGATAATGCTCATCTTTCCTTCTAGGTTAATAAGATTGGCCGCGGCGAGCATATCGTGACCGGGGGTGTCCAGATCGATCAACGCAACGTGCGGTTCCAGCTTATGAAGCAGGTCGACAAGCTCTCTTCCGTTTGTGCCGTGACCAACTACCGAAACATCGTTTTCCTGTCTAAGAACAAGGTGCAGCAGTCGACAGTCCCCCGTGTCTTCCCCGGCGGTGACGACCTTGATGGTCTCACGCATCGCTAATCCACCCCTGCCCTGAAATCGTGGCGTTCGATCAGACGACTTTATGAACTGGGATCCGTGCTTTTATCTCTGTCCAGGATAAGTAGCTCTATCCTGTTCTCCCCAATGGACACAAACCGCAGGTCAAATCCTGAGAGCTCCATCAACTGGCGCTCCAAGGGGACGGACCCAGAGTATTCAATCGTGGTGGTGAGTATGCCGTGGTCAAATTCTTGAGCCTTCACGTCGACTATCCCTGGCAAACGGGACAGGGCGTGATGGAACGCGCTAAGGCTCGCCAGGTTTCGCAGCGGTGACGCTGCTAGCTCAATGCGCTGAGTCAGTGGCCGAGGTTCGACTGTTTCCGAGGAAGATTCCTCTGCCTCTGGCTTGGCCTTAGGCTCGTGGTGGTCCTCTTTGGGGGTATCTGGCTTCTGCTTCCTGTGCTCGCGTGCGTCACGTTCAGTGGCCGATGACATCGTTTCCAGCACGTGCAAGAGTTGCTCAGTCAACGTTTCCAGGTGGGCTATTCTTTCGTTAGCCTGGTTGAGCGCGCGCTGGAGTTCGGCGTTTCTCTCATCCAGCTCTCTATTCTTTCGCTCTCGCCCCTTGGCATTGTCTACAATGCTCCTTATGAGCTGTTCGAGGACAGGATCGTCGAGCTTACGCTGGCCGGAGGCGAAATGCAGGCTGTTTGGCTGATTAGAACCCAGAGGTACCACCCCACTCTCCTCAACCACACGCGTGTCCAGCGAAATGTTGCTAGTACCACAGCACAGACTAGCTACCGATTCATAGGTGGTCAGCTAATCCTACAACAAGGCATTCTGCCTGTCAACTAGCGCTCCGAGCTGCGCTTGGATGGCTGGATGAAACATTAGCGACATCTTTGGGACTAAGGTCACGTGATTATGAAGGACGGTAGTCACGTGGAATTCCGCGAATTCATGTGCTATCGTGATTTATGCGGCAGAGTGCACTTCACAAACGAGATGTGTCTGAAGACACCGGGACGAGTGTGAAGAGATGAAGGGGAGGTCCAGCGTATGCTTGGTGTAGGTCGGGAAGAAAGGACGGGCTCAACCGGAAAACTCCGAGGCGAGGAGGCGGAGACACAAATTCCCATCGAAGAGGAGGCCACCAGACTCAGACAGAACTTGTCCCTGGGGAGCCAGAAGTTGTATGCTGAAGTGGAGAAGAAGGCCGCAGAGGTTCTGCTTGCCGCGAAACAGGTGCAAGAGGCGATGGGCATCGTCCAGAGCGCGTTCGACAAGGCGATGGATCAAGAGAAAGCCACTGAAGCTCCCCCAATGGGCAATGGCCAGGCCTTTGACACGAATGCCGATCGAGTGTCACTCGACTTCCTGATTATGGACCATCACCGCTTGACACTAAGGGTTCTGGAGCTCGAGGGCATGTTGGAGCTCGCCAACAGGAAGATAGCATTCTATGAGAGTTTTGATGATTCGATTCGAGACGCTGTGGCACATTCGCTGCGGGTCGCCTTCGAAGTGAGAGACCGAGCGGAAAGGGAGGCAAAGGACCTTCTCGACCGCGCCCGAGATGAGAAGGAAACTCTTGCGGAGGAAGTGGCTGGGTTGAAGGCCGAGCGCGACGCTCTGGTAGCAGACCGAGATGCCCTGCAGAAATCGGTCGAGGAGCTACGGAAGGAGCTGAGCAGTGGTCTGTACGGGACAGACCGACAGATGGGCGAAAGAGCTCAATTGCTGGACGAGTTGACAGCCCTGGAAAGCCGTCTGAGGAGCGTCCGGAGAGAAATCGAATCGCTGGCTGCGGGAGAGCCACGTGCCAGCGAGGTGAAACCGAAGGAGTTGGAAGCCAGCGGTTCAGGACGGATACCGGCAACGGTTGGGCCAGCGCAACAAGCGGGTGAAGTAGAATTGGTCATCTCGCCAGTGCTCAGTTTCCGTAAACTGGTGGAACTTGAGCGAGTTGTGCAGGACTTGCCGGAGGTGAAGAGCTTCTACGTTCGTGACTTCCACCACGGAGTAGCAACTCTACTGGTCCGGCTGTCCGATGATCGGGTTTGCCAGGGTTTGCTCTCCAAGCTGGAGGAACTGCCGGGTTGGAATCTCGTGATCCTGGATTCCTCTCCACATAGGATTGAGGCCAGGATACAAACCTGACGCTGCCATTTCAGCCAGTTTTCCTGGAGGTCGACGCGATGAATAGACTTCTTTCGCTTCAGCCGAGCGACCTTGGCATCGACGATCTCTACAGGGATATCGTGTTTCCCGAAGGCACCGCTGGCCGCCCTTACGTGGTTCTTAACGCCGTGTCCACCGTCGATGGCAAGGCCACTATCGGAGGGCGCTCCAACGCAGTTGGAAGCGACCTTGATCGCTCGCTGATGAGGAGGATTCGCGCTGCCGCGGATATGGTTTTGATTGGAGCTGGCACTCTGCGAGGTGAAAACGTCGATTTCCGGCTGCCAGCAGAGCTTAGAATGGCGCGTGTGGCCCGGGGAATGAGCCCAACTCCGATGGCAGCAGTCTTGAGCGCTTCGGGAGAATTGCCGTTAGACAGGACGTTTTTCCGTTCCAAGGAGTTCGAGGCGATAGTGTTTATTTCCAGGAGCGCGGATCCACGGCGGGTGAGAGCAATCGAGAAACACGCCAGGGTGGTTGTGGTTGGGGAGCAGACGGTTGACATTGGCGCCCTGGCGAAGACTCTGACACAGGATCTGGGAGTGAAGCGGCTGGTTATCGAGGGAGGCCCACGTCTGTATCACGCCTTCATCGCGTCAAATCTGGTGGACGAGCTGTTCCTCACCCTGTCCCCCAAGATCGTGGCCGGGCGGGAGGTCTCACCCATTGAGGGGCCAAGGTTCCCTGGCGATGGAGTTGTGCGCCTACGCCTGGTCTCCGCCTACGCATTTCACGACGAGCTTTTCTTGAGGTACGAATTCCTGTCGAGAGGCTAAGGTCGGTTTTACGCTAGACGTATGGCTGATGGTAGAATTCGTCTGGCTGGCTGCTGCGCGACAGTTGCGTTTGGGGCCAGGGTTTGCTATACTTTTTGCGTGCAATTGTGAGCCCAGAACTGGACCACAGGTTACGCGCACCAGGGGTATAGCTGGTGTGCGAAATTGGTGTCCGATCTGTGGTTGTGGTCGGAGAGGTGTCCGAGTGGTTGATGGTGACTGTCTTGAAAACAGTTAGGCGATGAGCCTCGGGGGTTCGAATCCCTCCCTCTCCGCCGGAGTTGCAATTGAAGAGTGTCTCTGCTTGGAGGGATCGCATAGTTGGTCTAGTGCGGCCGCCTGCTAAGCGGTTACCGGGAGAAATCTCGGTCCCGGGTTCGAATCCCGGTCCCTCCGCCAGCCTTTTGCACAGCCGCCTGGAAATGGTATAATAGCAGTTGTTCACTTGCGCCCGTAGCTCAGGGGATCAGAGCGTTGGGTTGCGGACCCAAAGGTCGGAGGTTCGAATCCTCTCGGGCGTGCCATCTCAGCCATTCTCGACAGCCACCGTCGGGTGGCTTTCTTCTTTATCCCTCACCGGCAGAGTGAGGGGATTTCGCCCGCCTGATTGTTGACATAATATCCGTTGCTTGTATAATTCGTCTAGAACATCGGTTCTACATGGTATGTCCGCCTGGACTCGATCCAGCTACATTGGCAGGTGGCCTTTCAGTAGATGGGTCAGCCGTGGATGGCGGATATGGCGCCTCGCCACTGTACGGACTGAGCTAATGAACGGCTTAGCACACGGCGCAGGGTCTTTTGTCTTTCACAAGGAAAGACCGATCGCCGATGGCTGCAACAGGTTGTTGGGTGGTGGTAGTGGAAGACGAACTCCGCATAATCAAGCAGGCGGCAAGGTATCTCAGCATTGTTGAGCCTGTGATGAGGCTGGCGATTCGCGGAGACAAGATCACAACTCAACGCATCACGCACCGGCACCAGCCGATCGTGGGGCGATCGCAGTCCCAGCGCCACTTGCTCCCGCTTGCTTGGTGGTTCTCCTCAAAATAGTACTTCAATACCAACGCCCTCAGTACCTACTGGCTATTGTAAAGGTGATTACAGGACGCTACAGTGTAGACGGTGGTGGTGAGGTGATTTCTCCGCAGGGGAGAAAGAGGTGGGCCGAATCGGCGTCGTCCGTTCGAGCAAGGGCCTCTACAGCCTCGAAATGATTGTAACGTAGCCAGGAGCGTGGGGGACCGAGGGGATGAAGTGGGGATGACCGTTTCGGCAGCAACTGTGTGACAGCACAGTGGGTCGTGCACAGGGTAGCGCGGAGATGTCTTGGCGGACTAAGGGGGCGACGAAAAATCGCCCCCTTAGCATTGCAAGCACCGCACGTTACCAGTAGTAGAGCTTTACCGTAACTATCTTCTTCGGCTGCAATTCCAGATGCAGCGCGTCGGTTGCAGTGGGGAACCCTTCAGCGCGTTGGCCTCTCATGATGTATTGCTGGTTGACTCGATGTTCGTTGAAGTCCACAACTTCTGCTCGGGCAACTGGTACATACGACGCCAACCTGACCCAGGTGGGGCTTGAAGTTGGATTGTACAGCCTTACTATTGCTCCGCTGGCGTCGTTGGCAGGCTTCACTGCAGAGACGGGTATCCACTCGGGGATGACCGAGAGGAAGGACAGTTGAGTCGGCAAATGGCCACTGTGTCCTTTCACTGTAACTGACCTGAAGGGATTGTTGAATTCGTGAGCGTGACGCGAGATGCTCAACCAGCTACCATTGTGAGGAATGACCGCATAGTCGAAACGATGCGTCCCAGGGCACTGGCCGCCAGGAGTTGGGATACTAGGGCCTGCATCACCGCGCCGCGAGCACAAATCGCCGCGTGATAACCACCCAACGCATCGGAGCAATGTGAGCCCAACGATGAGACCACCAGGGCCGGGTGAGACTTCGCATTCAGGGAGTCCTCGATTGGCTATCAGCAACCCCCGATTTCCATCGCTGACGTCCACGAACGATTTCTGTGGTTGTTCGGCAACAGGGTCCTCGATCCACTCTGGCTGCGGAATCACAGCGGAGACTTCACGCTTCAGCACATCGAATTGGCTTTCTGTGTAGAAGTGATCCGAGCGTACTCCGGTGGGAAACAGGACTCTCAGGCGATGATCCTCGGCCAGATTCTCTACTTGTGCTGTGAAGTCGATTCTTCTCACCCCTGGGTAAACGCTCACTACCGTCGTCACCGGGCAAAGCACTTGTTCCGCTGAGCGACGCTTCCTGTCCGGGCTCAGTTGTCTGGGAATCCGCAGAGCTGACTGGATTTCCAAGCTAAAGCGCGCTGGCCCGACCTCGATCAGCTTCACCTCAGAAGGCGAAGTGGGCTCAATCGGCGCACTGTCCTCCACAGGCCTGTCAAAGTTGTACTGATCTCCGGCATCGCCCACATCCGAGAATCGGTTTAGACCCCGATAAATTTGCCCTGTCTCGCGGTCCAGAACGTCGATCGTCCCATCCGCTTGGTTCACTGTGACTATGTAGAACTCGTTCTCAAGTTTGGCTTTGCGATCCTGCGACTTGGTTTGCTCGGGGTATTTCTTCAAGTGGAGCCGGTAGGTCTTGTATCCGATCCCAGGAACGTCGCGGGCGACGAATCCCCATTTGAGCTTCCCATTGCCTAAATTTGCCAAGACTTGGCAAGGGGCGCCGTTGCCGGCACTATCGATGGCTAGCAACTCACCACTCCAACTATCGGCTTCGAACGTAACCAGGTCGGTGCGTGTTCCAGCAGTCGGGTTGTAAACAACTATCCCGCAGGCTCCTTCCGCGTTGCCGACTCGCCGAAGGTCTCCAGCGTCGACGAAACTGGTGTCGATGCGCTCGGATATCTCCTGCAATGATTCTTCGATCAGCGTCTCTCCTATCTGCTCAACCCAGTCGTAGCGGACTCGCATCTCATCGTGGACCTGGTCAACGCTGCAGCCGCAGACAGAATCGTGGGGCTGATTTTGGAGAAGATACTTCCACGCCAGCTGTAGCGGCATTCTCCAGTTGTTCTTATGGGGAAGACACGTGTCTGCCTCACCTGCAAGTTTGTTGTCGTTTCTATCTGCCCCCGGATCCCTCGTAGCTTCAATCCAAGCCCAAGTCGTGAAAGGTTCGACCCACTTCTCGAGCAGGTTCTCGCAAGCGGCATTTCGCTGCTTGATCCACATTCGCGTCGACATCACGCCGGGCAGCAGGTGCGCGGCCTTGCAGCAACGTAACTCTCCTACCACGACTTCCAGTTGCACGCCTTTTTCAGCAAGTGAGCGCTCGACTGCGTCGACGTAGGCAGGGAGGCTAGAGTGCCTGACATCCAGGTGCGGAAAGCGTGACTTAATGGTCGAGACGATGGCGGGTAGCACTGGCTGTGGCCACACGTGGTCCCCTCCGTTCATCAGCAGCAGAAACCTGGTATTCGCTTGGGGCGCGAGGCTGTCGACGATCGAGTTGATCCTGTCTGCCAATTCGTCTGGCTCTGCAGGGAGACCGCCAGCGTTAAAATAGCCAAAGCGGATATTGATCGCGAGCACCCCTGTTCCATCAGGCGACTGCCAGGTGAATTCAGTAGACTCCGCAACGTCATCACTCACGCCTCGCCAAAGCACCGCCGAACGAATGCCGAAACTGGACAGAATCTGAGGCATCTGCGAAATGTGGCCGAATTGGTCGGGAAGGTAACCCACTTCCATACAACCTCCGAATGCGTTTGCAATATCGCGGCCGATGAGGAGGTTGCGGATGAGGGCTTCGCCGCTTACCAGAAACTCGTCCGGCAGGACGTACCAGGGGCCTACGAGTATTCGACCGGCCCTGATGTGAGCCTGCAGCTCTTCCAGGCGCTCCGGGCGCAGCTCGGCGTAATCCTCAAGAAGAATCGTCTGGCCGTCTAGCATGAAGAAGCGGAAGTCCGGGCTGGACGCGAGTATGTCGAGGAGGCTGTCGATCATCTTCCCCAGCTTTATTCGAAACTGCTGGAAAGGCATATGCCACTCCCGGTCCCAATGGGAATGGGAGACGATCATCAGGACCAGAGTGCCGCTCGTAGATGAAAGGCTTCTCATCGGGTCTACGCCACCGCCTTTGTGGATTCGGGATCGAACACGTGGATTCGATCGGTATTGAGGATTACCTCGATGTCATGTCCTGTTCGTAGCTCCGGTCGGTACGTGGTTCGGGCGACGAGGTCTCTTTTCGCTGCCTTCAGGTACACTACCGCTTCACTGCCCAGAGGTTCGACAACATCGATCTTCGCTTTCACTACAACGCCATTGGCAGCGGTTCCATTGCCCTTCTCTGAGATATGTTCTGGCCTGATTCCCACAATGAAGTTTAGGCCCAGGCGGCCTGCCAGCCCCTCGTTGAAACGCGCAGGCAGTCGTAACTGAAAAGACTCGTTCCGGAAGTACAGTTCGGAGTTCGCTCTCACCAGTTGGGCGTCAAAGAAGTTCATTGCCGGGCTGCCGATAAACTCGGCGACGAACAGGTTGGCCGGGCGCTCGTAGAGATTCTGGGGCGTGTCGAGCTGCTGGAGTACGCCATCTTTCATGACCGCAATGCGGGAACCCATCGTCATGGCCTCGACCTGGTCGTGGGTTACGTAAATGACGGTGGTTTGGAGCCGGCTATGGAGCTTCACCAATTCAGCCCTTGTCTGTACACGAAGTTTCGCATCCAGATTGGATAAAGGCTCATCCATCAGGAAAACCTTGGGCTCGCGAACGATAGCCCTCCCCACGGCTACCCTCTGTCGTTGGCCGCCAGAGAGTTGCTTTGGTTTCCTTTTCAGGAGATCGCCAATGCCGAGTATCTCGCTCACGTACGATATGCGTCTTTGAATCTCGCCCTTGGAGGTTCCGCGCAGCTTTAGTCCGAAGGCCAGGTTATCGTACACACTCATGTGAGGGTAGAGGGCGTAGTTCTGAAAGACCATCGCTATATCCCGATCCTTCGGCGGAACTTCGTTAACGAGTCGACTACCGATGTAGATATTCCCTTTGGTGACTTCCTCAAGCCCTGCCACCATGCGCAGGGCAGTAGTCTTGCCACACCCCGAGGGCCCTACCAGAACCAGGAACTCCCGGTCTCTTATCTCGATGGAAAGGTCATTGATTGCGGTCACGTCGCCAAACTTCTTGGTCACCCGTTCCAGAGTAACGCTAGCCATTTTATTTCGCCTCCAGGATGAATGCGTGGTGATTATTGCGAGAAACGTCCGGTTCGATCGCCGTAGAATTGTAGGCCACTCGGCAATTTATTGTCAAGTTGCTCGCGTCTCCAGCTTGACATCTGACGCATACCCAGTGTTAGGCTGCTTCAGGTACGGATATTGGCGGAGCACGACTGATTCTGGCAGCACGCCTGGCGAGCGTCGTTGCTATCCCGTGCCAATGGCGGATTTCCCGTCCTGAAGCGGCCTTGTCGACCATTAGCAGGCGGGCACTGGGTATGCGTCAGAGCTTGACATCTCTTGACATAACCGCTATATTATGTCGACGTGTTGCCCCGCACGCAGCACAGTGTACCTCGAGGGAGGTGTAGCTAAGAGAAATAACACTTTCCATCGTTTGATTTGTGGTTTGTCGTAATTGAAGTGGAAGCCTTAGGCAGGGTTCTCAAGTGTTGAAACGGGGTTTACTAGAAGGAGACTAGGTTGAAAAGGCTGCTAACGTTGCGCAGGATGTCGGTGGGTGTATCTCTGCTTGTAGTGGGGGCGATACTGCTTTCGTCCTGTTCCTTTCTCGGCGTTGGCGCGAACACTGCTGGTAGCAACGGTGACACAGTTGCTATTGAGTACTGGGACTGGTGGGTGACGCAGGGGCCGACCATCGACAAGGAAATCCAGCTGTTCGAGCAGGTTCACCCGAACATCAAGATCAAGAAGACCACTCAGGTAGTAGATAGGTATCCCGAACTGCTCCAACTGGCGATCAAAGGGAATACGGCTCCGGACGTCTTTCTGGTTCCGGAGAAGCCAACATTTATCGAGCAGGTCAAACAAGGGTGGTTACTTCCTTTGAACAAGTGGGCTACCAAGGATTGGCAGGCACAGTTCCCACCTTATGCATTCGCTGAGGGATCCAACGTCATCGACGGGAAGATTTACACTGTGCCGTACGAAGGGCCTGGGCCCTGGCTTCAGTTATACATCAATACTAAGGTGTTCAAAGACGCGGGGCTCGTTGACGCGGGCGGCAATGCGCTAATCCCGAAGACCTGGGATGACGTTCGGACGTTCGCCGCGAAAGTGACCAAGGCCAGCGGTGGGAAGGTCTACGGTTTTGGTTTCGGCGACAAGCAGAAGACCATACTCCCGTGGCAGTTGATGATGGTTCAGAACAGTGGAGCGCCAGGAGGTAACTCCGGCCTCGACGCGCGCGAGGGCAAGTACACCTGGGCAAGCAACCCGGTGTATCTGGACTGGATCCAATTCTTCATGGGGATGAAGCAAGACGGCAGCATTATTCCCAACGCAATGTCGATGGACGACGAGATGGCACGTGCCGCTTTTGCGGATGGCAAGTTTGCGATGCTGATCGGTGGTGTTTGGAACCAAACCGGCTGGGCTCAAACGCATCCTGGGTTCAAAGACTACGCCGTGGCGCAATTGCCATACGAGGGCCCCGAGCAGGCAAGTTACTTCTATCAAAGCCCGGGGGGGACTGGATGGGCCATATCTTCCCAGACTAAGCACCCGGAAGAAGCCTGGCTCTGGTTCGAGTGGCTGAACTCAAAGGAGGCAGCGGTTCGATGGGTGAAGGATGGTCAAGGCCTGCGCATTTACCCAGAAGCGAACAAGCTCGAATACGCAACCACTCCGCAGTTCAAGCAGTTTATGCAGATAGCGCAGACCGATATAAGGCTGGGTCCTGCTCCCAACCTGGAGCATCCTGAAATGAATGAAGTCAAGATGCGGCAGACTCTGCCAGATATTCAGAATATCCTTGAAGGTATCTACTCTGGACAGATATCTGATTGGAAGGGCGCGCTGCAAGACCTCGAGGCTCGCCAGAACGCCGAGCTTCAGCAGGCGATAAAAGAGACCCAAGCCCGAGGCATCAACGTAGATCCCAAGTGGTGGGTGGTTCCCGACTGGGATATCACTAAGGATTACAAGAAATAGCAGAGGTTACTCTGGTGTGAGGTGGGAGAGGCCTTGTCTCTCCCACCTCGCCCTTTCGAAGTCAAACGAGGAGGTTTGATGAGCACACAGTCGGTGGCAACCGTTCGCAAGGTGCTAGGGTTCTCGATTCCGTGGAATCCCCAGCATTTACTGAAACAAATAAAGAAGAACTATTGGTCGTATCTTTTCCTCCTGCCGATGGCTGTCCTGGTTGGATTGTTCGTAATCTACCCGATGGTTGCCTCCGTTCACATAACGCTTTACGACTGGAATGGAATAGGTAATCCTACTCGCTTCGTTGGTTTGCGACACTTCTTCACGGTCGCGCGCGATGGTTTGTTCTGGAACGCGGTGAAGCACACATTCACTTACGCTCTTGTGTTGGTGCCCATCCAGCTAACGCTGGCCCTCGCCCTGGCACTGGTGCTCAACAATCCGCGTCTCAAAGGGTCCACAGTTTATCGCGCTGTCTTCTTCTCGCCAGTCGTTACTTCGGCGGCCTTGGTTGGCGTAGTAGTCAGCCTTCTTCTGAGCAGTTCAGGAATGAACTTGAGCATGGCCCTAGTTGATGCGGGCATTATTAGCTCGCCAATCGACTGGCTGGGGGACCCCAGGTTTTCCCTTGCAGCGGTCATTGGCGTGGGAATATGGCATACTTTGGGTTACAATCTTGTGTATTTCCTCGCGGCATTGCAATCGATTCCAAAAGAGCTGTACGAAGCCGCGGATCTGGATGGCGCTAACGCCTGGCAACAGTTCACTAAGGTGACAGTCCCGATGTTGCGAGAGGTTGGTGCAGTGATTGTGTTCCTCGCGATTCTGGGCAGCCTGCAAGTCTTCGATCTGGTGCTCGTGATGACAGGTGGCGGACCGTACTTCTCAAGTGAAGTGGTCAGCACTTATATATACCACTATGCGTTCACACCAGCCTCCATTCAAGTGGAGAGCAACGTAGGATATGCCTCGGCGGCGGCGCTCTTTATGGGCCTGCTGGTTATGGGGATAACTGCGATGCAGCTTGTGGCGGTGAAGTACGCTCACGAACGCCGTGCGGAAATCAAGTGAGGAACGGGGTAAGGAGGAGAGACAATGGCAATAAAGATAATTCCAGCTGGCAAGTTCCCAGCGCTCAGACTGAATCGGAGGGCGGCCAGTCTGCTGACCCACGCCATTCTGATAGTCTTGGGATTTGTCTACACGTACCCGTTCCTATGGATATTTGCCAGTTCCTTCAAGACACCAGGGGAGTTTTTCAGTTCGGGGCTAAGTTTGATTCCCCGCCAACTGAACCTAAACAACTACGTCTACGCGTGGCAGACAGGACACTTCGATACTTACTTCTTCAACACGGTAATCACCACAGTTGCGACGACTCTAATAGTCATTCTTCTGACGTCCATGGCCGGCTACGTGTTGTCGAAGACGAGTTTCCCAGGGAAGAAGGTATTCATTGGCGGCATTTTGGTGTTGATGTTTCTGCCGGCGGGCTACACGATTATTCCAACCTTCGAGTTGGTGCAGAAGTTGGGCCTGCTGAATTCTCTGCTAGGGATCATAGTCGTTCAAGCGGCAGGAGGGCTAATCTTCAACACTCTGCTCTTTATGGGTTATTTTGCTACCATTGGCAAGGAGGTTGAAGAGGCTGCACTGGTCGACGGAGCTAACTTGCCGAGGATATACTGGTACGTGATGCTTCCGATGGCCAAGCCCATGATCGCCACCGTTGGGCTGTTCCAGTTTATGATCAATTGGAACAGCTTCTGGATTCCATTGGTCTTCACGCTTGGCAACGAGAAGCTGCGAACATTGGCAGTGGGTCTATACGCATTTGTTGGAGAGAATTCCACGGGGTGGACGTACGTCTCTGCCGGAGCGGTTATGTCAGTTATTCCGATACTGATCCTGTTCTTCTTCCTGCAACGCTACTTTATTGAAGCAGTAGCCGGAGCAATCAAGGGATAGCCTGCTCAGGAGAGAAAGAAGCCTAGTCGTGGGGTCGCTACAGCGCCCCCCCCCGAA
>Ga0315298_1004875_pt1 | contig 19572 bp, 17 predicted proteins | sample WHS_1_MG_FD_203077 | JGI IMG/M metagenome (GOLD analysis project Ga0315298, IMG submission 203077) | Extremophilic microbial mat communities from Washburn Hot Springs, YNP, Wyoming, USA - WHS_1_MG | ecosystem: Environmental > Aquatic > Thermal springs > Hot (42-90C) | place: USA: Wyoming...
ACCCTGGGTTCGGGCCTCCTGGGCCGCACCCTGTTCTACCAGTTGGTGGACGTGGTGCCAGTGGCTGGCCCTGTGCTGGGCACGGCCATTGCCTCGGGCACGACCATGGCCCTGGGGTACTCCATCGCCGCCTGGTTCGCATACGGAGAGAAGCCATCGCGGCAGGCGATGCAGGCGCTCAGCGAGCGACTCACGGCCCTGCTCGTGGAGCGGCTCAAGCGCTTCGCCAGCCGCCGTGAGCTGCGCGACGGCATCGAGCTCACCCTCCGGGAGACGCTGAACGACGTGGAGCGACCCGAGTGCGGGGGCTGAAAGAACAGGGATGGGTAGGATGCTCAGGATAGGATCGACCATCCTGGGCATCCTGCCCATCCCTGTTTCCCTCGCCGGCCGGGCGCGGGGGTTCACTCCCGGCCTGCTCTGCGTGTCTGCCGGGCCTCCTACTCCGGCGGAGCTGTGGCTTCCCGCATCCGGGCCAACGACTCGGGGTGGAACGTGAAGGTGAGCGAGGTGATCTTGCCCTCACGGATGAGTGCCTCAGCCTCGAGCACGACGGGGTTCCCGCCCAGCCGCTCGTGGCCGGCGGCGTAGACGGCGCGGCCGTGGCTCCTGGCCTGTTCGCCGTTGGCGCTGTATCCTTCCGCCTCCACGCGGACTCCCTGGGCGATGAGCCGCTCGAGCAGGCTGCGGATCTCCTGCTTTCCCCTATAGAGGGCGGGAGCAGGCGCAGGGGGAGGTGGCTCGTAGCGCACAGTCGCGTCGTCGGCGAAGAGAGCCAGTGCCGCCCCCAGGTCGTGGCCGTTCAGTGCAGCATCTAGCGCCGCCAAGACATCCGCCGGATCCGTCGCCATCATGCGCAACGGGCAGGGGCGGTTCGCGAACCGCCCCTACAACCTCCTATACACGTTCTGCCATCGCCTGCTGCAGCTGGCGCACCGCCTCAGGACTGTAGTGGATGGTGATGCTGAGGATTTGGTTCATCTGCACGATGGCCTGGCTGCTCACTTCGACCTCTCCGACGCCGGCGCGGCCGAACAGCCCACCAGAGACCTTGGAACGCCAGGAGACCACGTTGTCGCTCTCCCGGAAACCGGTCGCTTCGACGTGGTAGCCATTGCTGACAATCTCGCGCAGGTACTCGCGGATCTCCTTGCGCCCCTGGTAGACCGGACGCATCCCAGGCAGCACTGGGTCGAGCTTGAGCACAGCATCCTCGGCAAAGCGGTCGGCCATGCCCTCCACGTCGCCGCGGTTTGCGGCGTCGATGACTGCCTGGATCACGTGAGCGGGTTTCTCTGCCCTCATGCTTTCCTCCTCGAGGCCCCCGACATGGATTGCAGTTGGAGGGCTTTGCTGCATAATCTGTGCCTCGGCCTCCTCCGAGGAGGCTACAATCCTGTGAGGCTGGCGAGCAGCCGTGGCAGCCGGCCTGCGGCCCGCAGGCCGGCTGCCGCCTTGCACTCGTGCCAGCTGCGGCCCGGCAAAAGGGCAGGCTCCGGTCAGCCGCGAAACGCCATGCCCGGATGGAACCCGAGCATACCCGCGCAGATGCCTGCTAGCGCTCCCCGCGCTCCATGGCAGAGGCCGGGGTGTGCTGGCGCGAGGCTGCCGCCAGGGCCCGCCGGAGGAGCTCTGGCACGTCTTCCTCGCGCACTCGGTTGAACTCTTGCCCGTTGATGACCACGTTGGGTCCGCGGTCGCAGCGTTCGAGGCAGAAGGCTCCCTGCAGGTCTACTGTGGCCTCGACGCCCAGCTTCTCGATCTCTTCGCTCAGCCGGCGCAGTACATCGCGTGCGCCGCGCAGGTAGCAACTGGTGCCCACGCACACCTTCACCTGTACGGCGGGCGCCTGGGTGCCGGCCTCCTCTTCGGCAGCAATGCGCCGCCGGTGGCCATAGGTGGTGTGCAGCGCCTGGTGCGCTGCGGGGCTATTGGGTTCGGCCAGCCAGCGGCTGTAGAGCTCTTTCACCAACACATTGTCTTGTGCAAAGCGGAGCTGCTGGCGCTTGTCGGCAGCGCGCAGGCCACGCGCGCGGGCCCTGCGCTGTGCCGTCTCGTTGGGCAGAGGTTGGCCACCTCCGCCGGCGCAGCCGCCAGGGCAGGCCATGACCTCGACGATGTCGTAGGTCACCTTGCCCTTGTCCATCTCGGCCAGCAGGCGACGTGCGTTGCCGAGGCCACTGACCACCGCCAGGCGCACGCTGCGGTCGCCGATTGGGAGCTCGGCCTGCATGACGCCTGGCAGGCCCGGCGCCGGCTCCAGTTCCAGCTCGGTGATGCGCCTGCCAGTAAGCAGGCAGTTGGCCTCGCGTGCTACGGCTGTAGCAACCCCACCCGACGCGCCGTAGATGACGCCCGCGCCTGTGGCCAAGCCAAAGGGCGTATCGTAGGAATCTTCCTCCACCTCGCTGAAGACGATGCCCGCGGCCTGGATCATGCGCGCCAGCTCCTGGGTCGTCAGGACGGCATCCACGTCGCGTACGCCGTCTTGGGCGAACTCGGGCCGCTGTGCCTCGAACTTTTTGGCAGTGCAGGGCATCACCGACACCACAAAGAGGTCGGCCGGGTCGATGCCCTCCTGTGGGGCATAGTACTTTTTGAGCAGCGACCCGAACATCTGCTGCGGCGACCGGCAGCTGGAGAGATGCCCCAGCTTCTCTGGGTAGTACTGCTCGGCCATCTTGACCCAGGCTGGGCAGCACGACGTGAACTGGGGCAGTCGCTCGCCCTTTTGCAGCCGCTGGATGAACTCGTGCGTCTCCTCGATGGTGGTCAGGTCAGCGGCAAAGCTGGTATCGAACACCCGCGCAAAGCCCAGCCGCCGCAGGGCGCCCACCATTTGCCCGGTGGAGATGGCGCCCGGCTCGAGGCCAAAGGCCTCGCCGATAGCCACGCGCACCGCCGGCGCCGTCTGTACCACCACGCGCTTCTTGGGGTTGCGCAGGGCCGCCCACACCCGGTCGACCTCTGGACGCACCGTCAGCGCCGCCGTCGGGCAGACGGCTACGCACTGGCCACAGGTGACGCAGTCGACCTCGCCCAGGGTGCGGTTGTAGGCGGGGGTCACCCGCGCCCGCGCACCGCGATAGGCAAAGCCGATAGCGCCAATGCCCTGCACCTCGGTGCACATGCGCACGCAGTCGCCGCAGAGGATGCACTTGTTGTTGTCGCGCACGATGCCCGGCGTCGAGAGGTCGAGCGGTTCGGTCGCCTCGCGTGCCGGGAAGCGCACCCGGTCGATGCCAAAGCGTGCGCACAGCTCCTGGAGTTTGCAGCTGCCATTCTTGGCGCAGGTGGTGCAGTCGCGGCAGTGGTTGGCCAGGTAGAGCTCGAGCATCATCCTGCGGATGTGCATCAGCCGCGGCGTGTTGGTGCGGATGACCATGCCGTCGGCGGGCGGCGTGGAACACGAGCTGATGACCTGGCCTCGCGCGTCTTCCACCACGCACATGCGGCAGGCGCCGTAGATGCTGAGTTCTGAATGGTAGCAGAAAGTGGGCAGGTCGATGCCTGCCTGGCGCACCATCTCGAGCAGGTTGCGCTGGCCTTCGATGGGCACCTTGATGCCGTCGATTGTCACAGTTCCTGCCATGATTTCTATCTTTCCTCCACGGCCCCGAAGCGACACGTATCCACGCAGGCGCCGCAGTGGGCACACTTGGTCTGGTCGATCACGTAGGGTTTCTTCAGTTCGCCTGTGATCGCACCGGCCGGGCAGGCCCGGGCGCAGCGGCCGCAGCCCTTGCACTTCTCGGGGTCGATAGCATAGTGGCGGAACGCGGCGCAGACGCCGGCCGGGCAGGTGCGGCCCTGGACATGGGCCAGGTACTCCTCGCGGAAGTAGCGCAGGGTGCTCAACACCGGATTGGCGGCCGTCTTGCCGAGGCCACACAGCGAGGCATCGCGCACCACCGTGGCCACTTCCTCCAACAGGTCCAGGTCTTCCATGGTGGCCTTGCCGTCGACGATCTTTTGCAGGAGGGCGAGCATCTGCTTGGTGCCCTCGCGGCAGGCCACGCACTTGCCACACGACTCGTTTTGAATGAACTGCATGAAGAAACGTGCGACCTCGACGATGCAGTTGTCTTCGTCGATGACTACGAGCCCACCCGAACCGACCATGGCCCCCTTGGCCTGCAGCGAGTCGTAGTCGAGGGGTAGGTCGAGCATCTCCTCGGGCAGGCAGCCGCCCGACGGGCCGCCAATCTGCACCGCCTTGAACCTTTTGTCGCCTGGGATGCCGCCACCGATATCGAACACCATCTCGCGCAGCGTGCAACCCATGGGCACCTCCACCAGGCCGGTGTTGCGCACCTTGCCCGTGAGGGCGAAGGTCTTGGTGCCCGCGCTCTTCTCGGTGCCCAGGTTGCGGAACCACTGGGCACCGTTCCTGATGATCGCCGGCACGTTGCCCAGGGTCTCCACGTTGTTGATGACCGTGGGGCGACCGTAGAGCCCCGAGACGGCCGGGAACGGCGGCTTGGGCCGGGGCATGCCGCGTTCGCCCTCGGCTGAGGCCAGAAGGGCCGTCTCTTCGCCGCAGACAAAGGCTCCCGCGCCTTCCTTTATGGATGCGCGGAATGAGAACCCACTGCCCAGGATGTTGTCGCCCAAGAGCCCTTTCTCCTCGGCCTGGGCGATGGCGATGCGGATGCGGCGCACGGCCAGAGGATACTCGGCGCGTACGTAGAACACGCCCTCGCTGGCGCCGATGGCATAGCCGGCGATGATCATCCCTTCGAGCACCCGGTGCGGGTCGCCCTCCATCAGGCTCCGGTTCATAAAGGCGCCTGGGTCGCCCTCGTCGCCGTTGCAGACCACGTACTTGGTGTCGCCTGGCTGCAGGCGGGCGAACTCCCACTTCTTGCCGGTCGGAAAGCCGGCGCCTCCGCGGCCGCGCAGGCCTGAGGCCATCACTTCCTGGCAGACCTGCTCGGGCGTCATCTCCCTCAGCGCCTTGGCCAGGGCCTGGTAGCCTCCGAGGGCGATGTACTCTTCGATGCGTTCTGGGTCGATGGAGCCGCAGTGTTCCAACACCTGCCGCTTCTGCCGCCGGTAGAAGGGGGCCTGCTCGGGCTGCGGGTAGGGCTGGCCTGTGGCCGGGTCGCGGTATACCAGGCGTTCCACCACCTGGCCCTGCAGGGTTGCCTGCAGGATCTCGGCGGCATCCTCGGCCTTGACGTGGGTGTAGAGCACCCCGGCTGGCTCCACGTGCACGAGTGGCCCTGCTGCGCAGAAACCACGGCAGCCAGTCTTGACCACTGCGTGGCCCTCACGTGCCTCTTCTTCCATCAGCAGGTCGATATCGACCAGGTCGCCAGTTTCGGCGGCGAGGCGAGTCAGCTCCTCGTAGATGCGCATGGCACCGTTGGCGATACAGCCGGTTCCTGCGCATACTAGGATGCGGATACGCTCGCGCTCCAGGCAGGATGCGTATTCGTCTTGTGCCTGCTTGAGCTCAAGTTCGGTCGCAATCATCCGTTCCTCTCTCCAACCGACGCAGACTCGGCTTGAGCCTTGGTCTCGCGCTGCAAGAGCGCGTCGATGATGGCCTCAGCGGCCTCGGGCGTCATCTGCGGGTACACCGTATCGTTGATCACCATCACCGGTGCGATGCCACAGGCGCCAAGGCAGGCCACGGTCTCGAGGGTGAACAGGCCGTCGGCGCTCGTCACCCTGCCTTCCCGCAGCTTGAGCTTCTTGGCCAGCCGGTCGTAGATGCGCTGCGAGTTCTTCACGTGGCAGGCGGTGCCGTCGCACACGCGCACCAGGTATTTGCCTTTGGGGTCCAGGGAGAACTGGGCGTAGAAGGTCGCCACGCCAAAGACGGTCGCTGGCGAGATACCGAGCGCAGTCGCCAGGTAGTTCAGGGCCTCCTCGGGCAGGTAGTGGTAGGCTTCCTGGATCTCCTGCAGCATGGCGATCAATTCTGAACGCCGGTAGCCGTGGCGCGCCAGGATGCACTCCACCGCGACGAGCATATTGGCGTTTCGTCGCTGCAGATCGTTTGCGGCAGTCAGTTCTTCGCTCACCTCGACCTCACACCATCCCCCAACCATGCCAGCGCCCCCGCGAGCCGGGGGCGCCGACGCCAGTTGCAGGTAGTTGGGCACAGGGATTGTGCCATTTTTCACAAGCACCCAATTATGCCCCAAGGATGGCGCGGTGTCAAGTTCCCTGTGCGAAGCGCCTGCGGGGTCAGTCGGGTTTGGGCGGCCTGTCCCATCCGCCGGCCCCACCAGCGGCGGCAGGGGGCAGGCTGGCTTCGGATGGCTTGGGGGCCATCTGCGAGCCCCTCAAGGAGGAGAACGAGCCACACCTGCGCCAGGTCGATGGTGCGCGGCCGCATGACGGTTGACAGAACTTTGACAGGAATGCGTGCTGCGAGTATCATTCTTTGCAACCTCTGTGGAGGCAGTGGCGCCCCCCAGGAATCGTAAGGAGTAGGACCCTTGGCTCGCCCCTTTGTTGGCGCCCTGCCCTACGGCGTGCGCGACCTTTTTCTGGAAGAAGCAGCACAGCTTACATCTCTCGAAGATACCTGGCGTCGGCTCTTTGAGGCCTGGGCCTATCAGCGTATCATTCCCCCCACCTATGAGCACTATGACGTGCTCCTGGCCGGCTCGGGCACCGAGCTGGAGGAGCAGGTCTTCCGCGTCCTCGACCGCGAAGGCAACATCCTCGCCCTGCGCTCGGACCTCACCACCCAAGTGGCCCGCATCGTGGGCACCAAGCTGTATGACCTGCCGCTGCCGCTGCGCTTCTACTACCTGGCGAGCGTGTATCGTTACGAGGAACCTCAGGCAGGCCGCCAGCGCGAGTTCCGCCAGGCAGGCATCGAGCTGATTGGCGTCGACAGCGCCGAGGCCGATGCGGAGGTGCTGGTGCTGGCGGTGGAGGCTCTGCGCCGGGCGGGCCTGAGCGAGTTCCAGCTCAACGTGGGACACTTGGGCCTTTTCCGCGCCCTGGCGGCCGAGGCAGGGCCTGGCGTGGGGCAGCTGGATGAGGTGCGTGCGGCCCTCAATCGCAAGGATTGCCAAGGCCTGGCGGAGGCACTCGAACGGGCCCGTGTGCGCCCAGCCGTGGCAACCGCGTTGGCGCGCCTGCCCGACCTATGCGGAGGGCCGGAAATCCTGCCCGAGGCGGCTCGCCTCAGCGCCCACCCGGCAGCCCGCGCAGCGGTGGAACGCCTAGAGGCCATCCATGCAGCTCTCGAGCGCCGGGGCCTGGGCGGCCATGTGATCTATGACTTGGGCGAGACGCGGGGCATGGGGTATTACACGGGCGTGGCATTCGAGGGCTTTGCACCAGGGCTCGCCTTCCCCCTCTGCAGCGGCGGCCGCTACGATGATCTGATCGGCCGCTACGGCCCTCCGCGCCCGGCTGTGGGCCTGGCCCTGGTGACCGAGCGCGTGCGCCTGGCCCTGGGGTCCGGCCACCCCGCTCTGGCGCGGCCGGACCTGCTGGTGGCAGGAGCGGTGGCCCGCGACTGCTGGCGCCAGGTGGAATGCCTGCGCGAGCGGGGCTGGCGGGTGGAGGCAGACCTTTTGGAGAGAAGCGAGGCCGACTTGCGCGCCCTGGCTGCCGAGCGCGGCATCCCCTTCCTCGCCCTGGCGGCGACGGAGGGGCAGGTGTTCGTGGTGAGCGCGGGGCGCGACGAGTGGCTGCGTTGGGAAGCACTGCCGGAGGCGCCGCGATGACGACCCTGCGTGTGGCACTGCCCAAAGGGCGCCTCTTTGGTGATACGGCTGCGCTCTTTGCCCGGCTGGGCTGCCAGGGCCTGCCTGCGCTGGCCAACAGCCGGCGCCTGATGTACGAAGACCCAGAGGTGGGGCTGGGCTTCATTCTGGTCAAGCCCAGCGATGTGCCGGTGTATGTCGAGCATGGTGCGGCCGACCTGGGAGTGGTGGGGCAGGATGTGCTGCGCGAGCTGGGCCGTGACGTGTACGAGCCCTTGCGTCTGGGCTTCGGGCGCTGCCGGCTGGTGGTGGCGGCGCCAGAAGCGGTGGCCGGCAGCGATTGGGCTCGGCGCCCCACCTTACGCGTGGCGACCAAATACCCGCGCCTGGCGCGGCAGCACTTTTCGAGCCGCGGCCTGTCGGTGGAGATTGTGCCCCTGGCCGGCTCTGTCGAGTTGGCGCCGCTGGCCGGCCTGGCCGACCTGATCGTAGACCTGGTGGATAGCGGCCGCACCCTGGCTGCCAACAACCTGCGCGAAATCGAGACGGTCATGCCCTCCCAGGCCTGCCTGATCGTCAACCGCGCCAGCCACAAAGTGCACCTGCAGAGGGTGAATGCCCTCATTGCCGAGATCGCGCGGCTCGTGGGGAACGGAAGAGGAGGTTGAACCGCCGGTTTCGCACCGGGGGCCTGAAGCCTGGAGCGTGCAGGGATTGCGCGCCCTCACAGGCGGGGGCGATGCGTTTCGCCATGGCGAAAGGCCCCGCTGCGCGAAGGGGCGGGTGAAGCCGGCGTAGGGCCGCCAAGCGTCCTCGTCGATGGCCCTGCCCGCTGTGGGGCATCGGCGGCTGTTCGCAGACTGTGTGGGTCCCCCGAGGCTGGGGACTCGGGGTACCCGGACGGAGAAGCACGATGGATTCGCCGCTCAGGATCTATAGCGTGGAAGAGGCCCAGCGCACGGTGCTGCGTCGCCGGCCGCTGGATGAGGTCGAGCTGCCGTCGGCGGTGGCCGAGCGCCTGGCGTGCATCTTTGGCGCCGGCGTGGGGCCTGCCGAGGCGGTGGCGCGCATCCTGGCCAGCGTGCGCGAGCAGGGCGACGCCGCAGTGCGCGACTGGACGCGCCGCATCGATGGGGTGGAGCTCGATAGCCTGGTGGTGCCGTCCGAAGCGATGGAGGCCGCCTACGCTGCGCTCGACCCCGACCTCCGCAGCGCCCTCGAGGCGGCTGCCCGCCGCATCGAGGCCTTCCACCGCCGGCAGCCCATCCATTCCTGGCTCGATGCCCAACCCTCGGGCACCCTGGGCCAGCTGGTGCGCCCCATCGCGCGTGTGGGCCTCTACGTACCAGGCGGCAGCGCCTGCTACCCCTCGTCGCTTCTCATGTCGGCCATACCAGCCCGTGTGGCAGGGGTGGAGAGCGTGGCCGTGGCCACGCCGCCCGGCCGCGACGGCGGGCTGCCGGCAGCCGGCATCCTGGCCGCGGCACGCATCGCCGGGGTCGACCGCGTCTACCGCATGGGCGGTGCCCAGGCCATCGCTGCCTTGGCCTACGGCACCGAGACGGTGGACCCCGTCGACAAAATCTGCGGCCCGGGCAACCTCTTCGTGACCCTGGCCAAGCGGGCGGTGATGGGCACGGTGGGCATCGATGGGCTGCCCGGCCCCACCGAGACGGTGGTGGTAGCCGATGAGTCGGCCGACCCGCGCCTGGTGGCGGCCGACCTGCTGGCCCAGGCTGAGCATGACCTCCTGGCCACGGGCCTCCTCCTCACCCCCTCGCGTGCACTGGCCGAGCGGGCTGCCGCAGAGGTGGCCCAGCAGGTGGCAGCGCTGCCGCGCGGCGAGGTGGCCGCCGAGGCGCTGCGGTTGCGCGGCGGCGCGGTGGTGACCCGCTCGCTGGCCGAGGCAGTGGAATTGGCCAACGCTTACGCCCCCGAGCACCTCTGCCTGTCGGTGGCCGACCCCTGGGCCTGGCTAGGGCGCGTGCGGAATGCCGGCGGCGTTTTCCTGGGCGAGGCCTCCTGCGAGACTCTGGGCGACTATGTGGCAGGGCCCAGCCACGTTATGCCCACCAGCGGCACCGCACGCTTCGCCTCGCCGCTCAGCGTGGCCGACTTTGTCAAGATCACCAGCGTCATCGGCCTCAACGCCAACGAGGCGCGCACCCTGGCCCCTCTGGCCGCTCGCCTAGCCCGCTTCGAGGGCCTCGATGCCCACGCAGCGGCGGCAGAAGGGCGGGGAACGGCCCACGCTCCATCGTCGGTGGCCAGCGGGCCACTGCCCGACGGCCATAGGGCGCAGACCAAGGACCAGGTGCCCCGCGTGGCCATCCGTCGGGATGTGGAGGCCATGCCACCTTACGAGCCGGTGGAGCCACCCGAGGTGTGGGCCGAGCGATTGGGGGTGGCGCCCGAGCGCCTGGTCAAGCTCGATGCCAACGAGAATCCCTATGGGCCCTCGCCGCGCGCCCGGCGCGCTCTGGCCGAGCTGAGCAACGGGCACATCTATCCCGACCCAACCCAACGAGCTCTGCGGGCAGCGCTGGCGGCGTGGCTGGGGGTCGATGCCGAGCGCTTGCTGGTGGGCCTGGGCTCCGACGAGCTCATCGACCTGACGCTGCGCCTGCTCCTCGAGCCGGGCGATGTAGTCATCGACTGCCCGCCCACCTTCGGCATGTATCGCTTCTCGACGGCCGTGTGCGGCGGGCAGGTGCGGACGGTGCCGCGCCGCCCCGACTTTGCGCTCGACGTGGAGGCGATCGAGCGGGCGGCGCAGGACGGGCGGGTGAAGGCCATCTTTGTCACCTCGCCCAACAACCCCGATGGTTCGCCGACGTCCTGGGCGACCATCGAGCGGCTGTTGCGGCTGCCGCTGCTGGTGGTGGTCGATGAAGCGTACATCGAGTTCAGTGGCCTTCCCAGCCTGATGTCGTGGGGCGAGGCCCCCGACAACCTAGTGGTGCTGCGCACTTTTAGCAAGTGGGCTGGCCTGGCCGGCCTGCGCGTGGGCTACGGCCTCTTCCCAGCTGGGCTCATCGGCCAGCTTTGGAAGATCAAGCTGCCCTACAACGTCAGCGTCGCCGGGGCCGCAGCCGCCCTGGCTTCCCTCGACGACATGGAGTACCTGCAGGCCAATGTGGCGCGCCTCATCACACAACGAGAGCGCCTGCAGTTGGAATTGGCCCGTTTCCCCTTCCTGCACCCCTACCCCAGTCGGGCCAACTTTGTGCTCTGCCGCGTGAGCGGGCTCTCGGCCCGACAGGTGAGGGACGCGCTGCGCCGCCGCGGGGTCCTGGTGCGCTACTTCGAGCAGCCGGGCCTCACGGACTGCATTCGCATCAGCTCGGGCACGCCCGAGCAGGTGGATGCGCTCCTGGCGGCGTTGCGCCGGATTGCGGAGGAGGACTATGGACAGGCGGTCTGAAGCCAACCGCCAGACAGAGGAGACGACCATCAACATCCGACTCAACCTCGACGGCTCCGGTCAACACAAGATTTCGACGGGCGTTCCCTTCCTCGACCACTTGCTGGCCCAGGTGGCCGTGCACGGCATGATGGACCTTTCGGTGCTGGCCCAGGGCGACGTGCACGTCGATGACCACCACACGGTCGAGGATGTGGGCATAGTCTTGGGGCAGGCCCTGCGCAAGGCCCTCGGTGAACGCAAGGGCCTGGTGCGCTACGGCTCGGCCATCATCCCCATGGACGAGACGCTGGTCATGGTGGCGGTGGATTTCTCGGGGCGCAGCTACCTGGCCTACGATGTCACCTTCCCCCAGCCGCTGATCGGCCACTTTGACGTACAGCTCGTCGAAGAGTTCCTCCGCGCGCTGGCCACCCATGCGCAGATCACGCTGCACGTGCGCCTGCTGGCCGGGCGCAACGCCCATCACATTGCCGAGGCCATTTTCAAGGCTTTGGGCCGGGCCATCTACGACGCGGCCGGGCTCGACCTGCGGCGGCTAGGGGTGCCATCAACCAAGGGTACTCTGCAGTGATCGCCATCGTGGATTACGGGGTGGGCAACCTGCGCAGCGTCGAGCGCGCCTGCTTGCGGGTGGGCGCCGAGGCGCGGGTCATCGCTCGCCCGCAGGAGCTCGCTTCGGCGCAGGGTGTGATCCTGCCTGGGGTGGGGGCCTTTGGCGACGGGATGGCGCGCCTGCGTGCGGCGGGTTGGGTGCCGGCTCTAGTGGGCTGGGCCCAAGCCGGCCGGCCGCTCCTTGGCATCTGCCTGGGCATGCAGCTCCTCTTCGAGGAGAGTGAGGAGATGGGGCAGCACAGGGGCCTGAGCCTTCTGCCGGGGCGGGTGGTGCGCTTTGCAAGGAACCTGAAGGTGCCCCACGTAGGCTGGAACCAGATTGAGCCGCTGTGCGAACACCCACTCCTGGCGGGCGTGCCCGCCGGCGCCTACGCGTATTTCGTGCATTCCTACTACGTCGAGCCGGCCGACCCGGGCGACATCCTGGCCATCACCGACTATGGTGGCCCCTACGCCTCGATGGTGGGCCGCAGGAACGTCCTTGGCCTGCAGTTCCACCCCGAGAAGAGCCAGGAGGTGGGGCTGAGGATGCTCGCCAATTTCGCGGCTATGGCGGCGCAGGCATGAGGCGCCCACGGGTGTCTGAGCAGCCCGCAATGACAAGTGCGACGTTCTCGATGGGAGGGCGGGGATGATCATCTTCCCGGCCATTGACCTGCGAGGGGGCCGCTGTGTGCGCCTGCGCCAGGGTGACCCGCAGGCGGAGACGGTCTTTGACGACGACCCTGTGGCTGTGGCCCGGCGTTGGGCGGATTACGGCGCGGCCTGGTTGCACGTGGTCAATCTGGATGGTGCGCTGGAAGACGAGCGGGCCAGTGCCGTGAACCTGCAGGCGCTCGAGGGGATCCTGCGGGCGGTGTCGATTGCCGTGCAGTTCGGCGGGGGGCTGCGTACCCTTGAGGATGTGGGGCGCGTCCTCGATATGGGGGTGGCTCGCGCCATTTTGGGCACGGTGGCAGTGCGCAACCCTGGTCTGGTGGGCGAGGCGGTCGCCCGTTTCGGCGCCGAACGGGTAGCTGTGGCCATCGACGCCCACGGGGGCAAGGTGGCCATCCGCGGCTGGCGTGAGGTGACGGATGTGGAGGCAGCGGCACTGGGGCGCCAGCTCAGGGAATTGGGCCTGATGCGCGCTGTGTACACGGATATCGCCCGCGATGGCACCCTGGCCGGGCCGAACCTGGAGGCGGTGCGCTCACTGGCGGAAGGGAGCGGCCTCAAGGTTATCGCCTCGGGGGGCGTCGCCCAGCTGAGTGACCTGCGTGCCCTGGCCAGCCTGGGCGAAGCCATCGAGGGGGTCATCGTAGGCCAGGCCCTCTACACAGGGGCCATCGACCTGCGAGCAGCACTGCGCATGGTGCAGGAAGCGGCGAGAGGCTGACATGCTGGCGAGACGCATCATCCCTTGCCTCGACATAAAAGATGGTCGGGTCGTGAAGGGCGTACGCTTTGTCGAGCTGCGCGACGCCGGCGACCCGGTGGCCCAGGCAGCTGCCTACGATGAAGCACGCGCCGACGAGCTGGTGTTCCTCGACATCACCGCCTCGCACGAACGGCGCGAGATTGTGCGCGATGTGGTGCGGCGGGTGGCCGATGCTGTCTTTATCCCCTTCACCGTCGGTGGGGGGCTGCGCTCCATCGACGACATCCGCGAGATCCTGCTGGCCGGCGCCGACAAGGTATCGCTCAACTCAGCTGCCGTGCGCGACCCTGACCTCATCACCCGCGGCGCCCGCCGCTTTGGCAGCCAATGCATCGTGGTGGCCATCGATGCTCGCCGCCAGCCCGAGGGTCGGGGCTGGGAGGTCACCATCGACGGTGGCCGCACGCCGACGGGGCTCGACGCCGTGGCCTGGGCGCGCGAAGCCGAGGCCCGGGGGGCTGGTGAGATCCTTCTTACCAGCATGGACCGCGACGGCACCCGCGCCGGCTATGACCTGGCGCTGACCCGCGCTGTGGCCGAGGCGGTGTCGATCCCCGTTATCGCCTCGGGTGGGGCGGGCGCCCTCGAGCACTTTGCCCAGGTCTTTACCGAAGGCAAGGCCGACGCGGCCCTCGCCGCGGGGCTGTTCCACTATGGCCAACTCACCATTGCCGAGGTCAAGGCATACCTGGCCGAACGCGGCATCCCCGTGAGGCGGTAGCTCAGGGGTGGATAGTCTTGGCGGCGAAGACGTTGGCTAGCCTCTCCACAAAGCACACGAGGGGCCCTGGAGTCTGGCCTTCGTGAGTTTGGTGGTTCCACCGTTCTTGGGAGGCAGGATGGCAACCATCGAGCAGGTGGTGTGGGACGAGCGGGGCCTGGTGCCGGTGGTGGTGCAGGATGAAGGGTCGGGCCAGGTGCTGATGCTGGCATATGCCAACCGCGAGGCGGTCAAGTTGACCCTGGCGACCGGCCTGGCGCATTTTTGGAGCCGCAGCCGCCAGCGCCTGTGGTGCAAGGGCGAGACGTCGGGGCATCAGTTGCACGTTGCCGAGGTGAGGATCGATTGCGACGGAGATGCACTGCTCTACCGCGTGCGTGCCGATGGCCCGGCCTGCCATACTGGCGAGACCTCGTGTTTCTATCGCGTGCTGGAGCAGCCGTAATGCTTCTCCGCGGTACGATGCGGCGCAAGCGGCTGCCAGAGAGAGGGCAATGAGCACAACTCTTGAGCGCCTGAGCGCGGTGATTGCCGACCGGCGGGCCCACCCCAGGCCCGATTCCTACACGTGCCGGCTCCTGGCGGGAGGACCTGCCCTGCCTGCGCGCAAGCTGGGTGAAGAGGCAGTGGAGACCGTGGTCGCTGCCCTGGCCGAGGACGACCACCGGCTGACCGAAGAGGCTGCCGACCTGGTGTATCACCTGCTGGTGCTCCTCGAGAGCCGCGGGCTCAGCTGGCGCGATGTGGAGCAGGAGCTGGAGCGACGGGCGAAATAGCCCGAGCTGGCTCGGCCAGCAGCGCAGCAGCTTTTGCGGTCCTCACGCCAATTGGGTATAATCCCTCCACCTGCCATGTCGAGGCTGTGACGTATCCCCTCATCCCGGCCGCACTCCCCCGGCCCGGCCTGCGGCGGAGGAGCGGGGTGAGGACCCACAGGCCGCAGCCGCAACTTGGCTCCATCCCGAGGTCGAGCCGTGTCTGAGGATACCCCACGCGCGAGCGTTGCCTGGCTCAAGCTCAGCTTTTCGCTTCCGTCGGAGGCGTTTCTCACCGAACAATTGGGGGCTATGCGCCGCTATGCGCCCCTGCTACTGACGGCCTCGTCACCCGCCGGGTTCGGCCTGCCACCCGAGTGTGTAGCGTCGCTGGCCAAGCTGAACCCTTTGGCCCGTGGCTGGAACCGGCTGGCCCTCGGCCTGAGCCGCAGTTGTCCGCACTTTGCGGGTCAGGTGCGACGGGCGGGCTGCCGGCTGATCCACCTGCAGACGGGCGCGGAGGCCAGCTTCGGCTTGCGCCTGAAGGCTCGAAGCCGTCTGCCGCTGGTGACGAGCTTCCTCGGCCCCGATGCGACCTCATTGCCACGGCGCAGGCCCCATGCCTACGGCCGATTGTTTGCCGAGGGCGACCTCTTCCTCGCCTGCTCAGAGGCGACCCGCAAGCGCCTGCTCGAACTGGGCTGTCCCGATGAGCGACTGCGGGTGCACCACCTGGGTGTCGACGTCGACCGCATCCCCTACGTGGAGCGGGTGCCTGCGGAGGACGGGCCGGTGCACATTCTTCTGGTAGGGCGGATGGTCGAGAGGAAGGGCCTGACCTACGCCCTGCAGGCCTTTGCCAACGTCCATCGTTACCAGCGGCAGGCCATCCTCACCATCATCGGCGATGGCCCCATGCGGCAGGCCATGGAAAGCCTGGTCCGCGAGCTCAACCTGGGGCCTGCCGTACGCCTGCTGGGGGGCCAGCCCCGCGATGTGGTGCTGAGCGAGATGGAGCGCGCCCACCTCTACATCCAGCCGTCGGTGACAACCGCCGACGGGGATGAAGAGGGCATCCCGGTCGCGCTTATGGAGGCGATGGCGTCGGGCTTGCCGGTGGTGGCTACCTGGCACGCGGGCATCCCCGAAATTGTGGCCGATGGGCGTTCAGGGTATCTGGTATCGGAACGCAACTCGCATGCCTTGGCCGAGCGGCTGCGTTACCTGGTGGAGCACCCGGAGAAGTGGGATTCCTTCGGCCGCGCGGGGCGGGCCATCGTCGAGGAGCGTTTCAACCTGCGTCGGCAGGTGGCCAGGCTCGAAGAGCAGTATGACGAGGTGTTGTCGCACGCTCCTTGAGGAGTGACCCATGCGCATCGGCATCGACGCGCGCACCCTGAGCGATGACTTTCCAGGCATCGGCAGGTACACCCATAACCTGCTCCTGGCGATGCAGCCGCAACTGGGGGGCGACACTCTCGTGATTCTTTACGACCCCGAGAACACCCGTACCCGCTACAGCCTGGCCCGGCTGGCCGTGCAGCCGGGGGTACAGACCGTGCCCTTCTCTTGTGAGATCCGCACCTTGGCCCAGCAATTCGCGCTGCCCAGGCTGCTCCGCGAGCTTGGGGTCGACGTCTTCCATGCACCTTACTTTCTCACGGCGTACCTGCGCCTGCCGTGCCCTCTGGTGCTCAGCCTGTTCGACTTGATCCCGCTGGCGTACCCGCCCTCCATGCCGTCGCGGCGCGATCGCCTGGGCTACTGGCTGGCGGTGCAGCTGGCGCTCTCCGCCGCGCGGGCCATCCTTGTCCCTTCCGAAGCCACCCGCGCCGACCTGGCCCGTTTCTTCCGCAGTGCGGTCAAGCGCGCCCGAGTCGTTCCTGGTGCGGCGGCCATGGGGTTCGCACCGGCCAGCGAGGAGGCCATCGCCCGGGTGCGCGAGCGCTACCGCCTGCCTCATCGGTACATCTTGCACGTGGGCACCAACAAGCCACACAAGAACCTGCAGACCCTGCTGGAGGCCTACCGCAACTATCACGCCCGAACCAGTCCGCGCGAGCGTGCCACGCTGGTGCTGGCGGGCCGGCACAGCCCGCGTTACCTGGATGTGCGAGCGTGGGCCGATGAGTGGAGCCTGGGCGATGCCGTGCGTACCCTGGGCCAGGTGCCTGAGAGTGACCTGGCTGCCCTCTACTCGGGGGCGGCCTGCGTGGTGGTGCCCTCGTGTTATGAGGGGTTTGGCCTGCCTGTGGTCGAGGCCATGGCCTGTGGCGCGCCGGTCCTCTGCAGCTCGGCCGGCTCCCTGGCCGAGGTCGCTGGCGACGGGGCACTCGTGCTCGCCCCGTATGATGTCGTCGCCTGGAGCGAAGCCATGGCTCTGGTGGCCCACGACCAGGGCGTGCAGGCCTTTTGGCGCGAGCGCGGGCTGAGGAGGGCGACCCAGTTTTCGTGGGCGGCGGCCGCCAAGGCAACGCTGGAGGTGTACCACTCGGTGTCGCAGTCGGCCTTCCATTTGCCGGCTGGGCCCGCGCTGCCCCCGGACGCTCTGGCTACGTCGGTGTAGTTCGTTTTGGGACAAGCCAGCGACCAGCGTTCTGGACAGGTATGAGACCCATCCCCCCGGCCCCGCCCCAGGCGTGGGGGCGCGGCTGGGGGTGGGGGCAGCGCCATACACCGAATGCTGGCATACAGGCTTGCCTCCAAACTGAACTGCACCCTGGCTACGCCCGGCCGTTGACTCGACCGGGCGCCGGCCTATAATCGAAAGCGGCCACGATGGCCGGCCTCGCCCGTTTGCGGGCTGGCCTGCCTCGGAAGAGGCCGGAAGGACGGCAGCTCAGCCTGGGCCAGCGGTCGGGCTGGGCGACTGAACTAGGAGGGCAGTACGGGCCGGCTGCTCGCGCGGGAAGGCGGGGGCATGAGCGATATTCCGGGCCAGAGCGAGATAGGAGCAAGTGCCAGCACCCTGGCCCCTCGCGTGGTGCGGGGCGGGCTTTGGGTGGCTCTCGCTTCCTATTCGAGCATTGGCTTTGGCTTCGTCGCCAACCTGGCCCTCACACGCATCCTGGGCCCCGAGGCCTTTGGCATCATCGCTCTGGCCAGCTTTTTTTCCTCGCTGATCAACCTGCGCCCCAAGTCGGGCGTCAACCAGGCCTTTGCCCGGCAGCCTGAGATGAGTGGGGCCCTGACAGGTACGCACCTGGCGCTCGACATGGGAGCTGGGGTGCTGACCGTGGCGCTGGCAGCCGTGGCTGTGCCGCTGCTGGTGGCGTTCGGTTACTCTCCGAGCGTGGCCTGGGCTGTGCTGGCGCTCGCGGCCATCGGTGTGCTCGATTCGGTGACGGGCACCGCCTGGGTGCTCCTCGACCGGGAGCTGCGCTTTCGCGATTCTAGCCTGGTCAGCGTCGTGGCGTTCCCACTCTCGTACCTGCCGGCCTTTTGGCTTGCACTCCGTGGGGCTGGCTATTGGAGCCTCCTCGCGCAGGCTGGCACGTACTCGCTCCTGCTCCTGGCGGGCATGTGGTGGATGGCCCGGCGGCGTCTCCCCCATATCTGGCAGCTGGAGTGGCACTTCGATGGCCAAGTGGCCCGGTCGCTCCTGCGCTTTGGCATCGTCGTGGGCGCGGCGACCATGGCCGGCCTGTTCCTCACCCAGTTCGACAACTTTTTGGTGGGGACCTTTGTGGGCGTGGCCACGCTGGGGTTCTACGACCGGGCCTACCGCATCGCCCAGTGGCCCAGCGCACTGGTAACCTCCGTGGTCAACCGTACGGCTTTCTACACCTACGCGCGCGTGCAAGACGACCCGGCGCGCCTCCACAAGTCGGTGACCATGGCGCTTTGGCTCATCACCAGCCTGGCGTTGCCCCTCGCCCTGGCCATTTTCGCAGCTGCCCCCGACCTCGTGGCCCTCCTCTACGGTTCCCGCTGGCTTCCCGCGGTGCCGTTCGTGCGCTTCCTGGTGGCCTATTCGTTGCTGCGGCCCGTGCTCGATCTGATGGGGTCGCTCTTTGTGGCAGTGGGCAGGCCGAAGCGGGCCACCGCCGTCTCGGGCGTGCAGGCGCTGACCCTGGCCATCGTCGCCACGCCGCTGACCCTGGCCTGGGGGGCAGTGGGCACCTGCGTGGGCGTGGGGGTGGCCTTTGGTGCGGGCCTGGTGGCGGCCTACCGCTACCTGCGGCGCACAGTCGAGGTGTCGCTTTACAGCGTCCTGGCCGCGCCTGCCGCGGCAGCGGCCATCGCCTTGGGTACGTACTGGCTGGTGGGGCAGAGTGGCGCCATAGCGGCCCTGCCCCTCGTGGCACGGGTGCTAGCCAAGGGAGGCCTCGTGGTGGGCACCTTCGTAGCCGCCATGTTGGCCTGCGAAGGACGGACCACACTGCAGCGGTCGCGATACATCTGGCGGCTGTTGCACCCTGCGAGTTAGGCTGACGGGTTCGTCCGGGCCACCAACACCTGGGGCGGGTGCCCCCGCCGCCTGACGCATCTCGCCGTGGCGAAGGGCTCTTCCGCAGCCGTGGGGGCAGGGCGCAGCCCTGCCACTGGGGGGACTGTCGCGAGCCAGGGGTGGACGCGTGTCACCCGCAGGCCGCAGTCGGAGGGAGGACCTACGGCAAGCAGCAGGATCTCGGTGATCATTCCGAACTATAACGGCGCCTCGCTCCTGCCCGGCTGCCTGGAGGCGGTGCTCGCCCAAACGTTGCCTCCGAGCGAGGTCATCGTGGTCGACGACGGCTCGACCGACGGCTCTCAGGACCTGGTGCGCGCCCGGTTCCCTCAGGTGAAGCTGTTGGCTCTGCCAGACAACGTGGGCTTTTGCAGGGCCGCCAACGAAGGCTTGCGGGCAGCTCGGGGCGATCTGCTTGCCCTCCTGAATAACGATGCGGAGCCCGAGCGGGGGTGGCTGGCAGCGCTGGCAGAGGCGCTGGTGGTTCACCCCGACGTGGGCGCCTGCG
>Ga0315298_1004878_pt1 | contig 19567 bp, 19 predicted proteins | sample WHS_1_MG_FD_203077 | JGI IMG/M metagenome (GOLD analysis project Ga0315298, IMG submission 203077) | Extremophilic microbial mat communities from Washburn Hot Springs, YNP, Wyoming, USA - WHS_1_MG | ecosystem: Environmental > Aquatic > Thermal springs > Hot (42-90C) | place: USA: Wyoming...
CCGGGTGATAGCACCCGGGAAGGTTGCGGATTGAGAGGACAAGCCCGGAAGTGGGTACGGGCAACAAGAATCGGGGGCGTAGTTCAATTGGTTAGAGCGTCGGCCTGTCACGCCGAAGGTTGCGGGTTCAAGCCCCGTCGCTCCCGCCAGGTTAGAGCGTCCCGGGTGGAATCACCCGGGGAGGTTGCGGGTTCAAGCCCCGTCGCTCCCGCCAGAGATGAGTGAACCCTCGCCTGGACGATGAGGCGAGGGTTTATTTTATGGGTGGCATGGTGTACTTCGTTTACATCCTTCAGAGTGAGAGGGACGGAAGTTATTATGTTGGGCACACGGGGAATCTTGAAGGGCGGCTGAGGCGACACAATGAGGGGAGGAGTAGGGATACGAGGAGGATCGATTATGATTGAGGTCAAAGAATATAACCACGTAGCCATAGTGGTTCGGGATCTGGAGAAATGCCGTTGGTTTTACGGGGAGCTCCTAAACCTTAAGACAATCCCACGACCTCCTTTCCGTTTCCCGGGGCACTGGTACCAGGTGGGCCCCAACTGTCAGCTCCATCTCGTGGTCTATGAGGAGACGATTCCAAACACCATGCGCCACGTAGCCTTTGAAGTGGCGGATTTCCAAGAAACGATCCGGTCACTGCGGGAAAAAGATGTGGAAATTATTGAAGGCCCTGGGAAGCGCTTTGATGGGTCGGATTACCTTTTCTGCAGGGATCCCGATGGGAATCGGGTCGAGATCACACATCATGAAGGGTGAAAATAAGATTTCACCGTAAGTGGCGGAAGCGCGAGCGCGGATTTTTCCCCGACCATCACTCTGAATCGATCGGTCAGTCATCCTCTGCCGTAAACTTCGGTCATTTCGAGAAGCTTTGACCCCACTTCGGCCGTGATCTGGCCGGGAAGGAGCCGCCACTCCCAATTTCCCGAGACCGTGGCGGGCCGATTCATCCGAGCATCTTCTCCGAGTCCCAGGATGTCCTGCATGGGAAGAATGACCGTTTTGGCAACCGACATCAGGGCGAGACGGATCAGCTCCCAATGGAGCTCTTCTGTTTCGAGCGTTCTCCCTAAGTAGCGAAAAAGCCGTCTTTTCTCCTCTGGACGGGCTTCCTTTTCGAACCATCCCCGAATCGTATTGTTGTCATGAGTGCCGGTATAAGCAATACAGTTTGGCTCAAACATATGAGGCAGGTACGGATGAAGAGGGTGATCTTCGCCAAAGGCAAAGAGGAGGACTTTCATCCCCGGGAAGCCCAATCGTTCGCGGGCCTCCTTCACGTCGGGTGTGATGAAACCGAGATCCTCTGCGATGATCGAGAGTTCAGGTACGTGCTTTCTGATCGTGTCGAAAAAGTCTTGCCACGGCACCTTCACCCACTTTCCCCGGAGGGCGGTCTTCTCATTTGCCGGGATCTCCCAGTATGCGATCAATCCCCTGAAGTGGTCGATTCGAATGAGATCAAAGAGGCGAGATTGGTGAACCATACGCTTGACCCACCAGTCAAAGCCTCCTTCTTGCAGCCGATCCCACGCATAAACGGGATTGCCCCACAGCTGGCCGGTTTCGCTAAAATAGTCAGGCGGAACTCCGGAGACAAAGAGAGGGTTTTTCTCATCGTCCAGCTTGAACAGATGGGGATGAACCCACACGTCGGCGCTGTCGAAGCCCACATAGATTGGCAGATCTCCCAGGAGCTCAACGTTTCGCTGATTGCAGTAGAGCTTGAGGGAACCCCATTGCTTGTAGAAAAGATACTGAAGGAACTTCTCCCGTTGCAAAGCCCCGCGATCTTCCTGCTCGACTTGGCGCAGGGCTTCATCCTTCCGATCCCTCAAGGCCTCGGGCCATCGGTTCCAGATTTGTCCCTGAAAGCGCTTCCGAATCACGCTGAAGAGGGCATAGTCGTTTAACCAGTGGCCGTGGCCCTCGCAGAAGGCCTCAAATTCCTCCCTTTTCACCTGGGTCGATTCGAACCTCTGAAAGGCCTTTTGAAACAGCCCCTCTTTATAACCGATGACTCGGAGGTAATCGCACCGGCCCTCCGGGAAGAAGGGGCTTTCCGCGAGGTCCCTCTCGGCGAGAAAACCCTCCTCCACCATCTGTTCGGGACTGATCAGGAGGGGATTACCGGCAAAAGCAGAGATGCTGCTGTAGGGCGAGTTTCCGAAGGCAGGTTCTGTTGGGTTGAGAGGCAATACCTGCCAAAGACTCTGTTTCGTCTGAACCAGGAAATCGACGAATTGATAGGCCTGAGGGCCGAGATCTCCGATCCCGTAAGGGGACGGAAGGGAGGAAATATGAAGCAAAATTCCGCAACGTCTCTTCTCCATCCTAAACTTCTAACTTCTCCCCGATTCCTCATCAACCACAACCACAGAGGGACACCCCGAGAATCATAGCCCAGGGTCACGCCTTATTCAAGGCTTTGGAAAAGAGCTTCCTACCCGCCGTCCTCTTTCACCTTCGCCTTTCGTCAAGAAAGCCCTTGTGGTTTGCCGAAAGGGGGTCGGCAGCAAGGGGTTCATCCCTTTTCCTTCCACCTCTGGGTTTTAATGTCCGAACGCTATCCCTTCGCCCTGCGAAAAAGTGCTCACCCCTGCCAACGCTGCCCAAATCCTCGGGCGGGATTTTCCAACGAACAGGCCCTCACCGGTGCCCTTTGTGCCGGGATTCTTGTGACATCAGGGTTGATTTGGCTCGGGGAATCTTATAAATTTGACAACATCGACCTCTATATCCCCAAGATTTCTGAAGCGAAGCGAGAAGGGAAGGAGGAACGGGTTCCCTGTTTTTCTTTCCCGGAGAGGAGACAAGGATGGAAAAAGAGAAGCCTTTGGAAAAGATGACCGCCACGGAATTACGGGAACTGGCCCTCCAGATGGGAGGGATTCAGGGTGTTCACGCGATGAAGAAGGAGGAGCTTCTTTCGGCGATTCGGGCTGCAAAGGGCCTTCCTCCTGTTGAGCCTAAGAAGGCCAAGGCCTCTGTGAGCACGGCTCAACTGAAGCAAAAGATTCGAGAGCTCAGATTGAAAAAAGAAGAAGCCCTGCAGCAGAAGGACCGAAAACTGGTCGAGATTCTGCGACGGCGAATCAATCGTCTGAAGAAGAGGACCCGCAAGGCAGCTTGATCCATAATCCTGCCCGTTGCGTCACGGCGCTCCGGTGGGACGCTCGATTAGCCCTGCCAAGTGGGTTTTTTGACCGACCCGTTACATAACGGAGCCGTGGAGACGACGCCCTGGTGCCCTTACGAGATTCTTTTTGGACGGCCATGGGAGCAGCAGCATGCCTAAGGTATCCGTGATCATCCCCACTTATAACCGCCGCGAGATGGTGAAGGAGGCGATCGGTTCGGTTCTCGATCAGGGTGTGGAGGATCTCGAGCTCATCGTGGTCGACGATGGTTCGACAGACGGTACAGCGGAGGAGATCAGAGGCTACGGCGGTAGGGTTCGACTCTTTCGCCACGAGCAGAACCGGGGGGTGAGCGCAGCCCGAAATCGGGGGATTCTCCACGCAAAGGGGAAGTACATTGGCTTTCTCGATTCCGACGATCTCTGGGTCAAGGGAAAGCTCAAGGCTCAAGTCGCTTTTCTCGATGAGAACCCTCAATATCCCCTCTGCTACACGGACGAGATCTGGATCCGTCGAGGCAGGAGGGTAAACCCCATGCGAAAGCATGCGAAGTATTCGGGTTGGATTTTTGAAAAATGCCTTCCCCTCTGCATCATCAGTCCGTCTTCCGCCCTGATGCGGAGGAGCCTTTTTTCGAAGGTCGGCCTGTTCGATGAAGCCCTTCCCGTTTGTGAGGACTACGATTTCTGGCTGAGGGTCTCGGCTCGGTTTCCCATCTTCTTCATCGAAAAGAAACTGATCATCAAGCGTGGCGGCCATCCCGACCAGCTCTCCCAGCGCTCGTGGGGGAATGACCGATATCGGGTCATGGCCCTGGAGAAACTGCTCTCAGAGCCATACATTGGGGAAAAAGAGAGGGAGCTCGTCCTGAAAGAGATGGAGAAGAAGTGTCGAATCCTCGTTCAGGGTTTCCTGAAGAGAGGGAACGAAGTCGAGGCAAAACGGTACCAGGAAATCATGAGGCGATACGGTGTCGAAATCACTTTTTAGCAAGGACGTTATGAAAGACTTCATGGAAGCGGTTCAGACCATACCCCTTGATGAAATCGATCTGGGCGACGATACCTTCTCGGTCAATTTCAAGCCTGATCTCAGAAAGCTCCGAGCCTCCATCGAAAGCGTTGGTCTCATCGAGCCGATCTTGCTGAGGAGGCAACCCAAAGGGTTCCAGATCGTCTGCGGTTTTCGGAGGGCGGCGGTTCTGGGGGAGCTGAGGATGTCGAGGGTTGAGGCGAGGGTGTGCGAGGAAGTGGAGGATTTGAAGCTTTTCGTCCTTGCCCTCCATGATAATCTTACGACCCGATCCTGGAACGCTGTCGAAAAGGCTGTGGCCCTGGATAAGCTGGTTCATCGCTTCCGGGTCGATCGCGCACGGGTGATTCGTCAGTTTCTACCCCTTTTCGATTTGGAGACGAATGAAAAGATTCTGGAGACATTTTTAGCCCTTGCCCGGATGGAGGACGAGCTCAAGGAGTTCGTTCTGAGGGAGGAGGTGTCACGATCGAACATCAGGAGGTTCGGGGCCTTTTCGGAGGAGGATCGTAAGGCCGTCCTCACGATTCTTTACCCGTTGAAATGGGGTGAAAATAGCTTAAGGGAGGTCTTAACCCTTCTCGAAGAGGTCGCCCAAAGGGATGGGGTCACGATCAAGCAGGTGACGGAATCGCCGAAGATCAAGGGGATCGTGGCCCAAGAGGGGTTGCCTTCGCCTCAAAAGGTCGAAAGGCTTAAGAAAGTTCTTTGGGGGATGCGATATCCCCGAAGGAATCGCCTCGAGGAGGAGTTTGAAAGATCGAGTCGGTCGCTTTGTCTTCCCCCAAACATCAAATTGTTCCCTGCCCCGCACTTCGAAGAGAAAAGCCTTGGCCTCCAACTTCGTTTTCGGACATTAAAGGAGTTCCGTTCAGCATTGGATACGTTATCTCGGGTCGTGGATCAACCCTCTTTTCGATCACTTCTCGAACGGTTTGGGGACGAGGGGTGACCTTTCGGCCCATGACTTATCGCACCGGGAGGTTGGGCGTGGGGGTTTTTCAGATTGAAAGAATCTACCTTGACGAGAAGGCCAGAGAGGATGAGCTCTCCCGGCTGTTGCTCGAACGCCTTCCCCACGTTCCTGTGGAGATCGTTTCCGAGAAGAAGCCCCTCATCAAGGAAGCCCTTCTTTTGAGGGATCCCCTTGACGTAGGGAAGAAGAGGCTCTTTGTGACCCGTTTCCACGGGCGGAGACTGAAGCCTTGTCCGGGGACGTCGAACCATATCTGCTGCGGCTACAAGGTGATTAACGCGGTGACAAACTGTCCCATGGATTGTTCTTACTGCGTTCTCCAAGTCTACCTCAACAATCCCTTTCTGACAGTCTACGTCAATTGGGAAGATCTCCTCGGAGAGATGGAGGCCTTCATCGAAGGAAGCCCCGGATCGATCCTCCGTTTGGGAACCGGAGAGCTTTCCGATAGCCTTGCCCTTGAGCCGGTTTTTCCTGTCTCAGAGCGGCTTGTTCCTTTTTTTGGCCGGAAGGATAGGGCGATCCTCGAACTGAAGACGAAATCGAGGGAGGTCGATCACCTTTTGAGGCTCGATCACCGGGGCAAGACGGTTGTTTCGTGGTCCCTCAACCCCCCTTCGGTTATTTCGAAAGAGGAGCGAAATACGGCGTCATTGGAGGAGCGAATCGAAGCCGCCTCTCGGTGCCAACAGGCAGGATATCCCCTGGGTTTTCATTTCGATCCTCTGATTTACTACAAAGGTTGGGAAAGAGGATATGAGGAAACGATCCACCGTCTTTTTCGATCGGTCGATCCGCGAGGTGTGATCTGGGTAAGCTTGGGCGGATTTCGTTATCCTCCTGATCTCAAACGGATCGTCAAGGAACGGTTCCCGGAGACGGGGATCTTTCTCGGTGAGATGTTTCCAGGGAAGGATGGGAAGTTCCGCTATCTTCGGGAGATTCGGGTGGAGATGTATCGGAAGGTCCTCGGCTGGCTGAGGGAAGCAGACAGGGAGCTCTTTGTCTACCTTTGCATGGAGAGCAAGGAAGTGTGGAAGGAGGTTTTCGGTTGGACACCTTCGAACACGGCACACCTCCATCACCTTTTTGAACAGAGGGTGAGGGCCTTTGGAAAAGGGATGTGGGGTTGAGGGATTCGATTCGGGAGGAGGCTCAATGATGCGATTCAAAGGAAAGGTGGCCCTGATTACGGGATCAAGTCGCGGGATCGGGAAGGAATTAGCCAAAGGGTTCGCCCGGGAGGGGGCGTACATCGTCCTGAACGGCCGGGATAAAGAAAGGCTGGCGGATGCGAAAAAGGAGCTGGAAGCCCTCGGAACGGAATGTCTGGCGACTTCGGCCGATATCTCATCGTCTCCGGATGTGTCGAGGATGGTCGCCGAGGCCACAGAAAGATTTGGAAGAATCGATATTTTGGTTAACAATGCGGGAGTCAACCCGTTCATCCTCGAGGCGGAAAAGATCGAAGAGGAAGGCTGGGACGAGGTGATGAACGTCAACCTGAAGGGGGTTTTTCTCTGCTGTCGGGCCGTTGGCAGAAAGATGATCGAACAAGGGGGAGGAACGATCCTCAACATGGCCTCGGCCGTCGGGTTTTTCGGGGAACAGGGTTTTTTGCCCTATTCGGTAAGCAAGGCAGGTGTGATGGTGATGACCCGGGTTTTGGCCTATGAATGGAGCCGGTACCATATCCGAGTCAACGCGATCGCCCCAGGGTTTATTGCGGCTGGAATGAACACGCCTGTCCTCAAGAAGGAGGTTCTGGTCTCGGGTCTAGCGCAGAGGGTCCCCCTCAAGAGGTTGGGTCATGCTGAGGAGGTGGTCTCGATCGCGCTCTTTCTGGCATCCGACGAGTCGAGCTATGTCAATGGGGCCACGATTGTTGCGGACGGGGGCATGACGGGGTATAATGCCGTATCGTTTCTGGACCTGATCTGCCAGATGAGAAAGAAGGGTTGACAATCGAACTGGAATTTGAGAAGATTAGCTGTCTTGTTCGAGAGAAGGAAAAGAGGCCAATACGATCAGATCAGGAGGTGAGGGAAATGAAGCGAGTGAGAATGGGGAAAGGTTTTGGTTTATTGCTGGTTTTTTTCGTTCTTCCACTTTTAATGTCACCCGCCACCGTCCAGGCCCAGGGAACGATCAAGGTGGGCATCCTCGACCCTTACACCGGACCACCGGCCGTTTACGCCAATGATGCCCTCAATGGGTTCAAACTGGCTCTCAGCGAAATCAACAAGGCAGGGGTCCTCGGAAGGAAGGTCGAATTTACGACGAGGGACACCAAATTCAAGGTTGATATCGGTCTGAGCATGGCGAAAGAATTGGTGATGATGGAGAAGGTCGATCTTCTGGTGGGCACGATCAACAGTGCCGTTTCGTTGGCCGTCTCGGATTATGTCAAGGGGGAGAAGGTTCCCTTTATCGTTTGGATCTCCAAGAGCGAGAAGATCACGGGGGAAAAAGGCCATCGTTATGTCTTTTCGACTGCCGAGAATACCTACATGGCCGGGAAAGCAGGCGGGATCGCTTTAAGCAAGAAGCCTTTCATAAAGTACTGGATCGCCGGCGATGATTACGAGTACGGCCATGCCATCGCCGATGGCATCTGGCGAAATCTGAAAGCCCTGAAACCCCAGGTGGAGCTCATCGGGCAGTCGTGGTGGAAGGTGGGCGAGCCGGATCTCGTGCCTTATCTGACATCGATCTTGGCCGCCAAGCCTGATGCTGTGATCGTCTGTGGGGGCGGGGCGACCATGACCAATTCCCTTAAAGCCTGCAAGGCGACCGGATTTCATGAAAAGGTACCGGTTTATATGCATACGGCAACGGACCACGCGGTGCTGAAGCCCCTGGGCCGCGAAGCTCCTGAAGGGATCATGGGAACGATGGACTACCATTTCTACCACCCCGACACGCCGGCGAATCGAGCCTTCGTCAGGGCCTTTCAGCAGGCCTATGGGAACCCTCCTGGATTTCCTGCTTTTCACGCCTATGTCACCGCCCATTTCATTGCTAAGGCTTTCGAGAAGGCGGGGGCGATCGACAAGGAGAAGTTCATCGATGCCCTCGAAGGGATGGTGATCGATAGTCCCGTGGGAAAAATAGAGATGCGGGCCTGCGACCATCAGGCCGTTTTGCCCATGTTCCTCGGAGTCACCAAGAAAGTTCCTCAATATGATTTCCTCATTTCTTCGGACATCGTGACTTTTAGCGGCAAGGATATTATGCCGTCGTGTGAAGAGATAAAGAGGCTTCGGGGTGGGAAGTGATTCAAACTCGACTCCCTTTAAAAAGGGTCCGAATTCATCAAGGAGGTGCGATGCTATGAAACGTTCTTCTTGTTTGATCGCTTCTGCAGTTTCGGTTCTTCTTCTTTCCTTCCTCCTTTGGCCGATCGGGGTTGTGGCACAAGGCCCGATCAAGGTGGGCATCATCGACACCTATTCAGGTCCCCCTACGACCTATACCTACGATGTCCGGGACGCTTTTAAATTGGCCATCGATGAAGTGAACGCTAAGGGGGGTGTTCTGGGGAGAAAGATCGAGTTCACCACGAGGGACGATAAGTTCAAAGTGGATATCTGCCTGAGCATGGCCAAGGAGCTGATCATGAACGAAAAGGTAGATATCTTGATGGGCACCATCAATAGCGCAGGAAGCCTCGCCGTATCGGAATATGTGAAGGGCGAGAAGGTTCCTTTCATCGTAACCTTTTCGAAAAGCGAAAAGATCACGGGGGAAAAGGGGCATCGCTATGTCTTCTCGATCACGGAGAACACAGCGATGATCGGAAAGGCTGCAGCCGCAGGGTTGGCCAAGAGGCCTTTTGTTCGATACTGGATTGCAGGAGACGATTATGAGTATGGCCACGCCCTGGCCGATGGGGTGTGGGGGAACTTAAAGAAGCTCAATCCGAAGGTTGAGCTTGTGGGTCAATCTTGGTGGAAGGTGGGAGAGCCCGAGCTTACCCCTTACCTCACCGCCATCTCAGCGGCAAGACCCGACGCGGTGATTTTCGCGACCGGAGGGGCAAGCATGGTCAATGCGATGAAAGCGGCCAAAGCGACGGGGTTTGCCGAAAAGATCCCCATGTTCATTCACACCGCCACGGAGCATAGCACCCTGGCACCTCTCGGTCTGGATGCTCCGGAGAAGGTGATCGGGACCTCGAACTACCATTTCTACTATCCCGATACGCCCAAGAACAAGGCCTTTGCAAAGGCCTTCAAGGAGGCCTATGGAAGAGATCCCAAGGTGGGCGCCCTCTACGGTTACCTTGCCGCGCAGTTCATTGTGAAGTCGATTGAGAAAGCCGGTAAGATGGACCGGGAGAAGTTCATCGACGCCATGGAAGGGATGAAGGTCGATAGCCCCATCGGCGAGATCGAGATGAGAGCCTACGATCATCAGGCGATGTTGCCGATGTTCATGGGCGTGACGAAAAAGGTGCCTGGATATCCCTTCCTGATTGCAAGCGATATCGTCACGATTCCAGCAAAAGAGGTGATGCCCAGCATCGAAGAGATCAAGAAAGCCAGGGGGAAATAAGATTTTCTGTTGTGGGTGATTGTGCCTAGGGGAATCGAAAGATGACGTTGGGTGTTGCAGAGGTCGCTTCTCAGTTTCTGGTGGGGATTAGCCGATCGATGATCCTCTTCGTCGTTTGCGCGGGACTCAGCTTCATTCTTGGCGTCCTCCGGGTTCCGAACATCGCCCACGGCTCCCTTTACATGATCGGGGCGTTTGCGACCTTCAGCATTACGAAGTTCTTCCCGGGTACCACGGGTTTTTGGGTCGCCCTCGTGGTTGCCCCTTTGTTCGTCGCTCTGATCAGCTTGATTGCGGAGCGGGTTCTGTTCTGTCATCTCTACCAAAGGGAACACCTGATGCTCCTCCTTTTTACCTTCGCCGTTTCCCTTATTCTGGGTGATCTGGTTAAGATTGTCTGGGGGGCGGAATATCGGTCGGTTTCCGCTCCCCCCTTGCTGAAAGGGTCCGTTTCGATTCTTGGGGCGTCCTTCCCGCGATACAATCTTTTCTTGATCCTGATGGGTCCGATCGTGGGGGTCGCCCTTTGGCTTTTCACCACCAAGACAAAGATAGGAAAGATCTCCCGAGCAGCGGCAGTGGATCGTGAGATGGTGGGCGTCCTGGGGATTAATGTCAGTTGGGTTTTTGCATTTGCCTTCGTGATCGGTTGCTTTCTTGCCGGAGTGGGTGGAGCGTTGGTGGCCCCGACGGTGAGCATTACGCTCGGGATGGATCATACCCTCATCATCGAGGCCTTCCTGATCGTAACGATCGGGGGGTTGGGAAATATGTGGGGTGCCCTTGTGGGATCCCTGATCTTTGGCGTGACGCACTCCCTCGGGGTTCTATTCTGGCCCCAATTCGCTATTGTCTTCCCCTATATGGCCGTTGTAATCGTGCTTCTGGTGCGGCCGAAGGGGCTGCTGAAGTCAGTTTGGTAGTCGAAGGAGATCGGACTTGTTCGAAAGGACAATTCGTTCAAGGGCCTTTTGGCCCCTTTGCGGGATTCTGATCCTTCTGTTTTTTTTGCCCCTCTTTGCCCCAAGGTTCTATGTTTACATCTTCGCATTAATCTATGTTACCTCCTTGGCGGCCATGAGCCTGAATATGGTGGTGGGGTTTGGGGGGCTGTTTCAGTTTCATCATGGTGTTTTCTATGGGGTTGGAGCCTATGCCACCGCCCTCCTTTTGGCGAAGACCTCAGCGCCTGCGCTGGTGGCCTTTGTGGCGGGGCCGATCACGGCGGCCCTCACCGGCTTGATCATCGGCTGGTTCTGCGTACGACTGACCCGCCTTTACTTCGCAATGCTTCAGATTTCTCTGGGCTCCTTGATTTGGGCCATTGTGTTCCGTTGGTACAGTTTTACAGGGGGGGATGACGGCATCCATGGGATCCGGATGCCTTCTTTCCTCTCCTCACCCCAGAGCGCCTACTATTTTATTCTGGTCGTCTTGACCGTGAGCCTCGTCCTCATGTACACGATTTTAAAATCCCCTTTCGGAAACACCTTACAGGCCATTCGGGATAATCCTCAACGATGCGAAGCCGTGGGGATCAACGTGAGAAGACATCAACTTTTGGCCATTGTGATCGCAACCTTTTTCGCAGGGATTGCAGGTGTGCTCTTTGTCGTGTTGGAACGTTCGGTCTTTGCCGATCTCTTGTTTTGGGTTCTGTCCCTTGAGATCTTCATCATGTGCCTTCTGGGAGGATGGTTTACCTTCTTGGGGCCGGTCTTGGGGACGGCCATCATTGTTTCGTTGCGGACCTTTGTCGGGAAATTTACGGAGTATTGGACGTTGATCCTCGGCATTTTGCTGATCCTGGTGATTTTCTTTTTACCGGAGGGGGTCATGGGATATCTTCAGAGACTCGGTGGGCCCCGGCCGAAGGGATCAGCCGTGAGGAAAGAGGAGATCGATGCTTCGGGTGGAGTCGGTCTTTAAAGCCTTTGACGATTTTATGGCCGTCAATGGAGCCTCCCTCGATGTGAAAAAAGGGGAGATCGTGGCGGTGATCGGGCCCAACGGCGCCGGGAAGACGACGCTCTTCAACCTCATTACGGGAATCTTGAAACCGGATCGAGGCCGTATCGTTTTCAAAGACGAAGAGATCACCTACCTGCCTCCCTACGAGATCTGCCGAAAAGGGATTACGCGATCGTTTCAGATCGTGAACATCTTTCCGCGGCTCACCGTTTTCGGAAATGTCCAGGTGGCTGTATTGTCCCACCAGCGAAAAAGCTCCACCCTTTTTCGCCCGGCCGAGAGCCTGGCGGTTGAGGAGACGAAGGCCATTTTAGAGGTCGTTGGGTTGCTGGACAAAGAGAAAGAGATTGCAGGATCCCTTTCCCATGGGGACCAGAAGGTGTTGGAGATCGCCATCGCTCTGGGCAACGAGCCTGAGCTCTTGATCCTTGACGAACCGACAGCCGGAATGTCTCCTGAAGAGACCTTTGGAGCGATGGAGCTGATTAAAAAACTGGCGAAGATGCGGGGGCTAACGATTCTTTTCTGCGAACATGACATGGATATCGTTTTTTCCATCGCCCAAAGGATTATGGTCATGCGCCATGGCGAGACGATCATTCAGGGCACGCCCGAGGAAGTGAGAAACAATAAAGAGGTCCAAGAAGCCTACCTTGGAGAAGAACATGCTTGAGGTGGAGGGGATCCATACCTTCTACGGGTTGAGTCACATTCTTTTTGGCGTTTCGCTCCGGGTCGAGAAGGGAGAGGTGGTCTGCCTGTTGGGTCGGAATGGAGCAGGGAAGACGACGACGATGAAGAGCATCATCGGCCTCGTGCCTCCCAAGAAGGGGAGCGTCCGATTTAAGGGAGAGGAGATCACTGGTCTCGAGCCTTATTTGCTTGCCCGCAAAGGGATAGGCTATATCCCTGACGACCGGCGCATCTTCCCCGATTTGACGGTAGGGGAGAATTTGGAGATTGCCGCGAGGAAGCCCCGGGCAGGGGAGGGGTGGACCTTCGAGAAAGTCTACGCCTTGTTTCCCCCTTTGAAAGATATTGAATCCCGGAAAGGAGGTTGCCTGAGCGGCGGCGAGCAGAAGATGGTGGCCATCGCCCGAGCCCTCATGGGCAATCCAGAGTTCATTCTCCTTGACGAGCCCTTTGAGGGGCTTGCCCCCCTTTTGATTCGATCTTTCGAGGAACAGATTCGAAGTTTGAGAGAGGCGGGATTAACGGTTTTCATCGCGGAGCAGAACGTGAGATCGACCCTTCGGCTGAGCGACCGGGGCTATATCATCGATAACGGGCAGATTCGGTATCACGGTCACATTGACGACCTTCGAGCGAACGAGGAGATCCGAAAGAAGTATCTGTTGGTGTAGAGGTTTTCTATACGAAGATTTCAACTTGGACGATTCCAAAGGAGAGAGGGGGAAACGGGTGGCAATTGTATTGAGAAACGGGAGAGTCATCGTCGGAAATGGCGAGGTGATCGAGAAAGGGACGATTACCGTAGAGGGAGAGACGATTCTTTTCGTGGGGCCAGGCCAAAAGCTTTCCTCCGCCAAGACCGATAGGGTCTTTGATCTCGAGGGGAGGAGCGTCCTTCCTGGTCTGATCGATTGCCATGTCCATCTCTGCCTCGACGGAAGTCCGGATCCCATGACTCGGCTTTTAGGGCAATCGGTTCCGGAGGTGACCCTAAAGATGGCCCAACACGCCCGTATGACCCTTGAGGGAGGGATCACCACCATCCGGGACTTAGGGGGACGGGATTACATCGACATCGCCATTCGGGATGCAATCCATGGGCGAATGATTCCGGGGCCGAGGATGCTTTGTAGCGGCAAGGCGATCTGCATGACCGGAGGCCACGGATGGCAGTTTGGACGAGAGGCCAATGGAACGGACGGGGTGAGACAGGCAGTTCGGGAACAGCTCAAAGCAGGGGTGGATGTGGTCAAACTGATGGCCACGGGTGGGATTTTAACGAAGGGGGTGGATCCTGGCTCCACCCAATATACCTTGGAAGAGCTGATGGCAGGTGTGGAAGAGGCCAAGAAAGCAGGAAGGCGGACAGCGACCCATGCTCAGGGAACCGAAGGGATCAAAAACGCGATCTGGGCGGGTATCGACTCCATTGAGCACGGGATCTTTCTCGATGAAGAAGCCATCGCGTTGATGCTCGAAAGGAAAGCCTTCTTGATTCCCACCTTGAACGCTCCCTATCAGATCTTGAAGGCTGGGGTCAAAAAAGGGGTGCCCCCCTTTGCTGTGGAGAAGTCGAAGGCGGCGGCAAAGGCTCACTTTCAGAGTGTAAAGAAGGCTCGGGAGGCAGGGGTTCCTATCGCCATGGGAACCGATGCTGGAACCCCTTTTAACGCCCATGGGGAAAATGCCATGGAGCTTGAGCTCCTGATGAGGGTGGGAATGACTCCTATGGAGGCGATTCAGGCGGGCACGAAGATCGCAGCGGAGGTCCTTGGGTTGCAAAAATTGATCGGCACCCTTGAGAAAGGGAAAAGGGCGGACCTTCTCGTGGTCGATGGAGATCCTCTTGAAGATATCACCCTTCTCCAAAGGAAGGAGCGGATTAGGGCTATCATGAAAGACGGGAAGTTTTTCAAGTGTCAACTGTGAGGGGAAGAGGATGTCTTCATGTCACATCCCCGGAGGGCATCCTCGAACGACAGAAAGTCCTTGCAGTCCCATCCAGGCACCTCCGCGAACTCCAAGAGGGCTGGTTCTTTGCAGGGGTAACCCTGTGTGGTTGCCCAAGGTTGGCGCGGGGGATTTTAATCTTATGGAATACAAATCAGGAGCAGTCCTGAAGAGAGGAGGCCGAAATGTCAAGTTCAAGACCGAAGAGAACAAAGATCAGAAGGCTGTTCATTTTTTCCATGGTTTTTCTGGCAGGCTGTCTTGTCATCCCATTTCATCTTAGGGCGGATATCAAGGAACTTCGTATCGGAATCGGCATCGATGCGGACACGCTGAACCCTCAAGAACAGACGACCACCCTCGTCCAGAACATGTGTGACCTGATCTACGACAACCTTTTTTACCAGAACCCGGAAGGAAAACTGGAACCTCGGTTGGCTGTGGGCTATGACGTGAGCAAGGATGGTCTGAGCTACACGATTCATTTGAAAAAGGGGGTCAAGTTCAGCGATGGGACACCGATGAACGCGAAGGCGGTGAAGCTTACTTTGGACCGAGCCCTCGACCCGAAGATGAGGGTTCCTCTTCGTTTTTCCATCGCCATGATCAAAGAGGTGAAGATCGTCGACGACCACACCCTTCGGATCGACCTGAAATACCCCTTTGCGCCCTTCGCGGCGACCCTTTCTTTGACCATCGCCAGCCCTATCTCTCCAGCAGCCATCGAGAAGTACGGGGACGATGTCCGCCAGCATCCCGTCGGCGCTGGTCCCTACATTCTCAAGGAATGGGTGAAAGGGGATCGCATCGTGATGGTTCGAAACGAGAATTACCATGGTCCCAAACCCACCGTGGCCCAGCTTACCTTCAAGATCATTCCAGAGGATGCCACCCGTGAGACGATGCTTCGGACCGGTCAGATCGACGTCTGCTACAAACCGTTACCTTCCAATGTAGCCTCTTTAAAAGCGGATCCGAACATCACGGTGGAGATGCCCCTGGATACGAGAACGATCTTTATGGGGTTAAATTGTCAGAAGGGTGTGACGAAGAACAAGCTGGTCCGACAGGCCTTTAACTATGCCGTTGACAAGAAGGCAATCTGCAACAGGATCCTTTTTGACACTGCGGCTCCCATGGAGGGTCCGGTCTCTCCGATCCTTTTCGGATTTCACAAAATGGCGCATCAATATGAGTACAACCCTGAGAAGGCGAAAGAATTGCTGAAGAAGGCCAATTTCGACTTCAATCAGGCCGTCCATATGCGCACTCCCCAGGGCCGTTACCTTTTTGACAAACAGGTTTCGGAAGCGGTTCAGGCCTACCTCCAGGCCATTGGCGTGAAAACGGAGCTCAGAACCTATGATTGGCCCACCTATGTTGCCGGCCTGATGAAGCCCCTTGAACAGACAGAGCTCGAGGTTTTCCTTCTTGGTTGGGGGCCTTTGATCCTCGATGCGGACATGGGACTTTATGGCCAGTTTCACACAAGCGTAAACCCACCGAAGGGGTTGGGCTCGGCCTTTTACAGCAATCCGGAATACGACAAGATCATGGACGCGAGCCGTTTGGAGCAGGATCCCAAAAAGAGGCTCGAGCTTCTAAAAAAGGCCTCTGAGATCGTCTGGGATGATTGTCCGTGGATCTGGCTTCATGTGGAAAAATTTGTGATCGCTTATTCAAAGAAGATCAAAGGGATGGTGGTTACGAGCACGGAGAAGTTCTATCCAACCTCCATCCGGATGGAATAGAGGCGACGCGGATCCTTTCCTGCCGGCTCGAGCCAGGCCTTCCTGCCGGTGGGAAGGCCCTCCAAGGCGGCTTTTCTCGACGTCGAACGGGTCATGGAGGGTTTTGCCAAGAGGGAGTTAAGCTCTCTCAGCGAAACGAAAGGTTTTCCTCTGAGGCATTAAGGAGGGGCACGTTGCAACGTGCCCCTCCCTTTAGGTGTGGCCTGCCGGCGAGGGGCAAACATTCCCTTGGACCCTTTGGCAAGATGTTGTCTTGCAACCCTTGCGACCTCGGTTGGGACCGAGACTTGCCTCTTGGCGAAGCCCCCGGGCCTTTGATCAAGGCTACACGGTCTTTTGTGAGTGATCCGAAAGGGTTTTGAGTGGCTTTGTAAAAAATGTTCCGATACGTTCTGAAGCGCCTGCTTTCAACCATTCCCGTCCTTTTGGGGATATCTTTTCTTCTCTTCTTCATGCTTCGTATGTTGCCGGGCGATCCTGCTCAAGTCTTGGCAGGCCAGATGGCGACCCCGGAGGACATCAGAATAATCCGGCACCAGTTGGGCCTGGATCGCCCTATTCACGTACAATACGGACTCTTTCTTGGCCGATTGGCTCGCTTCGATCTGGGACGTTCGGCCCGGACCCAAAACCCGGTGATCCAAGAGATCTGGGCCCGTCTGCCGAACACCATGCTTCTTGCTGTGGTGGCCATTGGGTTGGCATGCCTCTTCGGAATACCAGCGGGTATTGTGTCAGCGGTCAGGCCTTACACCTGGCTCGATTATTTAGCGACCTCCATGGCGCTCTTCGGGATTTCGATGCCTGTTTTTTGGCTGGGGCTGATGCTTGTGATCCTTTTCTCCGTGATCCTCCATTGGCTTCCTGCCGGTGGGACGGGGAGCTGGAAACATGTTGTTCTGCCCTCTCTCACCCTCGCCTCCTTCGTTGTCGCCTTCATCACCCGTATGACGCGGGCAAGCATGATGGAGGCCCTGTCTCAGGACTACGTGACAACGGCACGATCGAAGGGCCTCCGGGAGGAGGTGGTGATCGTCAAACACGCCCTCAAGAATGCCCTCATCCCCATCATCACCGTAGTAGGCCTTCAGTTTGGACTTCTTCTTGGGGGGGCCGTGCTGACTGAAACCGTTTTTGCTTGGCCCGGTCTTGGCCGGCTCATCGTCGACTCGATTCTGGCACGAGACTACCCGGTCATTCAGGGAGCGATCCTTATCTTTGGGCTGCTCTATATCACGGTCAACCTCCTTGTGGATCTGCTTTACGCATGGGTCGACCCAAGGATTCGCTATGACTGAGGTCTCTAAGGAAATCCAACTGAAAAAGGCTGAAGATCGCCGGGGCCATGGTCAATGGAGGCGTCGGTGGCGGCGCTTCCTTCGCAACAAAGCAGCAGTTTTTGGCTCAGTTTTGATCCTCCTATACCTATTGACGGCCTTGCTTGCGCCGGTCCTTTTCCCTGGGAATCCCTCTTCGCCGAACCTCACTCGATCGCTGGAACGACCCTCTTGGGAACATCCCCTGGGCACGGATGAGCTCGGTCGTTCGATCTTGGGAAGGATCATCCACGGTGCACAGGTTTCTTTGTTCATTGCAGTAGGCGTGGTGGCTGTGGGATTGATCGTGGGAGTTCCCCTTGGCCTCATCTCGGGATTTTACGGCGGAAAGATCGATTTTCTTATTCAACGAGTGACCGATACGCTGCTGGCCTTTCCAGGATTCCTTCTGGCCCTTTCTCTCGTTGCGGTCCTTGGTGTGGGCCTCAAAAATACGGTCATCTCTGTAGGCATTAGCATGGTGCCGATCTATATTCGCTTGGTCCGAGGGAGCACGCTCCAGGTGAGGGAGCAGGTTTACGTCGAGGCGGCCAGAGCGATCGGGACCCGAAAAGGGACGATCCTGCTCAGACACATCCTTCCCAATGTGATGATCCCCATCATCGTTCAGACGAGCCTGGGAATGGGAACAGCCATCCTCTTTGCCGCGGGCTTGGGTTTCTTGGGGATCGGTGTTCAACCCCCCACGCCGGAATGGGGGACGATGCTCGGTTCCGGCCGAGCCTATCTCTTCAATGCGCCTCACGTTGCTACTTTCCCCGGGATCGCCATCTTTCTGGCCGTCCTGGGCTTCAATCTGTCAGGGGATGGGCTCCGTGATATCCTTGATCCGAGGTTCAGGTCATGAGTGAGGAGGCTCTCCTTTCGGTACGGGATCTTCGAACGCGTTTTCAAACCTACGAAGGGGTCGTTACGGCCGTCGACGGCGTAAACTTCGATCTCCACCGAGGAGAGATCCTGGGAATGGTGGGGGAAAGCGGGTGCGGAAAGAGCGTAACCGCCCTTTCGATCCTGAGGCTCCTGCCGTCTCCTCCGGCAAAGATCGAGGGAAGGATCTTCTTTGAAGGCGCCGATCTTCTGGGACTCAGTTCGGATGAGATTCGAAAGATCCGGGGCAATTCGATCTCCATGATCTTTCAAGAGCCCATGACCTCCCTCAATCCCGTGCTCACGATCGGAGAACAGATCTCCGAGGTGATCAGGCTCCATCAAGGAGCAAGCCCCGCCGAGGCCTGGCAAAAGACGGTCGAGATGCTTCAGATGGTTCAAATTCCCTCTCCACACCTCCGGGCCCGAGACTATCCTCACAAGCTGAGTGGCGGGATGAGGCAAAGGGCGATGATCGCGATGGCTCTTTCCTGCCATCCCAAGCTCCTCATCGCCGACGAACCGACCACCGCCCTGGACGTGACGATTCAGGCCCAGATTCTTGACTTGATGTTGAAGTTGAAGGAAGAAATGGGAGCCTCGATCATCCTCATCACCCACAATCTGGGGTTGATCGCAGAGGTGGCAAAACGCGTCTTGGTCATGTATACGGGAAAAGTGGTGGAGGAAGGCTCTACGGAGGATCTTTTCGAAACGCCCCTTCATCCCTACACCCAGGGCCTCCTTCAGTCGATCCCATGGATCGGCAGGAAACTCGCAACAGGGAGGAAACAACTCCAGGAGATACCGGGTATTGTGCCAAGCCTTTTCGATCTTCCGAAAGGATGTCGCTTCAGCCCTCGCTGCGAAAAGGCCTTTGAGCGTTGTGAGGAAGAAGTTCCTGATCTTCTCGAAGTGAAACCCGGACACCGGGTACGGTGCTGGCTTTACGGCGAGGCCAGAACTTGAAGAGCGATGGTATGAATCAGCCTTTGCTTGAGGTCAAAGAGCTAAGAAAGTATTTCCCCATAAAAAAGGGAATCCTCTCCAAACACGTAGGATATGTTTACGCTGTGGATAACGTGAGTTTCACCCTGGCTCGGGGAGAGACGCTGGGGTTGGTTGGGGAGAGCGGTTGCGGAAAGACCACGCTGGGAAGGGCAATCCTACGGTTGATTGAACCCACAGGCGGGGAGATTCTTTTTGAAGGTGAAAACATCCTGGCCTACGACGACGAGAAGATGAGGCGGCTTCGCCAGGAAATGCAGATCATTTTTCAGGATC